>Ga0209946_1000567_pt1 | contig 15248 bp, 13 predicted proteins | sample SalPon2_A_H2O_MG_FD_185704 | JGI IMG/M metagenome (GOLD analysis project Ga0209946, IMG submission 185704) | Salt pond water microbial communities from South San Francisco under conditions of wetland restoration - Salt Pond MetaG R2_A_H2O_MG... | ecosystem: Environmental > Aquatic > Non-marine... | reverse complement strand
CGAAGCGACGCCGCTCCGTCGTCGGCGTCTTCGTGTTCGGCGTGCTGTACGCGGCTGCCGCGGCCGGCTGTACCGCGCCGCTGTTCGTCGCCGTCCTCGCCAGGGGGTTGGCGGCGGGCCCCGTCCTCGGTGTCGGCCTCGCCGCCGCCTACGCGCTCGGAATGAGCGCCGTCCTGGCCGTCCTGACGAGCGCCGCCGCCGTCGGCGGCTCCTCGGTCGTCTCGTCGCTGAGCGGCTACACCGAACACGTCTACCGCGTTGCCGGCGCGTTGCTGGCGGCGTCCGGCCTCGCCGAACTCTACTACTACGCCTACGGCTTCCCGGCGGTGATGCCCCGATGACGACCCGGCGCGCCGCGATGGCCGCCGGCGTCTGTCTCCTCCTCCTCGTGGCGGGGTGTACCGCGCCGACGGGCGAGACGGCGACGCCGCCGGGACTGTCGGCGGACGGCGTGACCGACCCGAGCGAACTGGTCCGGGCACACACCACCACGCTCCAGTCGCAGTCGTTCACCGTCCACACGACTTCGACGATGCGCGGTCCCGAGGGGAACTACCGCGTCGTCTCCAACCGAACCTGGCGGATCGATCCCACCGACACGGTGCGCGGGCACGTCGTGAGCACGTCGCGAGTGGTCGGCGACGCGCCCGCCCAGTACGACGCCCGGCCGGCCGAGGTGTCAACGTGGCGTGCGGGGCCGACCACCTACCGGCGAGTCCGAACGGGCGACGACGCCACCTACCGCCGCGTGGCCCTGTTCAATTCGTCGGTGAAACTGAGCGCCGCCCTCCAGCGACAGGCGATCTACCGGCTCCACACCCGCACGAACGCGACGGTCGAACCGGTCTCCCGCGACGGCCGGCGCCTGTACCGCGTTACCGCGTCGCTGAACGACACCGCGGTCACGACGAACGCGTCGATGACGATGCTCGTCGACGCCGAGGGCGTCGTCCGGCGCCTGCGGACGACCCAGACCGTCCAGTACCGCTCCGGCACGCGCGTGATCACGCGCACCGTCCGCATCACCGACGTGGGGTCGACGACGGTCGACCGGCCCGACTGGTATTCGACCGCCGTCGCCGAGGCGGGCGATCCGACCCCGACGCCCGGCGCGGCGCACGCCCGAGCCCGCGGCTCGGACGGGTCCTCGTAACCGTTTCCCGGCCACCGTCGCCCCCGTGTTCGGCGGCCGTCGGGGCCGGCGTCCCACGGCTCGTCTCAGGTGCCCCCGAGCGCCCCGGTGACGACGGTGACGACCGGCACGAGGACGAGCAGGTACGCGCCGGCCGACACCGCCCAGTCGCGCCGGATGGCATCCACCCGCGCCGCCGACACCCGTGAACGCGGCAGTACGACGACGACGAAGAAGCCGACCATCAGGACGTAGAGGACGACGGCGGCGGCGACGGTGGCGACGAGCGAGGCACCGAGGAGGCCCTCGGTCACGAACGCGAACCAGACGAACAGCGGCCCGGTCAGGCCGCCGGCGAGGTAGTGGACGACGCTGGCGAGCCGTGCCGGGGCGTCGCCCGGCGGCCGGTCGGTCAACACGCCCGAGGCGACGAACGGCGGCGTCGAACCTTCGGGGAGCCGGGCCATCACGGCGTCCATGGCGAGCGTCGCGACGACGGCGGCGGCGACGCCGACCAAGAACTGGAGCGGAATGGCGAGCGACGCGAGGAGCGACTGCGACGACATAGCCCCCGTACGGCCGCGACCGGCTTTGGACTGCCGATGCGTGACACCGATTCACAATCTATCACGATTATAGTATATCTCTCACAATTGTTGTACGCCGCCGCCGCAATCCGTGGCGACTACCTCGATTCGATTACCGGCTAACCCAACGATAGCGGATGTCTACGCCCGAATCAGGCCGAACAGTGCCCGCTAGATGTGTATCCTTCCCGATCGTCCCCGAAAGTATCATCTCGCAGAAAGCTTTATACGTCTATGGATTGACAATCTTATCATGATGAGCGCCACTCCGTTCGACGCGACCGAATCCGACCGCATCGCTATCGACGTTCCCGAGGGACTGACCGCCGCCGAGTCGAAACTGGTCTACGTGTTCCTCGCCGCCTCGGACGGGGCGACGATCGACGAACTCACCGACGCCCTCGAGATCAGCAAAATCTCGCTGTTTCCCGTCCTCCGGACGCTGATCGAACGGGATATGATCACCCGCGACGGGTCGGCGTACGTTCCCCGTGCGGCGTAGCTCCGAATCGGGTGTGGAGACGTGGCGCGTTCGCGTCGTCGGTTGTTCGATCGGTACTGTTCTCTCGTCGAACGGTCGCAGGAATCGTACTAATCCGCGAAAACAGGGTGTGTCCCGCCGGGAGCGGGCGGGACGGTCAGACCAGCGACGACCTAGGTAGCATGTCCATGTTCTGGCACCCCGAGACTGACCGGCTCGTGGCTGTGACGACAGCGTAGTGTTGGGATCGGCGGGTCGTCGTATGATGTGCTCGTCTTTCGATCACCCCGTCTATCGAATTGGACGTGTTCACAGTATATATGCTTTCAGGTACCGGACCTAATAGAGTTTTATCGAATTAATCCTGTTTTCAATCAGTAATTCGCCCGATACTTCCCAAGAACCGAAAACATATCCTGCGTCTCCCGCCCTCGGGATACCGGCCACTACGGGGTGGCGAGTATCGGTATCGACGTACTGCTGGTAGTCTCAGTCGTCGCGGATGGCGGCGGCCACGTCGTCGAGTTCGTCGTCGTCCACGTCGGGTCGGTCCTCGATCAGTGCGTGGATCGGCCGGCCACCGTCCGCCTCGGATCGGGGAACGATGTGGACGTGGACGTGCGGCACTTCTTGCCCGGCCGCGGTGCCGTTGTTGACGGCGATGGTCGTCGCCTCGGCGTCGGCGGCCGCCTCGACGCGGCCGGTCAGGTCGTGGACCGCGTCGAACAGCGCCGCCGATCGGTCGGCCGGCAGGTCGTTGACGCGTTCGTGGTGCGCTTTGGGGATGACGAGCGTGTGTCCCCGCGCTAGCGGGTTGGCGTCGAGGAAGGCCATCACCTCGTCGTCCTCGTACACGGTGTAACCGGGGATGTCGCCGTCGACGATCGAACAGAAGACGCAGTCGTCGCTCATACGTGTGTGATGACTGTCGCGTCTCAAAAGCGTCCCGGAGACGGCGACATCTACAGGCAGTGCACGGCGAGTGCCTCGGGGCTTGACCCCGAGGCAATTCACAGGACACCACACGACCGCAGCGCCGCCGACAGCGCCCCGCGATACGAGTCGCGGTCGTGTCCCAGCCGGGACCGCCACACGTCGGCGTACGAAGGGTGCAGGAGGGGAATCGCCGTCACGCCGAGCGACGGGAGTTCGATCGGGGCGAGGACGTGATCCAGAAAGCCGTCGAGTGTCCGGTCCTCGAAGGCGAGGAGGCTGGCCGTCGCGTGCTTCCCCGTCGGGAGGACGACGGCGGGGTCGACAGTCTCGATTTCGGCCCGGAGATGGCCGCGGCAGTTCGACCGCTCCGTCGGGGTCGGTTCGCGGTTCGACCCCTCACCGTCGGGTGGAAAGCACTTCACCGCGTTCGTATAAAACGCACGGCCGTCGAGGCCGACGCTCGCGAGCAGGGAACGGACCCGCCGGCCGGAGTGACGCGAGGTGTAGGCCAGCCCCGAGCGGTTGCCGCCGGGCCACTCGGCGTCGTCCGGGTCGCCCGCGGCGGGCGCCTCCCCCACGACCAGTACGTCGGCGTCTCGCGGCCCGTTCCCCCACGCGATCCGGTCGCGGGCCGCGACGAGGGCGGGACAGCGTCGGCAGTCCGGGGTGAGAACGAGGACATCGTCGGCGGCGGGCGGTTCGGGCATCCTCAGAGCGCGTCGGCGACGACGGGCGCGACGGAGGTAGCGGTCACGTCGCGTTCGACCGTATCCGTGGCGTAGATTCCCGTCACGCCCGCGCGTTCGAGTTTCGTCCGGGCGTTCCGGGCGAAGAGAGGGTGGACGCAGGTGACGAACACGCCGCTCGCGTCCCGGTCGTGGAGAACACGGATCGACTCGCTCATGGTCGATCCCGTGGCGACGATGTCGTCGACGACGACCACGTCCCGGCCCGCGGCGTCGGCGTCGCTCGGCGTGATTTCCACCTCGGTGCCGGAGTGGCGCACCTTCTCGAAGTAGTCCACGTCGCCGCGGCCGTAGGCGGTCCGCGCCGACTCGGCGAGGTCGACGGCGCCCGCGTCCGGCGAGAGGAAGAGGGGGTCGGTCAGGTTCGCGGGAAGCGGGTCGGCCAACTGCGGCGAGGCGTCGACGACCGAACAGGGTACGTCGAAGAAGTCCGTCACCGACGCCTCGTGTGGGTTGACGAGGATCACCCGGTCGGTGCCGGTCGAGATGGCGCGGGCGACGGCTCGGGCGGAGACGGGTTGGCCCGTCTCGAACGCGCGCTCCTGACGGCCGTAGCCCATGTAGGGCAGGACGGTCACCACTTCGTCGGCGCCCGTCTCGCGGGCGGCGTCCTGCAACTGGAGGAGTTCGACGTGGGCCGCGTCGGTGGTCGTCGCCGCGACGACGACCGCCCGGTCGGTGTCGTCGAGTTCGACCGACGCCATGCGTTCGCCGTCGGGGAACTGCTCGTAGTCCACGCCGGCGAGTTCGTGCCCCGTTTCGGCGGCGAGCGCCGCGCCGAGGGCCTGTGAAGCGGACCCGGGTACGATCATGTGCAGTCGGTCGACGGCCGCCCCGAAAACCGTTTCCGTCCGTCCCTACGCCTGCACCGCCAGCCGTCGAACGCCGGTCACGCCCAGTTCGCGCGTCCGCCATCCGTCGCCGGCGTCGGCCAGCAACGTCCCCGTCTCCGTCACCGCAACCGTCGCCGCCTCCGTGTACCCCACGTCGACGGGGGCGTCGGTCGGCACGTCGACGGCCCGCCAGTCGTCGACCGCTTCGCGGGCGAAGACACCCGCCTCGCCGACGGCGTGGGTCCGGTCACCGGCCTCGCCGGTTGCTCGCGGCGTCTCCGACGCCTCGCTGCCGTCGGCCTCCCGCCCCCCCGAGGAGCGTGGCTCCTCGCTGGCCACCACACGGAACGCCCCGTCGAGTTCGTCCATCCAGCCGTTGCCCAGCCGATACAGTCCGCGGTCGGTCGCCGCGAGGGGAAGCCCCCGACCGACCACGTCGTGGACGCCGCCGAGGCCGACGTTCCGGAGGCCGTCGTCGACGACCTGGTGGACGCCGCTCTCGGCGGCCACCATCCCGCCGTCGATGGCGCGTGGCGTCTTCACGCTGCCGAGCGTCGTCCACCCGTCGTCCAGGCGAGCGACCTGCCCGCCCGGGCCGGCCGCGAGGAGGGCGCCGTCGTGGAAGCCGACGGCGACGGCGGGGCCGAAGTCGGTCGGGTCGTAGTCGCCGACGAGTACGTCCTCGTCGGTGGCGACGGCGCGCCGGTTCCCCTCGGCGGCCACGTCGCGGACGGCGGCCCGGTAGTCGAGGCCGAACTCCCCCACTCGGTCGTCGGAGAGCGACGCGACCACGGCGCCCTGCTCGGCGGCGATCAGCACCTCGTCGGCCCCCGTCCGGTCGGCGTAGACGCGTTTCTCGTCGATGGTCAGGTCGTGGTCCATACCGCCACTCCGAGGGCGGGGCTCAAAAACGGTCGGCCGACGGCGGCGTCGACGCGCCGTTCCCGGCCGCCCGTCGCTCGCGAACGTAGGTGGTGAAGTTGTCGAACAGCCGCTTGGTCCGACAGGCCGCCGCGTAGTTGTCGTCGTCGATGCCGTCGAGGACGGCCCGAATCCGCTCCTCGGGGAGGTCTTTGCCCTTCGTCACCCGCTCGGCGCTCCCCCGGTCGTACTCGGGGTGGAACTGCACGCCCCAGCAGTCGCCGCGGCGGAAGGCCTGGACCCCGCGCTCGTTTTCAGCGAGGAGCGTCGCTCCCGGCGGCAACTCGCGGACGCGATCCGAATGCGTCTCGAAGGCGACGAACGGGTCGTCGAGGCCGTCGAGGAGGGGGTCACCGTCGTCGACACGGCGCACCTCGCGGTAGCCGAGTTCGATGTCGGCCATCGCCTCGACGCGGCCGCCGAGCGCGTCGGCGAGAGCCTGATGACCGTAGCAGACGCCGAGGACGGGGAGGCCGTGGTCGGCCGCCCGCGCGACCCAGTCGACGAGGGCGTCGATCCACGGCTCGTCCCAGTAGACGGAGGAGCGCGATCCGGTGACGACGACGGCGTCGAAGTCGAGGTTCGCGGGCAACTCGCCGGCCGTCACGTCGAACTCCGCGAGGGCGGCGTCGAGTTCCCGGCGGAAGTTCCGGCGCGTGTGCTCGGTGCCGTGCGAGGCGTCGAGGAGGGCGATCCGCAGGGGCATACCCCGACTCACGTCGTCGAGCGGGGAAGCCCTTACGCCGACTCGACGTGGCCGAAGAGCCGGTCGTTCACCGCGCGGGAGCGTTCGATCCCGATCAGGTGCCCGCCGTCGAGGGGGACGAACTCGCCGCGGGGCAGGTTCTCGGCGAGACGGCGGCCGTACTCGACCGGCCACACCGCGTCGTCGCGGCCGTGGAGCACCAGCGCCGGAACGTCGACCTCGTAGAGCCGATCCGTGATGTCGAACGCGGCGACGGCGGCGGCCTGGGCGTCCCACGCCTCCCGGGTCGCGTCCTCGCTCGCCCGCCACTCGACGATCCGTTCGACGACGTCGGGGTTGGCGTCCAGGAAGTCCCGAGAGAGGGCGGCCGCGAGCGACGACTCGAGCGCGTCGGGGTCGCCGGGCGCGCCGAAGAGGGGGTCGAGCGTCAGGTCGGCGCCGACGGGGGCGGTGCCGAGGAGGGCGAGCGACCGGGGCCGCGTCGAAATCCGCGCGAGTTCGAGCGCGACCATCCCGCCCAACCCCGCGCCGACGACGTGGACCCGCCGCTCCCCGTGGTCGTCGAGGACGGCCTGCACGTCGGCCACTAAGTCGTCGACGGCGTAGGGACCGGGCGGGGCGTCGGAGCGCCCGGCGCCCCGAAGGTCGGTCACCAGCGTCTCGAACGGCCCGGTCAGGCCGGCGTGTTGCCAGCCCCACTGCCAGGCGCCGTAGCCCACGTCGCCGAGACAGACGACCGTCCCGCCGTCGTCGGTCCGTGACCCATTGCTCGTGGAACGACGCCCCCCGCCGTCGGCCTCGTAGTACAGCGACACGGACCCGTTCGATACGGTGGGCATGGCCGGCGATACGGCGGCGAGACAGTAGGGCGTGTCGAAAGTAGTCTGATCAGTACACGCGCGCGACGAGGAGCACCAGTCCGATCACGATGGCCCCGAAGCCGATGAGAAGCAGGCCGCCGCTGTAGGCCAGCGACGGCAGGTGGACCGGACTCATCCCACTCAGCAGGTCAACCAGCGTCACCTCCCGGAACAGCGACCCCCCCGGCGCCGAGACGGTCGTGAGCGCCGCAATCCCGAGCACGAGAAGCCCGGACACCGTCAGGACCGACGCACGCGAGGCGTTTGGCGACGACTTCACACCGATTGTGTTCGCTCTCTCACGTATGAACCTTCGTCCGAGAAATTCAGCACTGATATTCGCGGTGCCGGCGTAGTCGGGCGGTTCACGGCCGCAGGTTCGCCCGGGAGAACGGTATCGCCCCCGCTACGCGTTCCGGGTCGCCCGGAGCACCTCGGGCGCCTCGTCGAGGGCGTCGTCGAGGGCGTCCACGTCGGGCCCACCGCCCTGCGCGAAGTCCGGCGGGCCGCCGCCGCCGCCGCCGACCTGTCCCGCGAGCCGGCCCACGACTTCCCCGGCGTTGATGTCGACGCAGTCGGGCACGCCGACGACGAACTGGGCGCTCCCGCCTTGCGCGCTCCCGAGGACGGCCACCGACCCCTCGTCGACGATGGCGTTCGCGGTGGCGCGGAGTTCGTCGGCGTCGGCGTCCATCCGCCGGATCACGGCCGTGACGCCCTCGGCAACCTCCAGCTCGTCGGCGTCGGCCGCGGCCGCGCGCACCTCCGCGAGCTCCTCTTTGAGGCGGTCGATCTGTTTGCCCCGTTCCTTCCACTCCTCGAAGAAGCGCTCGGCCGTCTCGGGCACCTCCCCGGGCGACACGTCGAGCACGTCGGCCGCGTCGTAGAGGGCGTCCTCGGTCCGCTGGGTCGCCTCGATGGCCGCCGATCCTGCCGCGAAGACGATGCGCTCGACGCCGTCCTGAATCGGCTCGGTCTTGAGGATCTTGATCGCGCCGATGTCGCCGGTCCGGGAGACGTGCGTCCCCGCACACGCCTGCACGTCGTCCTCGACGTGGACGAGACGGATCTGCTGGCCCGGCGGGACCCCGCCCTGGTAGAGGTCGAAGCCGTGTTTCGCCTCCGCCTCGTGGCGATCCGGCCACTCCTGTGTGACCGGCCGGTTGTCCGTCACCACCTCGTTGGCGACGCGCTCGATCTCTTTCACCTCCGACCGGCTGATCCGCCGGAAGTGGCGCACGTCGAGGCGGGACTGGTCGGTCCCCTTCTGGGCGCCGGCCTGCCGGACGTGGTCGCCCAGAACCTGCCGGGCGGCGTAGCCGACGACGTGGGTCGCGGTGTGATGTCGCATCAGGCTGAACCGGCGCTCGGCGTCGATCCGACCGCGGACGAACTCGCCCTTGCCGGGGTTGCCGTCGGTCCGGTGCAGGACCACGCCGTCCCGGCGCTGGACGTCCGTGACTTCGACCGTCGTTTCGTCCGTCGAGAGGGTGCCCGTATCGGCCGGCTGTCCCCCGCCTTCGGGGTAGAACATCGTCTGGTCGAGCACCACGTCGTACCCCTCCTCCCGTTCGAACACGTCGAGGACGACCGCCTCGAACTCCGTGCGCTCCTGGTCGTCGTAGAACAGGCGGTCGGTCTCGGGGAGGTTCGCGAGGCGGTCGTCGCGTTCGGCCGCCGCCTCCGACGCCCCTTCGCCCTCGTGTCGCGCCGCGACCAGCCCGTAGAAGTCGTCGGGTACGTCGACGGCCGCGCCGTACTCGCGGGCGATTTCGGCCACCATATCGGGCTGGATGCCGTGGGAGTCGTAGAGTTCGATCAGCGTCTCCCGGGGGATGGGTTCGTCGCGCTCGGCGTACTCCTCAGCGATCCCTTCGACCTTTCGCTGGCCGCGTTCGAGCGTCTGGCGGTATTTCCCTTCCTCCGTCCGCACCATGTCGCGGATGGTATCGCGGTTGGTGTAGCCCAGCCGCTCGGCCTGCATGTCGACGAGTTCGTCGAGCGGCGCGTCGATGCCGAGTCCGTCAACCAGCCGCTTGGTCCGCCGGAGCACCATCCGCGCCAGATAGCCCGTGCCGACGTTCGAGGGGACGATGCCGTCGCCGAGCATATATGCGAGGGTTCGGCAGTGGTCCGCGATGGCGTAGACGTCTTCGAGGGGTTCGAGCAGGTCGGTGAGGCGCTCGGCGTCGACGCCAAGTTCCCCCGCTACCTCCGCGCGAGCCGACGCCAGATCCTCCACCTCGTCGATGTCGAGGTAGCCCGAGAGGCGGGCGGCCTCGCGAATCAGGTCCCGCTCTTCCTCGCTGTGGTCGATCCCCGCGTGATCGGTGAGGAAGTCGATCATCTCCGGGTAGACGGCCTCGTACACCGTCGGCGTCCCCTGTGTCATCCAGGTCCACCGCTCCAGCCCGTAGCCCGTGTCGACGATGTAGGTGTCCATCGGGCTGTATCGGTTGCCGTCTTTCATCTCGTACTCGCCCTCGGGGTCCTGCTCCATCGACATGAAGACGAGCGTGGCGAGTTCGAGGCCGCGGTAGATCACCTCGAACGCCGGGCCCGCGTTGCCGCCGCCGACCCACGGGTCCTCGATGTACGTGACCTCCGCGGGGTCGGCGCCCATGTGCTCGAAAAAGGCGTCGCAGTACTCGACCGTCTCGTCTTTCCAGTACACCTCGCCCTCGTAGGCGTAGTCGTCGTCGGCGTCCTCGCGGACGTTGAAGGCGTGGTGGGCCATCATCTCGAAGGCCATCGTGTGCCGGCCGGTCTTGCCCACGTTGTCGATGTCCTGCATCCGAATGCAGGGCTGACTGATCGTCAGTGGGTTCGCGGGCGGCGGCGTCTCCCCCGACGTGACCAGGGGCTGAAAGTCGTAGATAGACGCCTGGGTCAGGAGGACGTCGTCGCGCCAGCGGTTCGCCGCGACGGGGTAGGGGTCGATGCGCTCGTGGTCGTTCTCCTCGAAAAAGGAGAGGAACGCCTCGCGCATCTCCTCCAGCGTGCGCTCCCCGTCGAAGCCCGGATTGCCGATGAAGCTGTAGTCGTCACAGGGTGGCTCGCCGCAGGTGTCACGCTCGACGCGCGACCAGAAGTGCGCGCCACAGGAGGTACACTCCTGTCGAGTGAATCCCTCCTCCTCGAAGTAGTCGAGACGATAGGCCTCTTCGAGTTCGCTCATTACCTCCTCTTTGGCCAGTCTCCGCCTAAAACAGTTCCGGGACCGGGCGTCGCGCCCGAGTTCGACGTTCACGCCCCCCGAGTTCGACGACTTATGACGCTGGCCGCCCCACCCCGCATATGACCACGGCACTCGGCGCCGACTGGGCGCGTGGCTGCTGGGTCGTCGTCGCCGTCGACGACGGCGACGTAACGATCACCACCGAACCGACCGTCCTCAACGTGTGGCGGGCCCACCGCGACGCCGACGCCATCCTCGTCGACATCCCCATCGGCCTGCCGGAGACGCCGCCACGGGACTGCGACCGGGCCGCCGCCTCGCTGCTCGGCGAGCGCCACAGCTCCGTCTTCGACGTGCCCCGTCGCGCGGCCGTCGAGGCCGACGGCTACGAGACGGCCCGCGCCGAAAACGGCGGCCGACTCGGCAGTCAGAGCTGGGGACTCGTCCCCCGCATCCGGGAAGTCGACTGCTTTCTCGACGCCCATCCCGAGGCCGAGGAGCAGATGTACGAGAGCCACCCGGAAGTGTGTTACACGCGGTTCGCGGCCCGGACGGGCGCCGACGACCCCGGATCGAAGCTGGAGGCGGCGGGGCTCGACGCCCGGCTATCGATCCTCGAAACCGTCGACGGGGCGTTCGGCACGCAGGTTCGGCGCTTCGTCGAGTCGCGCCGCGACGACTCGCAGTGGCACCACCGCATCCAGTCCGGCCGCCTCGACGACGTGCTCGATGCGGCGGTGCTCGCGCTCACGGCCAGGGAGGGGTCGTTCGGCGTCCTGCCCGAAGGCCGGGACGTGGACGACCGGCAGGTGATCGTCTATCCGTCCTGAGCGGCGCCGTCTTCCAGCGCCAGCGCCGCCAGCATCGCCTCCAACTGTACCCGCTCGTTCGCCCCCTCGGTGATGCGGTAGTCGGCCTCGCCCAGCCGCTCCATCAGCTGGACCGTTCGACGCTCGTCGAGGTCGAACTCCCACGCCGACCGGTGTAGCTGGTCGATCACGTCGCCGCCGGCCATCCCCGAATCGACGAGGAGGGTTTCGAGCGTCGACCGCGCCCGCGGGAAGTCACCCTCGATGGCTGCCTCGACCATCGATTCGATCTCCTCGGGCCGGGCGGTGCTCGTCACCGTATAGACCGCCTCGTCGTCGACCACCTCGCCCGTCGTCGCCGCCGCCTGCAGCGTGTTGATGGCGCGGCGCATGTCGCCACCCGCGGCGTAGACGAGGGCGTCGAGGCCGTCGTCGGTCATTTCGATGCCCTCCGTGGCGGCGATTTCCTCGACCTGTGTCGCGATGGCCTCGTCCGGCAGTGGCGAGAACCGGAAGACGGCACACCGGGACTGGATCGGGTCGATGATGCGACTGGAGTAGTTACACGAGAGGATGAAGCGCGTGTTGTCCGCGAACTGCTCCATCGTGCGACGGAGCGCTGACTGGGCGTCGGAAGTATTGTGAGTCAGAATCCCGTTGGCGAGCATGAAGTTCGGCGTCCCTTCCATGCTGATGTTGTAGGCTTCGCCGCGGTGACTGTAGTCGATGCGGCTGATTTCCGTGGTTCGAACCGCTCGGAGGCCACCGTCCGAAAGGACCGTAGGCTCGAACTCCGTCCGCTCATAGTGTTCGTGGTGCGGAAGGTCCTCGTCGCCGACGACGACGAACGTGTACTCGTCACCGTAGATGTCTAGGAATTCTTTCACTTTCTCAGTCTGTCCCCACAGTTCGGCGACTCCCTTGACCTCGATGACCGTCTTGTCGAGCAGAAAGTCGGGGTGGTACACCGAATCGGACAGTTCGAACGACGGTTCGTACTCGTAGTCGATACCGGCGTCCTGTAGCGCCTTCCCGACTTCGTACTCCCAATCGGACCGGACCAAGTGGCCGAGTTCCTCGCTATGTCTGATGTTGCCGCCCGTCGGCTCGTGCCCTTGCAGCGCGTCCGAAACCTTCTGTGCGACCTCGGGATCACGCATCGGGTTGTCGTCGCCGGTGATATCACAGACCGGATAATCACAGTTCCGGACGCTCTTCTTGATTACCGCAGACCTCTCTTCATCGCTGAGAGAGGCCCACCATTCGGACGCCGCCTGCCCGATGTCCTCTTTCACCTGATCGGGGTCGGCGTCGACGACCCATTCCTCCCACGACGTTCCGGACCGCATCTCGCTGATCGTTTCGCGGACCCGCTCAACCGTCTCCTCGTCCATCTCCCAGACGTGAATTCCGTGGAACTCTCCGCCGTAGTTCGGATTGTTTTCGCCTGCGAATCGTCCGTCCGAAAGTTTCTCGACGATTTTTCGTCGGCGTTCGTCCGACCACGTCGTTCCGTGCATCGGGTTCTTCTCGCCACGCATATCGCGGCTGTGTCCCTCGTTCTTGCACTCGACGGAACAGAACCGTCCCGCGGTCCAGGCGTCACAGATTTCACACCGCGACACGCCGATATCGTCTTTGAAGTCCGCGATCCGATCCCCGGGCGACAGCTCCCGTAGCTCCTTCTCGATGAGTTTCCCGTCCTCGTCGACCACGAAGAACGGGTGAGTCAAACTCGCCGTGATCGTCCGACCGTCGACCAGTTCCATTTCGAAAAAGTCCGCGACGCCGGAATCGACGAGTTTGCCCTTATCGGACTGGATCTCGTTCGTCTCGAAGTCAACGGAAGGGATCGGCTCACCGTCGTCACATACCTCCTCTATTGGCTTCACTTCCGGTTTCGACGGATAGCCGGTGACCACTTCAGTTCCCGGTGGTACGCACAACGAGTCCGCCTCGTCGAGGAAGATGATCCGGTAGTCGAAGCCGCCGAACGAGGAGCGCGCGAAGTTCTTGATCCGGTCGCGCACCACGTCGATACCCCGCTGGTCGGAGGCGTTGAGTTCGAGGAAGTTGCCCCGCCAGTCGTCGCCGTACACCTCGCGGGCGATGGCCGTGGCACAGGTGGTGTTGTGCATCACTGACGGCACGCCACCGGCGACGTAGTTGCGGGTTTCGGGGACGGTGAGATCGTAGACTCGACGTGGTTCGTCGACCGAGTCGATCGATTCGACCTCGTCGAAGTAGAGGTCGGCGTCGGTAAGCGTGTGTAACGTCGCGAGCGCGTCGAGGACTTCCGCGGACGGGAGTCCGGACGCAATCGACCGAACGCGATCCGCGATGGTTCGGAACCGCGTCAGCGATCCGAGGTCGTTGCTGCCGTCGAGTAGGCTCCGGACGTCCGTCCCGTGCATGTCCGTTCCGTCCGCGACGTGTGCGTAGGGAACGTCAAGCGTCTCGATGGCGTTCCGGAGCGTCGCTCGAACCTGCCCGATGTCGACGTCGGCGCTATCCTCGTGAAGCTGATCGAGAAGTTCGACCGTTCGGTCGCTGCCGGGAGTGCGGCGGCCGTCTGCGTACTCCAGTAGTCGGTCGGTTCGGACACCGACCTGCTCGGCGAGGGTTCGTCGTGTCTCGATTGGCTCCAGTTCGTCGCGCGTGCCGACCCACGTCGCGGGAATCGCGGCGACTGCATCGAGGTCTGCGGTGAGTTCGTCGATCCGTTCGAGCGTTCGCTGCGCGTCGTCGAGACGCTCCGTCGCCGCGTCGACGAGGGTATCGATGCAGTCGAGATACCGCTCACGACTTGGTGATTCGGGATTCAGACTGTCGGGGACGAAGTCGCCTTTCGTCAGGTAGAGCCGCTCACAGAGCGTATCGACGGCGGCCTGTGTCGGAACCGTATCGTCGTTCGGATTCGGGTCGCGGGCAGCGTTAGTGGCGAGCCGTTCCACTTTCTCGTCGAGCGTGAAGCCGACGTCTTCCGCGAACCGTTCGAGATGGCGGGCGCTGGAGACGTACAGGGTGTGATACTCGCGTGCAGCCCCCGAACCGTTCGTCGGCGTCTTCTGCTCGCGTTTGCGTCGACTCGGGATGCCGAACCCCGAGAGTAAGTACGAGAGAAGCGTGACGAGGTGTTCGTCCTTCTGTGTCAACTCGATAATCCCGTGTTCGGTGACGTGCGCCTCGGCGTCGAAGACGGAACGGAGGAACGCCGCCCGGCTCGCCTCGTCGGCGCAAACGAGCGTGGAACCGATTCCGGCCGTCCCACTGCCGACATCGAAACAGGCTTCGAGGAAGTGCGTCAGCGTCCGCGTGTGAAGCTCGCGGTACGGAACGCCGTCCTGTGTTCCCTCCCGCGGTTCGAGACCGAAAACCGACTCGGCAGCAGTCTCGAACCGGTCGAGCAGGCCGTCGTCCGTGTTGTAGAACTTCACCCGACCGCCGTCGATTCGGGCCTCGCTCACGGCCAGTCCGACGAAAGACGCCAGCGCAGGCGTGAGTTCCCACGGCGGCGTGATCGGATCGGAGCGCTGGTTGTTCCGAGTGACGTACTGGACGGCGGTGACGTGCGTGCGTAGTTCGTTGCGGGGAACGTCGAGACTGCGGAGGTACGACAGCGAACAGATGGTGCTCGGTTCGTCCAGCACGACGTCGAGATTCCGGCGGTACGACCGGACAGTCTTCTTCGTAGTGTCGGCGGCGTCCGCGATAGCGGCGTCCGATTCCCCACGTCGGAAGCCGGCGACAGCGCGCTTTTTTTTGCCGACGTAGTTCTCCTCGGCCGGGATGTCGTGGTCGGCGGCGAACGACTCCGTGACGTGAACGACGATTCGGTCACCGTCCATCGCGTCGATCCAGTCGAGGCGACCGTCGCCCTCGGGCAGCGATGTTCGGCGGGGACGAACGACGCGGGTCCCGGCGGCGAGGTCGCCGGCACGCACCCACTCGAGTCCGTCGTGAGCTACGGTCAGGAGTCTGTGTTCCGGCGTCACGGTCAGCTCGTTTCCGTCCCGCGTCGTGACTCGAACGAGGTCGTCCGTCGTCTTTCCGAAGACG
>Ga0209946_1000565_pt1 | contig 15272 bp, 14 predicted proteins | sample SalPon2_A_H2O_MG_FD_185704 | JGI IMG/M metagenome (GOLD analysis project Ga0209946, IMG submission 185704) | Salt pond water microbial communities from South San Francisco under conditions of wetland restoration - Salt Pond MetaG R2_A_H2O_MG... | ecosystem: Environmental > Aquatic > Non-marine... | reverse complement strand
CTCGACCGATCGGATCCGCGTCGAGTCGATCCGGGCGTGGACCGCGGCCGCGACCATCAGGTACTCGCCGTCCTCCTCGTGACGGCCGCTGATGTCGACGCCGACCACCTCAGGGACGGGCGCCCGCCACCTCGGTTCCCGCGCGTCGCCGCGTCACATCGGTTGTAGCTCCGCTCATTGTTCGCGACTTGGTCCGCCGTCGAATTGAACGTTTCGCGGCGTCGGCGCGGTCGACGCACGATGGCGTATTTAAGTACGACCACACCGGGTATAAATAGCGAGCCACGGAGCGACCGCGGACCGACTCGCGCGCCTCAGTCGGACAGCGTCGCGACCGCGTCGCCGATCCGGTCGATAGCCGCCTCGACGTCGTCCCCGTCGACGTCGAGGTGCGTCGTGAACCGCGTCGCGTGCTCGTCGAACTCGACGCAGCCGACGCCGGCCGCCTTACAGGCCGCCACGAGGTCCGCGGCGGGGATGCCGGCCGCCTCGGTGTGCGCGACGACGATGTTGGTGTCCGGCGCGGGGGCGTCGACTCCCGCCAGCGCGTCGAGCCCGGCGGCGAGCCGCTCCGCGTTGGCGTGGTCCTCGGCGAGTCGCTCGACGTTGTCCAGCGCGCGCAGTCCCGGGGCGGCGATCATCCCGGCCTGTCGCATCCCGCCGCCGAACAGCTTCCGGACGCGCCGCGCCGCCTCGACGAACTCCTCGTCGCCGGCGAGGATCGAGCCGACGGGCGCGCCGAGGCCCTTCGAGAGGCAGAAGGTGACGCTGTCGACGGGATCGACGATCTCGCTCGCGTCGACGCCGAGCGCGACCGCGGCGTTGAACACGCGGGCGCCGTCGAGGTGGACCGGCACGTCGGCGTCGCGGGCGACCGCGGCGGCCGCCTCGATCTCTTCGACGGGGACCGCGACGCCGCCGCGGTAGTTGTGGGTGTTCTCCAGCGACAGCAGGCCCGTCCCGGGGCGATGGAGGTCCTCGTCCACCAGCCCCGCGGCGACCTCGTCGGGACTCGGCACGCAGCGGTCGCCGGCGTCTATCGTCCGCGTCTGGACGCCCGAGAGCTTCGACGCGCCGGCGAGCTCCCACCGGTAGATGTGCGACTCGTGCTCCAAGAGGAGCTCTTGGCCCGGCTCCGTGTGCACGTGGACGGCTATCTGGTTGGCCATCGTCCCGGAGGGGACGTACAGCGCGGCCTCGGTGCCGACGGCCTCGGCGGCGCGGCGCTCCAGTTCGTTGACGGTCGGGTCGTCGCGGTACACGTCGTCGCCGACCTCGGCGTCGCGGGCGGCGTCCCGCATCTCCTCCGAGGGCGTCGTGACGGTGTCGGACCGCAGGTCGATGGTGTCCTCGTCGATCTCCATTCGTTGGCGGCGGTTCGACGGCCGATCGGAAATAGGTCGCGCTCGGGGCCGGTTCGCCCGGATCCCGACGACGTCGCTCCTCAAACCCTACGTCACTCGGTCGCCTCTCGGCGTATCCACGTCGACGGCGGCCGCCTCGAGGACGTACGACTCCGATTCCGTCGTGCGAACCGGCAGACGACCGATCAATCTGTCCATCACCCGACGTAGCGACGAGGAGACCTGCTAGTTTATTTACATTGACACAATACGCTTCGCTAATGCCGGGATCAGATGACGAAGAAACCCAACGTCCGAGTTCACCTCTCAACCGACGGGATTTTCTCCTGACTTCCGGGGGGGTTCTGGGAGGAGGCGTCGTTGGCGGCGTTTCAGGCGTTGCTTTCTATCGCTCGTATATCCTTGGACAGGATGCACTCCCCGAGGTCGGACAGGTGGCTGAGAGATTACGAAATCCTCCCGAAGCAGATAGGCCGGAGTACGATCTCGAACGTCCCTGGATCGATGGTAATACGACCATCATCACCGAACAGACCTCAACCTATCAGACGATAGGGCTGAATTCTAACGCAGATTTTAACCATCCTTCAGAGGCGATCTCCTCAGAGGATATCTCACTTCGGTTTGCGGTTGTTTCGGATGGACATTGGGGGAAGGACAACCCAGCAGAGGACCATGATCGGTACCCCGAATCGGATCCGGCGGGGTTGACTTTCGAGGAAACCCACGCGAAAGCCGCTTCAGTTCTGAACCGAATCGACGAACAACGAGAAATCGACTTCATCGTGCTGCTCGGCGATAACGTTCACGGCAACGAACGTCTGCATGATGAACTGATCGCAAACTTCGTTGGATCCTTAGAATTCACCGGGGTGAACGAGGGGGGAGATACGTTTTTCGGGGCCTTCGGGAACTACGATTGGAGTTACGCCGACGAGTGGGAAGCGGATTATGGCCATCCGAAGAACTATTCGTTCACGAAAGGAGACTACGGATTTATCATCGCCGAAACCGGTCTGCCCCGAGACAATCACGACGGAAAAAAGGCTACTGCAGACGCCGAATTCATCGCACGAGAGTTAGACCGGTTCGAGAACGACGTCGAAGGAGTGCTCTGTTTCCAACATATTCCGCCGAGCTCCCACCTCCCAGGCGGAAATGACATGCCTGAAGTGAGAGAACAGTACGCCCGCGACATCGTCGGCGGCGTCTTCGTCGGTCACGGACACGATCGGAATGACATGTTCGTCACGAGAGAGGGAGTGCCGGTGTTCAACTGTGAACTCATTGGCAACAGCCATGTGCGGGTCCCGAGAGGGTTTCGCGTGGTCGACATCGTCAATTAACTCGTCTGCGGTCCAGCGTTCGGTCCCTTCTTAAGCGACGCGGCCGATCACTCCCGTATGGCAACGGAAGCCGCGGCCGACGACGCAACCGACGCGCCCGAGGCGTACGAGGCCCTCTTGGACCGCGTTCGACGCTGGAACACGGTCGGGAGCGCCGCCGGCGTGCTCGGGTGGGACCAGCAGGTGATGATGCCCGAGGGCGGCACCCCCGCCCGGTCGAGGCAGCTCTCGACGCTCTCGTCGATCCGCCACGACATGATCACGGACGAGGAGACCGGCGACCTGCTCGCCGCGCTCGACGACGCCGACCTCACCGACGAGCAGTCGGCGGTCGTCCGCGAGGTCCGCCGGGAGTACGAGCGCGCCGACGCCGTGCCCGTCGAACTCGTCGAGGAGATCTCCGAGACCAGTTCCGAGGCGCTCCAGGCGTGGGAGGAGGCGAAGGCCGCCGACGACTTCGAGGCGTTCGCCCCCTACCTGGAGAAGCACGTCGAGCTGAAGCGGGAGTACGCCGAGCACATCGACCCCGACCGCGACCCCTACGAGGTCCTCTTCGAGGACTTCGAACCGTGCCTCTCGATCGATCGCGCCGAGTCCATTCTCGACGAGCTCCGCGAGACGCTCGTCCCCATGATCGACGCGATCCGCGAGTCGGACGCCGACCTCGCCGTCGACACCTTCGAGGGGACCTTCCCCGAGGACGAGCAGGAGGCTCTCGCCCGCGAGGCGCTCGAACTCGTCGACTACGACTTCGACCGCGGCCGCCTCGACGTCTCCTCGCACCCGTTCACCTCCGGGAACCAGTTCGACTGCCGCGTGACGACGCGGTTCGACGAGTCCGACCCGCTCGGCGCGATCGGGTCGACGGTCCACGAGTACGGCCACGCGCAGTACAACCTCGGGCTCCCCCAGGACGAGTGGGGCACCCCGCTCGGCGAGTCGCGAGACCTCTCGGTCCACGAGTCGCAGTCGCGGCTCTGGGAGAACCACGTCGGGCGCAGTCGGGCGTTCTGGGAGCTGTTCCTGCCGTCGTTTAAAGACCAGTTCCCGCAGACCGAGGACGCGACCGTCGAGGACGCCTACGAGGCGTTCAACCAGGTCCACGAGGACAACTTCATCCGCGTCGAGGCGGACGAGCTCACCTACCACCTCCACATCGTCGTCCGGTTCGAGATCGAGCGCGACCTGATCCGCGGCGACCTCGCGGTCGAGGACGTGCCGGAGGTCTGGAACGACAAGTACGAGGAGTACCTCGGCATCCGCCCCGAGACCGACAGCGAGGGCTGTCTGCAGGACATCCACTGGAGCCACGGCAACTTCGGCTACTTCCCCACCTACTCGCTCGGCTCCGTCATGGCCGCCCAGCTGTTCGACGCCGCCGAGAGCGAGATCGACGACCTCGACGCGAAGATCGCCGACGGCGACTTCGGCGACCTGCAGGCGTGGCTCGGCGAGAACGTCCACCGGCACGGCTCCCGCTACGAGACGAACGAGTTGGTGAAAGAGGCGACCGGCGAGGCGTTCTCGGCCGACGCGTTCACCGACTACGTCGAGGAGAAGTACGGCGAGCTGTACGGGATTTAAAAACGGACGACACGGGCGGTGGCTCCGTTACTCGCGCATCACGGGCCGCTCGCTTACGGGGTCTCCCGTGCGGTCGACCCCGCTACTCGCCGGCCGCCGGCCGGCTCGTCATAGTTGCTACCGCTCGGCTCACGGCTTCGCCGTTCGCCTACGAGACCTCACTCCGTTCGGTCTCGCTACTTCTCGATGATGCTCTCTTCGACCGCCTCGCCGAAGTGTCGCGCCACGTCCTCGTAGTAGACGAGCGCCTCGTCGCCCTCCTCGAGGTCGGTGACCGCCTTCTTACCGTCCGCGGTCGCGACCTTCACGGTCTCGGCGTTCTGGATGAGCGTCTCGACGCGGTCGACGCCCTCGTCCGTCTCCAGTTCGGCTTGGATCCGGAACATCGGTCGCTTCTCGATCTTCACGCGGCCGACGATCGCCTCCCGAGTGTGCCCCGCGGTGTCGACGATCTGCACCTCGTCGCCGCTGGAGAGCTCCGCGAGGTAGTTCGTGCCGCCCTGCGGGTTGCGGACGTAGGCGTGCACCGCGCCGGCGTTCACGCGGAAGGGCCGCGACTCGACGTACGGCGACTCCGCGGTCTCGGCGTGCACGAAGAAGAGGCCGCGCGACATCGACCCCACGAGCATCCCCTCGTCGTCGTCCATCAGCGAGCCGGTGTCGATGCAGACGCGGTCCGCCATCCCGGTGCGCTCGACCGCGGTCACCTCGGCGTGCCGGAGGTCCAGCGTCTCGCGGTCGGCGGCGTCGCGGGCCTCGACCGCGCCCCGGATCTCGTCGGGGGAGTCGGTGTCGAGGAGAACCCCGTCCGCGCCGATCTCCAGCGTCTCGAACGCCGTCCGCGCCTCGGCGGCGGTCGTCGCCCCGGCGACGAGGTGCGTCTCCTCGCCGACCCGCGCGATCAGGTTCTCCAGCGGGATGATCGACCAGTCCTCGCCGACGACGATCGTGAACTCGGCGTCGGCGGCGGCCTCCTCGGCGAAGCGCTCGTACTCGGTGCCGAGGACGCGGACGTAAACGCCCTGCGCGCGGTCGTCGCGCCGGCGGACCGTGGTGAGGTCCGCGGAGCCGGAGAAGTCCTCCGGGAGGTCGATCGTCCCGTCGCCCTCGCCGCCCTTGCCGACGAAGTAGGCGTCGGCCTCGGCCTCGCTTTCGGCGTCGTCGATGACGTCCGCCTCGGAGCGGAACGCCGCCACCGAGACGTCTCCGAGCTCGCGGACGCGTCCCACGTCGGCCTCATCGACGAGGACCCAGTCCGCGCCGGCCTCGATGGCGGCCGTGACTCGTCGCTTGCGCGCCTCCCAGTCGCCGACGCTCGCGTCGGCTTTCACCCAGACCGTGCGTGTCATTATCGAGTCCTCACGGCGAGCGGGCTTGAAAACTGCGAAAGGAACAGTGGGACCGGGCCGTCGGCGGCGCGAAGACGACAAAGCACTTACCAGTGAGATCGCATCGTACGAGTCACAGTACCGATGACGCCACGCCAGCGGCTCACGAAGACGCGGTCCCGATGCGCCGCGGTCAGCGACTCCCTTCGCGAACGCGCCGCGCCGGCCCTCGGGATCGATCGGCGAGCGCTGGGCGCGTTCCGGATCGCGCTGGCGCTCGTCCTCCTCGCGGACCTCCTCGTCTACCGGCGTCCGGGGGTGACCGCGTTCTACACCGACGACGGCGTCCTCCCGCGCTCGACGCTCGCCGAGCTGTACCCCCTGCTGGAGACCGCCTCGCTCCACGCGGTGTCCGGGTCGGCGTGGGCCCAGTGGGCGTTGCTCGCGCTCGCCGCCTGCGCCGCCGTCTGCCTCCTGGTCGGCTACCGGACGCGGCTGTCGACGGCCGTCTCCCTCGTCCTGCTCGCGTCGCTGTACGCCCGGAACCCGTACGTGATCAACGGCGGGAACACGATACTCGTCGCGTTCCTGTTCCTGGCGCTCTACCTCCCGCTCGACGCCCGCTGGTCGATCGGCACGAGCCGCTCGCCCCGGCGCGGTCGCGGCGGACGAGCCGCCGACGAGGGAGCGACCGCCGCCGGTCCGCGGGTCTGTTCGCTCGGGACGGCCGTGACCCTCCTGACGCTGGTGTCCATCTACGCGGCGAACGTCGTCTCCAAGCTACGGAGCGACGCGTGGATGTCCGGTATCGCCGTGCCGCGGATCTTCCACGTCGAGGAGTTCGTCGTGGGCTTGGGGCCGTTCGTGTCGGAGCACGCCGCGGTCCTCACCGCGATAAACTGGCTCTGGATCGGACTGCTCTCCGCGTCCGTCCTCCTGCTCGCGCCGGTCGAACGCATCCGTGGCGGGGCGGCGCTCGCGTTCGTCGCCGCGCACCTCGGCATGGCCGCGACGATGCGGCTCGCCGTGTTCCCGTTCGTCATGGTCGCGGTGCTGCTCCTGTTCCTTCCGCCGAGGGCCTGGGACGCGGTCGAGGCGCTCGCGGCGAAGCTCCCGATGCCGGCCCGGCTCGCGGAGCGCGGCTACCGGAGCGACGGGGGAACCGCGAGCGACTCCGTCGGCTCGACCCCGTCGCGACTGCGTCGCGGCGTCCGGACGGGCGGGAGCGTTCTCCTCGTGGGCGTCTTCGTCGCGCTCGTCTGCTGGCAGGCGATGGGGGTCGGCCTGCTCGACGCGCCGGAGTCCGCGCCGACCGGCGAGCTGTCGGAGGTCAGTTGGTCGTTCTTCGCGCCGAACCCGCCGGACACCTCCAGCTGGTACGCCGTCCGAGCGACGCTCGAGTCCGGCGAGACCGTCGACGCGTTCGGTCGCGAGGCGGCCGGCTTCGACAGGCCGCCGGACGCGGCGGCGACGTATCCGACCACGCTCTGGCACCAGTTCGGACACAGAGTGAGATACGCCGGCGAGACCCAGTACCGGCCGATCGCGGCGTACGCCTGTGAGCGAGCGGACGGCGACGCTGAGTCGGTGACGGTCTTCCACGTCGAGCAGGAGGTCGGTCCGAGCGGTCCGGTCGGGGAGCCGGAGCCGCAGGAGCGGATCAGCGTCGCCTGCTGACCGCGGCTGCGGGGCGAGCCCGCCTACGGCAAGCGCGAGCGCGAGGGAGTCGGACGCGGCGGACCGGGACTCGTCTCCGGCCGCATCGGCCGATCTTATTAATCGCGTCAGCGCGTCGCGTGAACCATGTCCGAACCACCGCAGGTCGTCGGCGTCGCGGGGAGCCTACGAGAGACCAGCTACACGCGGATGGGAGTCGAACGCGCGCTCGACGGCGCGAGACTGGTCGGCGGCACCGCCGAACTGCTCGACCTCCGCGAGTACGATCTCCCCACGTACGACGCCGACCACGGCGAGGCGGGAGACGCCGAGGCGTTCACCGCGCGGATCCGCGAGGCCGACGCCGTCCTCCTCGGGACGCCGATGTACCACGGCTCGTACTCGTCGACGCTGAAGACGGCGCTCGACTACTGCGGCTTCGAGGAGTTCGAGGACGAGACCGTCGGCCTGCTCGCGGTCGCCGGCGGCGACTTCCCGGTGACGGCGCTGGAACACCTCCGCTCCGTCTGCCGGGCGCTCAACGCGTGGGTGATCCCCCACCAGGTGGCCGTCCCGCGCGCCCACGCGCAGTTCGAGGACGGCCGCATCGTCGACGAGGGCGTGGACGAGCGAGCGCTCACGCTGGGACGTCGCGCCGTGCAGTACGCCGACATCGAGCCCGATCCGGACTCGTTCGAAGGAACGCAGAACGTCGGGGCGAAGTGAGCGTCAGGCCTCGACGAACCCGCCCGCGCGGAGCGCCTCGTCGACGTCGGCGTCGTCGTGGACGACCGCCGAGACGGCGCGGGCGATCCCCGCGGGGTCCTCGTGCTGGAAGATCGACCGCCCCATCGAGACGCCGGCCGCGTCGCCGTCCATCGCGCCGCGGACCATCTCCACGGTGTCGCGGTCCGTGCCCCTCGACCCGCCGGCGATGACGACCGGGAGCCGGGTCGACTCCGTGACGCGGGCGAACGAGTCGCCGTCGCCGGAGTAACCGGTCTTCACCACGTCGGCGCCGACCTCCTCGGCGAGCCGGACGGCGTGGCCGAGCGACTCGGGGTCCGTCTCGTCGACGCCGGCGCCGCGCGCGTACGCCATCGCGAGCACGGGCAGGCCGAGGCGCTCGGCGTCGGCCGTCAGCTCCGCGAGCTCTTCGATCTGGTCCGGCTCGTGCTCCGAGCCGACGTTGATGTGGAAGGAGACCGCGTCGGCGCCGGCGCGCACCGCGTCCTCGGCGGTGGCGGTGACGCGCTTGTCGCTCTCGTCGGGACCGATCGTCGTCGAGCCGTTTACGTGGACGATGTAGCCCGCGTCGTTCTTGTTCGGATGGACGCGCGGGGCGATCCCTCGCTGGGTGAGGACCGCGTCCGCACCGCCCCGCGTGACGCCGTCTATCGTCGATTCGATGTCGACGAGGCCGTCGACGGCGCCCATCGTGAGTCCGTGGTCCATGGGAACGATGAGGTATCGATCGTCTGTGGAGATGCGGTCGAGTCGTGCCGAGAGTCCTGCTGTCATGATGGATTCCGTCGTTGTGTGAGTGTGTGGCAATCGCAGGTAAGTGGGTTTCGTTCGGGGACGTTATTGGCTCGAAGTCGCGGTCAGCGCGACTCCGCCGCGCCGACGCGGGCCGCGTGGCCGCGTTCGGCGCCCGCCTTCAGCTCCCGCGAGAGCGCTTCGAGCCGGTCTGCGACCTCCTCGGTCGACAGGTCGTCCTCGACGCCCTCGGCGACGATGTCGACGAGCGCCGACCCCACGATGACGCCGTCGGCGCCGCCGGTGACGATGCGCTCGGCGTGCTCGCCCTTCGAGATGCCGAACCCGACGGCCTTCGGGACGTCGTACTTCTCGAGCCGGTCGAGGCTCTCCGTGGTCTGGTCGGAGACGTCGTCGCGCGCGCCGGTCGTGCCGAGCCGCGCCTGCACGTAGACGTACCCCGACACGCGGCTCATGATCCGGTCGAGCCGGTCGCCGACCGTGGTCGGGGCGACGATGAAGACGAGGTCGAGCCCGAACTCGTCGCACGCCTCTCGGAGGGGATCGGCCTCCTCGGCCGGGAGGTCGGGCACGACGAGCCCCTCGATGCCCGCCGCGGCGGCGCGCTCGACGAAGGGCCGGGGACCGCCGCTCGCGGTTCCACCGCTCGCCTCCGAGGCGCTCCGCGCCTCGCCCGACCCGTACTGATAAATGAGGTTGTAGTACGTCATGCAGACGAGCGGCGCCTCGACGTCCAGCTCCTCGGCGAACGCGAAGAAGCGGTCCGGCGTCATGCCGGCGTCGAGCGAGCGGACGAGGGCGCCCTGGATCGTCGGCCCCTCGGCGATGGGCTCGGAGAAGGGGAGGCCGAGCTCGATCACGTCGGCGCCGCCGCGGTCGAGCGCGCGGACGTACTCCAGCGACGCCTCGTAGGCGGGGTCGCCGACGGCGAGGTAGGGGACGTACGCCGGCCCGTCGGCGAACGCCTCGGCGATGGCCGCGGAGTTCCCGGTCTCCGGCGTCTCGCCCGCCATTCAGATACCCCCCGTGAACATCGACATGTCCGGCGCCCCCTCGATGTCGCGCTTGTCCGTCTCCTCGATGGCGGCGTCGAGGTCCTTGTCGCCGCGCCCGGAGACGTTCACGACGACGCGCTCGCCGAGCTCCTCGTGGTGCTCCTCGAGGAAGCCGAACGCGTGAGCCGTCTCCAGCGCGGGGATGATCCCCTCGGTCGAGGAGAGTCGGTGGAACCCCTCCAAGGCGGCGTCGTCGTCGACGGCGACGGGGTTCACGCGGCCCTCGTCGACGAGGTACGCGAGCTCCGGCCCGACGCCGGCGTAGTCGAGCCCGGAGGAGATGGAGTGGCTCTCCATGATCTGCCCGTCGGAGTCCTGCAGGAGCTTGGTGCGCGCGCCGTGGAGCACGCCCTCCTCGCCGGTGAAGAGCGAGGCGGAGTTGGGCGCGACGCCCGCCTCCTCGTCGACCTCCAGCGTCGACCCGCCGGCCTCGACGGCGTGGAGCGCGACCGCCTCGTCGTCGACGAACTCCGTGAACGCGCCCATCGTGTTCGAGCCGCCGCCCGCGCAGGCGACCACGTCGGTCGGGAGCTCGCCGGTCTTCTCGATCGCCTGCGTCCGGGCCTCCTCGGAGATGACCGCGTGGAAGTCGCGGACCATCACCGGGAACGGGTGCGGGCCGACGATGGACCCGATGACGTAGTGGGTGTTCTCGACGGTGGTCGCCCAGTCGCGCATCGTCTCCGAGATGGCCTCCTTGAGGGTGCCGCGCCCGGCGGTGACCGGGTTCACCTCGGCGCCGTTGAGCTTCATCCGGAAGACGTTCGGACGCTGGCGGTTGATGTCGCGCTCGCCCATGTATATCTCGCAGGGCATGTCGAGGTGGGCGGCCGCCATCGCGGTCGCGGTGCCGTGCTGCCCGGCGCCCGTCTCCGCGATGATCCGCTCTTTGCCCATGTACTTCGCCAGCAGGACCTGTCCGAGGGCGTTGTTCAGCTTGTGCGCGCCGCCGTGGAGCAGGTCCTCGCGCTTGAGGTATATCTCTCGGTCGTAGCGCTCGGAGAGCCGGTCGGCCCGCTGGAGCGGGATGGGGCGGCCGCCGAAGTCGGCGAGCCGCTCGCGGAACTCGTCCATGAAGCCGTCCTCGTTCCCGAGGACGTACCGCCGGTAGGCGTCGGTCAGTTCCTCTATCGCCGGCATCAGCGCTTCGGGGACGTACTGGCCGCCGTAGCGGCCGAACTTCCCGTCCTCGCGGCCGCGCTCGCGGCCCGGACGGCGCGAGGGCTCCGCCCCGTCCGTCGTCGCTCCGGCGTCTGTCGTCTCGCTCGTGGTTTCGCTCATGTTGGTGTCTCCGTGGGGTCTCGCTCGTGGTCCGCGTCGTCTCCGCCCGCCTCCGCTCGCGTCAGCGCCCGCGTGTTCGCCTCGACGTCGCCGTCCATGATCGCGCTCCCGACGAGCAGCGCGTCGGCGCCGGCCGCCCGCATCCGACGGACGTCCGCCGGCGATCCGATCCCGCTCTCGGCGATCAGCGTCACGTCGTCAGGAACGTGGGGCGCCACGGACTCGAATGTTCCGAGGTCGACCACCAGCTCCGCGAGGTCGCGGTTGTTCACGCCGACCGTCGTCGCGCCCGCGTCGACGGCGGCCGCCAGCTCCTCGCGGTCGTGGACCTCGACGAGGACCTGGAACCCGCGCTCGCGGGCGGCGGCCAGCAGGTCGGGGAGGTCGTCGCCGACGAAGCGCGCGATCAGGAGGACGACGTCGCTCTCGACGGCGTCGAGCTGCGACTCGGCGACGACGAAGTCCTTGCGGAGGACCGGCACGTCGACCGCCTCGCGCACCCGTTCGAGCACGTCGACGCTCCCGCCGAAGTGCGCCGGCTCGGTGAGCACCGAGAGCGCCGCGGCGCCGCCGGCGACCATCCCCTCCGCGAGCGCGACGGGGTCGTCGTCGCGGGTCCCGTCCGTCGTCGGGCTCGTCGGCTTTATCTCGGCGACCACCGGCACGCGGCCGTCGGCCTCGGCCCGGTCGAACGCGGCCCGCAGGTCGCGCGGGTCGACGTCGACGCGCCCGGTCCGTCCCTCTGCGGCCCGATCGCGCGCGGCCGACAGTATCGACCTGACCGCGGGGGCCAGCTCGGTTGTATCCTCCATTAGTGTACACTAATGCACTTATCTGTTCATAAGACTTGCGGCGAGCTCGGCGCCGGACCAACGGACGCCGGGCGACGGTGCGCCCCCTCGTTTTAACAGTCGGGGCCGTCGTATGGAGGGTATAAATACCACGGGAACGTCCGGCGTCTTCGCCCGCGAGTTCGACTCCCTCGACCGCGCGGTGGAGGTCGGGTTCGCCGGCGGCCGGGTCATCTCGGTGTCGTTCCCGGCCGCCGTGCCGGCGGACGCGGAGCCGGACCACGACCTACTCGATCGGATCGGGGCGTACCTCCGCGGCGAGCGCGACGAGTTCGCCGAGGTCGCGGTCGGACTCACGGTGCCGACGGACCGTCGCGACGTCCTCGAAGCACTCAGAACGATCCCCTACGGCGAAGAGGTGTCCGTGAGTCGACTCACGCGGCTGGCCACGCTCGACCCAGACGACCCCGACGACCTCGAACTGGTGACGAGCGCGCTCGCCGAGAACCCCATCCCTCTCGTCTTCCCGGACCACCGGGTCCAGGGCGGCCCCTACGCCACCCAGGGTGAGGTCCGAGAGGCGCTGCGCCGCGTCGAAGGACTGTAGCTCGCGGCCGGAATCCGCCGGCGACGGTCCCGTCGACTCGGTGCCCGGCGGCCAAAGAACGAAGCTCACTCGGAGTCAAGGACGAACCTGAGCGTCCGATGGTTGATCTCACCGCAGCCGCCGTCTTCTCACTTCAGGGAGGCATCTTCGCTCTGTTCCTCGTCGCGGTTCGACGTCGCGACGTCGCCGCGGCCGTCAACGCCCTCGCCGCACTCGCCCTCGCGCTGCTTCCGGTCGTCATCGAGGTCGCCCTCCCGACGAGCATTTCGGGCGGCGTTGTGTTCGGCCCGGCGCTCCCGCTATGGCTGTCCGTCGCCGGTCTGCTTCATTCGTACGGCATGCTGGGCCTGTACGACTCTATACGGTGGTGGGATCACCTCACGCACACCGTGTCCGCCGCGCTCGCGGCGGCACTCTTCTATAGCGTCGTCGTCGTTCTCCCGGACACGGTCGGCGTCGGCCAGTTTCCGGGAGCGGCCGCGACCGTGACCGTGGCGTTCACGTTCGCGATCGGCGTCTTCTGGGAACTGATCGAACTGGTCACACGCGACGTCGGCGAGCGTTTCGAGGTCGAACCGGTGTTGATCCACTACGGCTGGCGCGACACGGCGGTCGACCTCGCCTTCGATGTCGTTGGCGCGCTCCTCGTGGTCGGTGCCGATCTGCGTCTCTTCGTTCCCCTCGTGGAACAGTTCCCGGGCGGGGCGAGAGCGGCGCTGTTCGGAACCGCGTGGGCCGTGTTCGCCGGTTCGGTCACGATGGCGTTGTGGCTCGGTCTCACTGACTGGACGAACTCCTGATCGGGGAATTCCTGTCACCCGAGATGGATACCGGCCAGACGGACTTATCGGTCGGAGTCCCCTCTCCTACCCATGATCGAACTCTCGCGGGCGGCGTACGACAGCGTCGTGTCTCACGCGCACAGCGGCGGCGACGCTGAGGTGTGCGGCGTTCTCGCCGGCACTCGCGGAACAGACGGCGAGCAGAGCGTCGCCACCGAAGCGTACGAGGCCGAAAACGTCGCGGAGACGTCGCAGACCCGCTATCGAATCGACCCCGAAGCGCAGTTGGCGCTCTTCGAAACGATCGAAGCCGACGGCCTCGACGTGGTGGGGTTTTACCACTCGCATCCCGCCGGCCCGGCGCGGCCGAGCGAGACGGACGTCGCGCAGGCGACCTGGCCGGGCCACTCGTACGTGATCTGCGCGCTCGACGGCGCCCCGTTCGTCGGCTCGTGGCGCTGGCAGGGGGACGAGGCGGGATTCGAGCAGGAGACGGTCGCGGTGCGGAGCGAACCGTAACGCCGCTGGGAGGAACGACGTGATCGGAACTGACCCCGCAACGACCGCCGCGATCACGAGTCGGAGTTCGCATCGGAGTTCGATTCGAATCGCTCTTTTAAATAACGAGAGCGGCCTGCCGCTCACCGAAGGGGTTTGTGAGGCCAGTGCGTATCGGAATCCATGAATCACCCGTCGTGTGACGATGTCGGCGAGGAGGCGGCGTGAACATGGTCGAGGAACTCACCGCTGAGGAGGTCCACGAGCGCGTTCAGCGAGGGGATATTCGCGTCGTCGACACGCGACCGACCGAGGAGTACGAGGCGGGACACATCCCCGGCGCGATCAACGTGCCGCTGGGCGACCTCGCCGCCCGAGTTCCGGAGATCGAGTGGGACGACACCGACGTGGTGTGCGCGTGTCCGATCGGCCAGTCGTCGAAGCAGGCCGCGATGCTGATCAGCAGCTACGAGGGCGTCGAAGACGGCGTGCTCGTCGCCAGCATGGCCGGCGGGTACGCGGCGTGGGAGTTCGAACTCGAGACCGGCGCGACCGCGGACGCGTGACGGGCGCCGTCCGCGGCGCGCGGCTCTTTTAAACGGGGGCGCTCGCGCCGGATCCGTCGCGCCGGGAGCGCTTTACTCCCGACCCCCGTAACGGGGGTATGACCGACGACTGCGGCTGCGGACCGAGCGAGGCGGCGCCGGACCCCTCGACCGGTGCGACGGCGCGGGACTCCGCCGACTCGACCGCGCGCCCCGCGAAGGGAAGCGAACTGGCGAACGGCGACCGACGCAACCCCTTCGCCGACGGCATCGACAGACGGCGGCTGTTGCGGGCCTCCGGCGTCATCGGTGCGACGACGGCGCTGGCCGGCTGTTCGGGGGGTGGGAACGGCGGGGGCGGCAGCGGTGACGGCGGCAACGGCACCGATCCCGCGCCGACGGTGTTCGTCTTCAACAACGGCGACCGGACGCTGAGCGTCATCGACGCCGAGCGCGACGAGGTCGTCAGCAGCGCCTTCCTCGGGACGACCGCCTCCTTCCCGGCGAACCAGTACGGCACGGGCGTCGACGACGCGCACGACGTGCTCTGGCTGAACGTCTCCGGCGGCGTCCGCGCGTTCGACCAGCGCACGCTGGCGGAGCTCGCCTTCGTCGAGACGGGGTACGGGCCGAACTACCCGAACCTGACTCCCGACGGCGACCACCTCCTGATCGCCTCCGGCGGGACGACCGGAATGGCCCCCGAGGGCGACGCGGAGCACGCTATCTTCAGGGTCGACGCGAACCGCGACAGCGACGCCTTCGGCGAGGTGACCGCTCGGATCGACACCGGCTACGTCGGCCCCTGCGACGTGACGCTCGCGCCCGACGGCGAGCACGCGTTCGTCGCCGACATCGCCGGCGAGGCGCTCCGCGTGGTGCGCGTCGACCCGTTCGAAACGGTGACGCGGGTCGACGTCGGCGAGCCGGTGACG
>Ga0209946_1000563_pt1 | contig 15305 bp, 14 predicted proteins | sample SalPon2_A_H2O_MG_FD_185704 | JGI IMG/M metagenome (GOLD analysis project Ga0209946, IMG submission 185704) | Salt pond water microbial communities from South San Francisco under conditions of wetland restoration - Salt Pond MetaG R2_A_H2O_MG... | ecosystem: Environmental > Aquatic > Non-marine... | reverse complement strand
TCGCGGACGCAGTGCAACAGGCTGAAAACGGGATCAAAGAGATCAGCGATGCTACCGATGACCAGGCGGCCTCCTCGGAAGAAGTTGTAGCGATGGTTGACGAGGTATCGGGTGTCAGTCAACAAACTGCCGCGGAGGCGAGCAACGTTTCGGCGGCGACAGAGGAACAAACCGCTTCTCTCTCGGAAGTTTCAGGGAACGTCCAAGAACTCTCTGCGCTGGCCGAAGATCTTGACGCGCAGGTGTCGAACTTCGAAACGAAAACCGGAGCTAACGTGGCGTCAAACACGGGCACTCAGCCTCCGACAGCCGCCGACGGGGGCCGTTAAATCGGGTTGAGGGGCTGACTGTAGTCTTAAATCTCGAGTTAGCCGTTACCGTGAGCATTAGTCTAAAACTTCTTCATCTGCGTTCACCCTGCTCTTTGGTATGCGAACTGTTCTATGACACCCTCTAGGCGAGAGCCAAGTTCAAACGACGTTCCTCTCATCGGAGAGTTCTCGACGAATATCAAAGCTAGAGTGAGTCACTCTAGTGAAGGGACGCCTGTCGAGACTACGACCGCTGTGGAGATACGGTCAGTATCTGCGGGTTGCGTCGTCGAACTCTGTGTTCAAGGAGCCGCCAATGGCGGCGAGTAAAGCGGGAAAGTTCGCATAATGTCTACTGGTTGTTGAGACGCGGATCGGTTCCTGTGGGGGAAAACATACGCCTCAGAGCAACCGGTAGACAATTCAATTATTCGCGTGTTCTCTATTGGTTATTAGTATCATAACTGCCGGTCTGTAACCAAATCAAGTAACGTTACCAGATATTAATGGGCATGAAATTCAATCGGAATTTGTTTCAATTTCTGTTTCTGGTGTCGTCGATAGCTCACTGTTTGGGTCCTCATCCATCCCTGACTTGATTTCATTTTCGAGTTCCATTCGCCCTCGTTTGAATTCGCCGATGGCCTCTCCACTTGACCTCGCGAGCGCCGGAAGCTTGTTCGCACCGAACAGCAACACAGCGACGAAGAGGATTATTAGTAACTCAGGGCCACCAGGGATTCCCAGCTGTAATGGTAGTACTTCGATCATGTACACACGTTCTTAAGCTGGCATTGACTTACTTATGGACATCCTACCAGTAGACTACCCCACCCTACTTCGCTCACCCTTGAGGGGTTCGCTCGTTGAGGGTGGGGCCACTGGCAGAGCGGAAGTTGGCTGGGTGCGAAGAGTGGTGTTGGTTGGTGGGGCGACGCGCTCCTCCCCTCCCTACTGCGCTGCTCGTTGAGGAAGGGGGCTCCGCGCTGTTTTATGTTGACTTCGCATTGTTCGCCATGGGTCCTCGGTTTCTGGTGTATTCAAAATCGGCTATTTTTCGACAGTTGGCGGCGTTGGTAGCGAATACGTGTCGATCCACCGCCGAGTGCGGTCCCGATCCCGAGGACGGTCCCACCAACCATCGCATTGATTGTGACGAACGGGAGCGCCGGGTGGATTGAAAACAGCCCATCTAGAGTTGATTTGGGAAGTAAGAGCGGATACCGGTACTCCCGAAGCGATCGAATGTAGTAGCCGTTCTCCTCAGGTGCCGAGATCACCATCGTCATATTCGCTGTCTCTCCTCGATTAAGCCTGTACGATTCGGACTGGACCGTGACCCCCTGACTTGTTGAGTCAAGATAAACGACGACCGGAAGTATCCCAGCGTTTCCGACTGGGTACTCTCGGTCTTCGCTCGTTCCCTGTTCGATAACGTGTGGTGCTGAGGAATCGCCGCTACCGCTTACAATTCCATACGTTTGCGTCCCGCCCGGCGCAATCATCCCAATACTCGCGGCGCTCATGACAAGTGTTGCTGCCACAACAGTAAACACCCAGCCTGGGATCCCGGTCGATCGGTCGGTTGTCCGAGATGTTGTGCGGGAGGTGTCTTTTCCGAACACCAATACCACAACATACACGATGATTCCGAAGGCGAACAGAATGTAGGAGAGTCCGGTGGAACCCTGTAGAGTGTTTATGCCTAACAGGGCCGATATAGTTTGTTGACCTTGCTCGATACCGGCGCGAAGTCCGCCAACCGTGGTGCCCAAGTGAGGGATTGTCACAACGCGGTCGTTAATACTGAACGCAACGGCAACGATCTGCCCTTCTGTTACCGCCGGTTCGCCACCATCTTGATCGGTGACGATGTTGTTATCGCCTTGGGTGATGTACCCGTTCTCGGTTTCACCGACAATCCGGTGTGTTGTTATCCGTCCTCCTTCGATCACATCTGGACGGAATGAGACGACATCCCCCCGCTCGGCGGTAGTCACGGCTGATGGGATTGCGATAAACCCATCACCCGCTGTAATGGTGGGCTCCATACTCCCTGTCTCAACGAACGTGAGTAACACTGGTGCATCGAGAACATACCCAAAGACGACTGAAATACTGACAACGAGTAGAAGCCCGGTTAGCGCATATTCGGCAAGTTTGCCACCAACTGAGCGAAGTGAAGACATTGGTTCGTATGGGGAACTCACAGTATATTAGTTATAAATTCCATAACCGGCACTCCTCAATATTACTTCCATTGTTATGAGCCGTTGAGAAGATTTTAAAAAACGGTAGGGTAGCTATAACTACTATACAAGCGGCTACGTAGATACTACATGACTAGCCGTTCCAGTGGAAAGGTTTTAAATGATGTAGACCGGCTACGCCTCCGTCACACGATTCGGCAGTGGTTCGTTCCAATCATCGGGCTATTACTCGTCACAGCAGCTGTCGGGGCGGGAACAGTGTACGCGACATATGTTGAACCAGGTGAGACGACCGAGGAATACGTGGTCTCAACATGGTCTGAGACTGCCGACTTCTCTCACAGTGCGACCGTCCAACGTGACACGTCCGCTTTTCGCGAAGGCACAGAGCTTCGAAACCGTCCGGTTTATTATAGCCAGGTTTCGCCCGATATAAATGTTGAGTACAGCACGGGATACGTCGCGAGTGACTCTGGGAGTTTGGATATTGAGACGACGCTTGAGCTACTCTGGCAGAACACTGACGCTGATGAAAATGTTTTGTGGGAGGTTGCAGAGCCTATTGCTGCTTCCGAGTGGAGCGATGTCAAGCCCGGTGAGACAAAGCAGATTACAACCGGGTTCAACGCAACCGAGGTCAACGCGCGGATCGAAGCGATTGAAGGAGAAATCGGGTCCTCGAGGGGATCGGCTGAGGCAATACTCGTAGCTCGAACCATACGTTCTGGCACAGTTAATGATGAATCCATCCAGCAGAGCCAAATACACACGTTGCAGCTGGATCATCAAGGAACCACCTATGGGTTCCTCGATCCAAGTATCGAGACAAACTCGTACGAGCGAACAGAAACAGAAACAATTCCGGTCGCTCACGGTCCGTTTCGTTCTGTTGGATCGATTGTCCTCACGGTGACACCGTTGCTCGGAGTGGCGATTCTTGCTGGTGGGCGTTTCAAGCGTATCTTCGAGCTATCTCCCACTGAGGAGGCTCAACTGAACCACGCACTTGCTCGAGAAGAGTACGACGAGTGGATCACACCGGGAATTCTTCCGGAATGTACCTTGGGGCAGTCTTCGGTCGATGTCGCATCATTAAAGGGAATTGTCAACGTCGCGATCGACAGCAACCGTCGTGTTATCGAAGACGGAAACAGATACGTTCTCACAACACCGGAGTTGACGTACAGCTACGTTAACGACAGTTCAGGACGGTCACAGCCCCCTACTCCAGCGGATCATCGAGATCACAACTGGGAGGTTGGTGCCGTTGGCTGTGAGACGCTTGAGGAAACCAGTTCAGACAAAAACGGCAACAAAACGGATAACCAGTCGGTCACGCTGATACCCGACACTGGCGATGAAACAACCAGGGGTGAGTCGGATACAAGAGTCGGATCTGAGGATACCGACTCACATACCGAGTCCGAGTCCAAGACCGATCCCGATGAGGAACGGTGAGCAGAGAGTTAGGATGCGCATAGATAGAACCTCCTACGACGTTGAAATTCGTATGGCAGAATCACCATTTGGTCTGCTTAGCCGAATTAAACAGCCTGAATACACTGGCGAGAATCGCTGTTTACCGTGTACGGCTATCAATATCGGCATAGCAGCCACCGTCTCGGCGATCGTTGCTGTGATTGCCTTACCGTTGGGCATCGGGTTATTCGCCGTTGCAATGTCCGTGATCGGACTCCGTGGCTATTTGATCCCAGGAACACCGAAGTTTACCGCAACATATCTGCCCGATCCCGTCTATCGGCTGTTCGGACACGAGAATTCAGTCACTGCGGAGCAGATCGACCTCGATATTGAAACAACCCTGAAGTCGGTCGGTGTTGTCACAGAGTGCCGAGAGATCAACGATCTCTGCCTCACTGATCAATATAGCAATACACTTAATGACGAAATCAGGAAGCTCCGCTCAGAGCCACATCAAATCGAACGGCTATCAGCGTTGCTTTCGGTCCCTGCTGAGGAAATCACGTTTGACGACACCGACCATGGTTGGTTCGTCCACATCGAGGACACGCAGGCCGGTGGGTGGGACTCGAAAGCAGCGTTCTTAGGCGACCTTGCAAACCAGACGCTCCTCTCAGACCGGTTAGGAGACTGGAATGAGTTACTTCCACGGGATCGGACCCGGCTGCTGGCCGCCCTCCGGAGCTTCATCGAGGAATGCCCTGACTGTGGCGGTGATGTCGTACCGGATCAAGATGTTGTTCGGTCCTGCTGTCGGGAGGATATTGTTTCCGTGACTACGGTGTGTGTGGATTGCGGAGCCACGGTATTCAAAGGAACAGAGAATTGAGAGCGAGAATGCATCAAATAAGAGCCTTCCAGTAATATTATGCCGAACAGGTTCATAAACGCACATTACGAGACACTTATGACTGCGGTGATTAGGGAGAACCCACGAGATAACAACGTACTCAGTCCACTACATCTGGGAAAATGAAAGAAAAATTAGCTCTCTCCACTAAAATCAGCTCAAAACAGGCCTACGCTTCCAACCATACTGATATTGGTCCCATCAAAGACGACGGAAAAATAGACAAGCTGTCAAATGAGCGGACTTGGGACAGTGTCGCTGTACTCCTTAGATTGAAGTACAACCATCGGCTTGAGTTTCCCAATAAACGGCTGTTAGGGGTGTTCTCCGATGAATAATGGATTTCCGACGTTTGAGACGGACCCGCTGGTTGAACGAACAATTGAACGGGACCGGTCGCTAAGTACTGCTGTAGTCGAGACCGTCGCATCCGTTTCAAACTCTCAGGTCGAAGATCTGCCACCGCTCTATGACACGATCGATCCTGACGTCCTAGATCGGGCCTTCGAGCGTTCTAACGAGTGTTTGATCGCCTTTTCGTACAACGGATACACCGTGGGAGTTACTGGTGACCGGACGATTGCAGTCTACAGGAAGAGCAAGCCGAGTGCCTCGAGGGCATCCGGAAACCGGTGATTTTCGTGATCACGGGGATCGGAAATTCCCAAGCGGTAGGCGTTGCGTGATTCGGCATCGTGCTGAAACCAAATATGTCCGTAATCGAACCCCCCGGAGGGCACACCTCATCAGCATTTGAGTGGTAGGCCGCCAACACCTCTTCGTCAGCGAATGCACTAGCGCGAACAGGTGCGATAATCAACACCTGGCGGAACTCGTCTCTGCTTGGTAGCCTCTCATTACTGAATACGTCGCCCGTCGTACGTCGGTCTGGAGACCTGTGATGAGTAATCCAGACGAGTCAACTGAAAGTAACGGGCCGCTCGACGGTTTGAATAGGCGAAGCATACTACAGGGCATGGGAACGATTGGGCTCGGCAGTACGGTCAGCGCCGGGACAGTGGCCGCGCAAGTTGGTGGAAACGGGCGAGGTCGCGGCAACGGAGGCAGGAACGGCGAAAGAAACGGTAACGGGAGGGGCTCTGACCGTCCCCCTGAAAAGTGCACCTGCCCCGATGGAACCTTGCTCGCGAAGTACGACTTCGTTGATGATGGCGATGGCTGTCGGTTTGAGCTTACCGAGGGCGAGGACGTAATTGATATTACAGACTGGGACGGAAAGGGCGGCGACAAGTGCGAGCCGGTCACACTCACCTATGAGGCCGATGGCTACCGGATCAACGAGCTCTGTGCATTCGGCGGAACGGATACTGACACTGATAACCAAGAACCAGATGGGGAGGGCGTCTACACGTTTGACTCTAATCTGACGACTCCAGGAGGTCAGCGCGCCGCAATTAGCAATGTTACGTTCTGTGGAACGGAATCTGAAGAAGAAACGGAGTGTGCCGACCTCACCGTAGAGTACGAGTGTACGACCTACCGATCCGAAGAGTCGGCAGAGGTCATCATCAACTGGCGTCGACAGGGGACCCGGTTCCGGGTGTTTAACAACAGCGACGCCGCTACCGAGTTCGGTTGGGCGATCACGAACGATGTCAACACGTTCGGAGCAATAGGGAGTCGAAGCGTCGATGGCGGGGCACGTCGGGTCCTGTCTTCGGATTCCAGCGTGCCACGGCGTGCGATTGTTTTCTGGGAGGGGAGCGAGGCGTGTGCTGAGCCCCTTGATCTCGAAACATGGGGTGAATTCAAGCGTAGAAATGGCTTCGATACGCTAGACGATTTCTACGATGGCAATAAGCCTGATACAGCTCCGGAAGCTCTCGACGACTCGTTGTACGTCATCGAGGCAGAAAACATTCCGAACGGCTCCAAACCGGACGAGGACATTTCCGCGGAACAGTACCCTGATATGAGCGAAGCAGCCGAGGATGCGGGCTGGATTACTTGTGGCAAGTAGCTGAGCCGGCACGGCTTCGGAGTTCCTCTTTTGTGCCCGTCGTGCGCTCTGGCTGCTCGCCGCTGAGGCATTACTATAGTGGCAGCGAAGCGAAAGCCCACGGCTTCAACCGTCCTCAGAACGCGTAGCATTCTGATAGGCGCATAAGATTTTCACTCTTGTGAACGTGGAACGAAGCCGACACGGTCGGCCACGAATCACCTGAACGTTCAAAATCAGACGGACTCTAACGACATCAAGAAACTCGACGATCTCCGTACGACCCCGAGGCAATCGTCTCGTTCCGTTTGCGACGTTCCACGGGCACAGTGGCCCGTGGCGTTCGGGGTTGAACACTTGTGCTGTTCTCCTTATAAGTATAAACAGAGATTCTCGCGCGTCAGCGCGGGAGAATCAAGACCGTCTTCGACCGATCGCGATCACTGGGAGTAGGAGAGCCCCCACAAGCAGCAGTTTCGGCAGACTCGATTTTACGCTGGTTTCGGGTCCATAGTTATCACCATTTGCCCCAGGAGTGCTAGTCATACTCCCTCGTCCGGACGGTTCCCGATCTGCCGGCGGTCCACCATCTTGCTTAACACTCTCTACGTCGGCTCCGGGCTCCTCAAACGGCTCTCTGTTCTCACCGACCCCTTGGCCACCGGGGTTGACTGGCTCGCCTGTTCTAACGGGCGTCCGATCCGCAGAGTTCGGGCCATTCGTAGGTCGATCGACCGATTCTGCCCCCGCGTCGGCGTCAGGAATCGTAAACGCGAATGCAAACTCGATCGACGTTCCGGCGAGATCGCGTCCGACCGGATCGAACTCCATCCCGACACTCATCGCACTCTCGGGCTCGATTTCGACAAAGCTGGAGTCCCCAAATTCGCTTTTAGTGTCGGTTACCGAGTAAAACGTGACTGCATTGTGGAGCTCTTCGGGGTCTATCGTGGAGTTATCAGCCAGGTAGACGAGCTCAATGCCGACCGCCTTTGATTCGTTGAACTCGTTCACGAGCACGAACACGTCGTCGAACGTGGACCTTGCCATCGGATTAATGCCCTCACCGCCGGCTGTGGTCGCCCCGAAGTCGAGTGTGAGTCGTTCGACACCGTCCTCGCCAGCGACCGATGCGAACTCGCCGTTCGCCCCTGCCGCAGGTGCGGCGTACAACGTCCGTCCATCGTCGTTTCCGCCGCTGAGAATGATATCCCTATCGCTACTTTTGATTTCGCTGCCAGTGCTGTTCCAGTCCTCATTGATGCTCTCGATGACCCCGTCCGCGACGCTGCTTGCAGTCGTTGGGACCAGAAAGCCGGTCGCGACGAGGCAAACGACACACATCGAAAGTGCTATTTTGACGTACATTAGTGTTCGATCGAATCGTATTCAGTTCTGTGTGACTCAGCGGTTCGGCCTCTATCGACCCTCCGAGCGCAGGCCGCAATCGGCGCTTCTCCGCGTCTGTGAATTCTCATCAGTCATGTTCGTCGCGAGCGGGTCGCAAAAATTGGAGAATGCCGATCCGCTCGGGTTGGTCCTGATCAAGCGTTGAATTTTTGAGTGGTAATCCAACCCTCCGCTTCGGCACCAGCACTCATGTCGGGGAAGTCGCCAGCATCAATCTCCTCGTCCGGTTCACCATTCGGGATGTCTGCGGCCTCGACGACGAGTAGGGTGTCGTCAACGTCCTGCGGACTACCGCTGGGAGCAAACTGGGTCGTTCCGGTCTGTTCATACCAGTCCTCAAGGTCGGCGAAGCCGTTCGCCTCCTTGTACTCGCCCCATGTCTGGCTTCCCGCAGGTGCCCCATTATCACAGGACCAGAAGACGAGGGCCGCTGTCGGGACACTTGCGTCGGCGACTCGCGTTTGACTCGTGTCTTCGTCGATGCTCAGACCAGCACGCCAGTCGCCAGGCTCGTTTGCCACGGCGAGGTCGTACGACGTCGGCACACCGTTGGTATTCGTTATCCGGAATTCAGTGCTGGCCCGACGGAAGATGTCATCCTCTTCGTCGTAGTTCGTACTCTCGTATTCAACTGACAGGTCGGCACAGCCGCTTGGGGGGATGCAGTCGCCATCAACGTCGGCGATGATACGGATCTCGTTGTCGAGAGCCTCCAGCAGCTCGTCGTCGTTCTGCAGGCCGTAACTCCGGGTTTTTACGCCAACACAGACACACTGGCCGACTGAAATCGGAATGGAATTCTCCTCCCCAATGAGCGAGATGTCGTCGTTGGCCTCCAAATAGAACTCGACGCGGCGTTCGCCGACGTCGGTCTCTTCTGTCTCTGGAACGGTAGGCCATGCGATGTCATCTTCAATGTGAACACACACGGTGTCCTTACCGTTGTTACAGATCTGGAACACCCGGTCGAACCGACTCGTCGAGTTCGAGTTGATGCCCGCGCCGAGTGGCGTGTCGCCATCGTTTTCGGTCCGGGTCGGATTGTCCGGACTCATCAGGACTTCAAGATGGCCATCGTCGTCCGGCCACGCATAGCTCCCGTTGGGCGTCGGGCACTTGCCGAGCCCGAGGTACGCTTCGTGGTCCTCCGCGACGCTGACACTGACACTCCGTTGTGATTCCACGCGCGAGAACGCACCGCTACCGAGCAGCGCGCTCCCGCCTACTGAGGCCGAGCCGAGCCCGACCAAAAAATTGCGTCGTTGCATTGTTCTAGTCCATACTACCGTGAATCACTCTGGGTTGGTGGTCGTAACCTCGCCCGCATCAGGCGAGTCGGCAGTGATCACAACGGTACCGTCAAGCAGCGGGCTGCCTTCCGTTGCGTCGATACCTTTCGTGACAGTGCGAAGTCCAATGTTCTCACACTCGCCGAGTTCGAGTGGGATCTCCTCTCCCTCATCGACAAACACGCGCGTGCCGTCCTCACGCTGGAAGTAGAACGTCACCACCTGCTCGTCGTAGTCCGGATCCGGGGCTTCCCAGCTGCCATCGAGGCTTGGGTGGCCTGCCGTGTCAGGATCCGGAAGCTCGTAGGAGATGGTCGCGTCTGCCTTGCCGTTATTGCACAGGCGGAACAGGTCGTCGAAGTAGGTGAACGAATCCGAGTTGACACCCACCCCCGTTTCGTAGTCGTAGTCGCCGCCCGCACCGAAGTCACCGATGTCGATCGCGAGGTGACCGTTCTCGTCGAGCTCGGCGAAGTTCGTACTGTTCAGCGAGTCGTCGATGACACCCATTCCGAGGTACGCCTCATCGTCGGTTGCCACTTGGATCGCCACGTTTCGCTGTGACTCCACGCGCGAGAACGCGCCCGTACCGAGGAGTGCGCTGCCGGCTACTGCTGTACTGCTAACACCGATCAGGAAGTTTCGTCGTTGCATGGTTGTTCAGGCGCGAAGGGGCTGTTTCACCCCTGTTTTGCGCAACTACTCCTTAGCGGGAGGGGGCTTTGTTATGCTCAGCGGAACGTTCACTATGCTAACCGTAGCCCCTCGCCCCGGATAACGCGAATTAGGTGTACTAACCGGTGGAGCAACTATGATCTGATTATCGATCGCACTCCTGCGAGCGCTCTCAACGTCATATACATAACGCGCTCATGTGCATAACGCGCGACTGGCCGCGCAATAGGCGGACGTTTTTGATTTGGGCTGGATGGTTATGGATTGAATACCAGTCATTAGCCAGTGCGTAATTAAGAGCTTATACGGAGTTGATACAGTCAACGGTACAGGCAGTAGCAGACCTGCGGGGAAAACAGAAATGAGATTCACAGACAATACGATGGAAACAGCGACAGCGGCCTCCTCTGGGGTCAACACGCACGAGCTCGCGCAGGAAGGGCCGACTCGAGACGAGATCTTCGAGATGCTAAGTAACGAACGTCGACGTTGTGTTCTCTATTACTTGCAACAACAGTCGGGCCCGACAGAAATGCGGTCACTCGTTGACTACGTTGCTGCGTGGCAAAATGATAAACCGATTGCAGCACTGACCCCCCGCGAGCGTACGTGTATTTATTCTGCGCTACATCAGACCCACCTCCCGAAACTCGCCTCGGCTGGGCTGATCGACTACGATACAAACAAAAACGAGATCCAGCTCCGCGACGGTGCACAGCACGCTCAACTGTATCTTGAGTACGACCCTGGAAACGATATTACATGGAGCACTCTCTATCTCGGGCTCTCAGCTCTTGGAGGCGTGTTTGCAGTCGCCTATACTATTGACTTCCCACCGTTCGAAACAGTCTCCGCAGGTGTCCTCGTTTGGGGACTCATCCTCCTGTTCAGCGTATCAGCAATCGCGAACGTAGCTCACGACCGACAAAACCGACGGTCGCTCAACGACGTGTTCGAGGTTAAATAATGAAATCGATCACTCAGGTAGGCCTGATTATAGTCTTGATAACCGTACTCGGGGGCGGGATCTACGGGACGGTCGGACTTTCTGATACGAATGCCGATCGAAGCGTCACCATCGAGGTCGTCGAACAGTCGAATGGAATCCTCGCTATTGAGACCGGACCCGTCCAGACTGCGGGTAACGAAACGAAGATCGCCACCGTCCGGAATCAGGGGGACCGACCGTTCGACATCATGGAAGTTGTTACTGACCAATCCATACAACGGTACGCGCTATCCCCAGGCCAATCTTCAGATATCTACGTGGATATCGATTGCGATAGTATCTCGAGCGAAGAATACGAGATAGAAATTTTCGCTGATACAAATGAGTCCGACGGCACACTCCGCATTGAGTCGATGACGACAGTTGCAGTTTCTTGTTCGTCCGGATGATTGATGGATATATACACCATCTACGGGTAGTTGCTGCCTACCGATGGTTGCTTGCAGAATAGGACCGACCTAATTGTCCCGTCGTCGCTTAGACTATAGACTGGTTATATATACATCTGTTAGAAATAAGCATTGATGACGGGGGAATCAACGCAGACTCGCTGGCTTAGCCAAGCGAGTTCCAATCGACGGGCGTCCCCATCAGCAGAGTATGAACCAGCCCCGATTTGTCGGTCCCGACGTGATCAAATGGTGAATTACAGTCGGTGAGAATAGAGTATAATGTTCCTATGAAACCAGCAGCTTCAGAAATCACAGGCAGTGATTCAAAAACTGACGCGGTGAACGAGATCTCGGACAAAATGAAGACGAATAACGAGTGGGATCCTGTTGACGAGAGGTTCAGAATGCTTAGCAATCATCGACGACGACAGGTCCTATTATATCTACAAGAAAACGGAAGCGCCGCTGTTGGCGACCTCGCCGAGCACATTGCCTCAATTGAGAATAACAAGCCAATTACAACCGTTTCAAGTCAAGAACGAAAACGCGTATATATAGCGCTGCATCAGAGCCATCTCTCGAAGATGGCGGAGGCTGGCATTATTGAATATAATAAAAACCGGGGGACCGTATCCACCACACCAGATGTCGACGAGATGTGTCGAATAATATCGGATCCAACCCCCGAACGACGGTGGTCTCTATATTATCTCGTACAGACAGCCATCTCTGTTGTTGTGGTCGCTGTGGGAGCGATTTTTTTCAGCGCTAGTATCTCAGTTCTAGCAGGGATCCTATTAGCCGGGTATGCGGCGCTCGCAATAGTCCATTCGGTGGGTGAGTATTATCCGGAGAGCAAGTGTTCACAGAACACAGAAAAAACACAAAAGACCAACGATCCCGAATGATCTGTGGTAAATCCAAAAGATATTACAAATAATATACTTCAACCGAAGGGGCCTCAGCAAGTACCTGTGTGGGTTATAAGCTGGTAACGCCTCACTTAGCCGGACATTTCACTTAGTGGTAATTCAACGCTGAACACCGACCCCTCGGGATGGTTATCCTCAACCCATACGCTACCATCATGTATACTGACGAGGGTATCAACAAGATATAATCCGATCCCAGTCCCGGAGCTGTTCAGCCCTCGTTCTCCCTTTCCGAAGATCGTCCGCTTTTGATCGTCGGGGACACCGGGACCGTTATCAGCGATTTGGACGGTTACTGTATCCTCCTGCTTGGTGGCCGAGATATCTACTTCAGCCACTTCCTTGTCATTATGTTGAATAGCGTTTTTCAGGAGGTTACGAAATACCGACGATATCATCTCGTTTGCTGGAATTGGAACCGAATGAATCTGTGTTTGCATCTCAACTACTGCATCTGGGTACGAATCTTGCACCTCTGAAACCTCGCCTTTTAGAATCGTTTGGAGATTAACCCGTTGCTCTTCAACTTGAGCTGAGAGCATAACCCTGGCCAACTCTCGTGCCGTCTGCGTGAGTTCGACGGCATGGTCTGCGCTTTTTATTATCGTGTCTATGTACTGCTGTTCGTCTTCCGTTTCACATTCATTCTCAAGAAGGTCACCGTACGCTGTGATCAGCTGGAGATCGTTGCGTAGGTCGTGTCTGAGAACCTGATTTAGCGTTTCAAGATTGTCCCGCTGCTGTGTAATATGCAGTTCGTGCTCTTTTCGCGCCGTGATTTCATGTAGCACGAACGCACGTCTTTGCACAGCATCGCCCACCGTCGATACTGATGCAGAAAAGTGCCGCCTTTCGCCATCGGATGTGAACGTGATCTCGGTCTCATCGTTCATCATATCGGCGAGTTGACCGCGAATTTCCTCCGTGGTTGCGGCGAACACGTCGTCTGCTGGCATGCCGGCGTGCTCTGGTCTGATATCAAGCAGTTCCTGAGCAGTTTGGTTGCAATAAGCGAGTCGGTCTCGATGGTCAAGAATAATCGTAGCATCCTCTACATCATTCAGTAACTTCCTGCGTGCGATCGGAGTGAGGTCCAAAAAGTCAGCATAAAACAGGGCCCACAGAAACGTCACGGACAAGACCGTACTGCCAGCCATGGTTGCGTTGTACAGCAGGTCGGGATATGGCTCGAGTCCGGCGACCTCGACGATAGCCGCAACATAGATGATTGCAATCCCACCGAGTATTGTGCGAGCTTGTTGACGATACGCGCCGCTGCTGGTCAAATATACTTCGAGAAACATCCCCAGCATAGCCGTGGCTGCGACAAATACCACAAGAAGATGGACCGCCCACCACGGGCCAAATTCATACACTGGCATCCCATTCTGAATGACCGTCGGCGCACGGGCATAGAAGAGGCCGCTCGGATTGAATCCGATAAGTAGTGCTTCTAAACAAAGGTAGCTACCGATACTCCCCAGTATCGACGGTTGCTTGAGCCACGTTCGTTCGGTATACTCCACGGCGACATACATACCGGAGAAAGCCACCACGACCGCAGCAAGCCACGACACGCCCAGCATACCGGGAGCGATCAGGTCGCTGTTGAGCCTGGTGCCTGCTGCATAGCTGAGTATCCACACAACGGACCCAAGCCCATGGATGACAAGCGGCTTTCCGCCGGGATTCGTTCGATATTGCCACGCAAATAGTGCGACGCCCGCTGAGACGATGGCCGGTAGACCAAATGATACAACATCGAACTGCACCAAGCTCATACTCTCTGATTATGTGAGTATAGTATAAAGCACCTGATGATCATAGAAGGCCCTCAGAACCGAAGTCAGTAGATCGCCAGCATTGACTGTCAAACTGTGTAGATGGTGGCTATGTGAACTACCCCACCCTGCTCGGCCTGACGGCCTCGCTGAGGGTAGTGCGGGACCTTCGGTCCCGCTGACCATGCGAACGGGCGCTTCGCGCCCGTGAGCAGATGGGGCTTCCTGGTTCTGTGTCGGAGCTTGCATCCGGCGTGGACACAGCGTTCACGAGACGCAGCGCGTCTCGTTAGCCCACCAGAACGCGAAGCGTTCTGGGGACGGCTCCAGACTCCGCAGGCGTAGATTCGGAGTGTCCCACTCCTATTGGTTCGATGGGCTGGTTCCACGGGCCGACACACGCTTTTTGTCGCGTTCGAATGTCGGCCTGTTGTCCTACCCCCGCAAGGAGCGAGTCGTCCCGTGTGGGACGACGAGTGAGTCGGGAGCGATGACACGGAACACCCATCTTACTACCACTAATGGGCGTTCGGATACTAATTGTATCGCTGTCTGAGCGGGTGACGACGGCGCTGTATCCCCACCCTACTGCGTTTCTTGTCCGCTGGCGCGGACTGCGGTACTCGCTGAGGGTGGGGACTTAGCGCCTGCACCACAGCTAAACGTGCAGAGCCGAGTTCACGAAGAGTACTTGAACGCGTTGCGACGTACTGCCGCACCTCTGGCGACTTTGTTCTGCAGATCATGATCAGCGCCTGAAGCGAAGTCAGTTAACTTGAGAATTAACTGAATAGCTAACTAGGTAGTTATTTGGATAGACATCTACGTAAGTAAGTAGTTGTCTGACGAACTTTTTAATCAACTGCCTACCCATATCGATGTATGCTCGCGTATACCGTCTTCGGCGAAGCCGGCGGCCCTGGCAAGACGACGCTGACGGCGTCGCTGGCCGCCGCGCACGCCCGCCGCGGTCGCGATGTCCTTGCAATCGACTTGGATCCACA
>Ga0209946_1000560_pt1 | contig 15318 bp, 15 predicted proteins | sample SalPon2_A_H2O_MG_FD_185704 | JGI IMG/M metagenome (GOLD analysis project Ga0209946, IMG submission 185704) | Salt pond water microbial communities from South San Francisco under conditions of wetland restoration - Salt Pond MetaG R2_A_H2O_MG... | ecosystem: Environmental > Aquatic > Non-marine... | reverse complement strand
CTATATATGAGCCGCGAAATCAGCAACCTTAGAGAAATCCATGAAGACAACGATATAGAAGTTGATCCCGAAAAGATGAGAGGCGCCATCTCAGAGTCATGGCAAAAACTAGAATTAGACAAAACCATCGGCTCAGTTGAAAGCCAAATGGAAAATGTACAGCAACAGACCAAAGAACTAGAAGATCTTCATACAGATATAGAGACCATGCTTACCAGCAACCAGCAGAGAGGACAGTTCGGTGAAAGAAAACTAGAAACAATACTCAGTTCTCATCTACCAAGTTCAATGTATGGTTTACAGGAACAAGTAGTAGGAACCAAAAAACCAGACGCATACATCGACTCTTCAGCAGGAAAAATCTGTATCGACGCCAAATTCCCGCTAGACCGATACAGGAAAATGCAGAAATCCGAAACAGAAGAAGAAAGAGACAAACATAGAAGAAAGTTCAGAAGTGCAGTGGAAAAAACATTGAAACAGGTCTCCCAAAAATATGTTAAACCTGAGAAAGGAACAACAGACTTCGCATTCGAATTCGTACCTAGCGAAGCAGTCTACTACTACCTCGTCAAAGAAGAATACCAACTATTAGAAAAATACGTCAAAAAAGGAGTTCAAGTATCCAGCCCACTAACACTAGGACACAAACTCGAATTAGTCAAATCAGATCTTCGAATGGAAGAGCTAACTGAAAGAGCAGAAGAAGTAAGAGAAGAACTGGACAATCTTCAGACAGAGTTTCAGGACTTTGAAAGCGACTGGAGCAAGTTTTACGACAGTCATTTATCACATCTAACAAGTAAAGCAGATGACTTAAACAGCGACTTTAGAACTTTAAAGAAGAGCTTTGATCAGGTAAACTTAGAAAAGTAACTAGGAACAAAAAATAGTTCAATTCTTTAGTAGTGTCATTTGACTAACTTATATTTTTAATAGACAAGAAACAGAAGTATATATGACAAAAGTTTCAAAAAAAGATTTTCAAAAATTAGCTGAGAAAGTTAGAAAACTTGAAGAACAGAAAGAAGAGATACAGAAACAGAATAAAAAACTTGTAAAAGAAATAAACGAGATCAAGCAAGATAGAAATAAAAGAAATATAAATTCAAAAAAAGTAAGAGAACAAGATATTTCCCGAAGAACATTCTTAAAGAAACTAGGTTTAGGGGCTGCAGGACTAGGAGCACTAACAATGAGTCCAACATCAGCACTAAACATCAAAGACGATGACCTTGACATATATACAGGAACCAGTAAAAATGATTTGACAAAATATCTCTCAATAACACAGAATGGAGAAGTAAAAATACAAAACACAGACTTAATGATCAAAGGAGAAACAGCAGCCACACAAAACTGGGCATCTGGACACGGTCTAGAAAACTCAGAGAATAGTCTTCGTATCAATGCTGAAGATATTGGCACAGGTATAAATGGAGGTAGTGGAACAAATCTTTCTCTAGATAAATCCGTAATTGAGAGTGGAGGTGCTAAAGAAATTAACCTCACTAATCTAAAAGGAGATTTGGCAGACCCACAGAATGCAAAAAATCACGCATCGAGTCACCATAACGGTGCAGGTGATGAAATAGAAGCCTCAAATTTAAGCGGATCTAACGGTACTTCAGGACAAGTTTTAGCTACTGATGGCGCCTCAACATACTGGAACGACATACCTAACAGTATATCAGCATCAGATTTCGTATCCGAATCTGGATCAGTATACATTGACTCTGATGAAATGGATTCTGGACCAGGTCGAGGTAATGGATCTACTACGGTATCCTTAAGCACCAACTTTGATGCTATCTGTGCTGCAACTGTTCATGTTTCAAATCCAGATATACAAGATGGATATCAACAAGATTCAAATTACGATGCAGGTGTGATATCTGTGAATAAAGATGAAATATCGATTCAATTGACTGGCAACACCAGAGTATACGGAGCAACTATAGATTGGATAGTCTTTGGTATAAACGTCTAAAAATTCTAAGTGATTTCAAGAAAACCAACCGAAAACGTACTTTTGGGGCCGGCATGATTTGAACATGCAACCTACCGCTAACTCCTGTAACGGAGAGGTATTTTAATCATCAAACCTGTCCTTACGGAAAGGTTTTCATCCCTCCAGTAAACTTTTTGTTCTGGAGGCGGTCGCTCTCCCGGATTGAGCTACGACCCCAAATTGTTGTATTTTTGAATTGTTTTGGCTAGTTTTATATTACAGTTTGTTAGAGGAATTTGTAGGCTATTGCTGTTAGCATCATTATCGTTCCTGCGATGATAAGTGGAGTTCCCGGTGTTGCCAGTGCTGCAGCTACCCCTGACAGCATGCTAGGGAATGCATTTCCTAGTGCCCTAACACTTTGGTTGGTTCCAAGTGCTAGTCCTTGATCTTTTTCTGAAGCGTTGTTTGATACCAGTGTGTTCAAACTGATCTGTGTTATTGAGTTGTTAAATGAGAATAGTGTTGCGAATACTAGGAAGATTACCAGTTGGTTAGGTATTGGTTGTAGAAATACAAATAAACCGGTTAGGAACAGTGTTATTGGCATTACGTTTGCTTCCCTGTATTTTGCGAAAAGTTTTGGTACTACTATTCCTTGGCCGATTACCAGTAGGATTCCTATGTATAGGAAGAAGTTTCCGGTTTGGAACTGTGTGAATCCGAAGTTTTTGACGAGGTAGACTGGTATGAAGGTTGTGAAGAATGCGAACCCTGAGAAGTAGAAGAAGTTGGCTGTAAACAGTTTTTTCAGTCCTGGAAGATTTACTCCTTTCCTAATCTGTGTAAACGGTTTCAGCCAGTTAATTTTCTTCGACTCCATAGGACTTGTCTCCTCTAACGCAATACTAGAATAAATCAAAGAGACGAAAGACAAAGCGGCTGCAAAAAAGAACGGAGTAGTAGCTGAGAAAAATGACAGAATATCTGAAGATAAGAAACCTCCTAAGAAAGGACCCAGAATCAGTCCGATACCGAAAGCCATACCTATTTTGCCAAAATTCTTAGACTTATCCGCATCATCAGTTACGTCAGCTATTGTGGCTTGAGCAACAGAAATCAATCCACCAGTCAAGCCATTCACAATTCTGGAAAAGAATAATACAGCGATACTTCCGTACAATATACCAATTCCAAAAATAATGGACGAAACCACGGTACCAAGAATCGATAACTGAATAACCCTTTTCCTACCATAAATATCACTTAACTCTCCCAAAATAGGAGTAGCTAAAAACTGTCCAAGAGGATACAAACCTATAAGAAGACCTAAAAGCAGATAACCTGTCTGAACCGACAAACCCGCAGGAAGCATAAAGAAACTGCTGCTTGGCTCAGTGAACAAAAGCGGAACAATAGGAATCAAAACACCAAAACTAACAACCTCAGCAACAATCGTCAAAAACAAAGTACGAATAATCTTCGACTTATCCATGAATTAGGATCATCAGGAAAACTATTTCAAACCAATCGAGATAAAAAAACCAGAGAATACCTTAGGATGTGAAGATAACCGAAAAAGACGGAATCCACATTGAAGGAGAAAAAACAGTTGTTGCTGATTCTAGGAGCAGTCAAGGCGATATTAACTTGGTGAGCCATGCTCATTTTGACCATATGCATCTCAATGACTCAGAAGTGGTTTGCTCAGAATTAACAGCGAAATTGGCAGGTGCCCGGGCAGACAAAGAGGTTGAAAGAATTATTCATGATAAAGTAGAGCTCTACAATTCAGGGCATATTCTTGGAAGTAGCGCAGCTAAGATAAAAGGAGAAGAAAATGTTCTCTATACAGGCGATGTATCACTAAGAGACCGTGTCTACCTTGATGGTTTTAAACCAGTCTCAGCCGATATCCTGATTGTTGAATCTACTTATGGTATACCGGCGTACACATTTCCAAAACAAAAGGTAATCGAAAACAGGATCAAAGATTTCATACAAGATGAGAATAAGCCTCAGATACTATTCGGTTACAGCCTGGGAAAAGCACAGAAAATTCAAAAACTAGCTGAACAAGCTACAAACCGTCCAATCTTGGCCCATGGAGCAGTCAAAAAAATGAACAATGCGGTAGAAGAATCTTCCAACCTAAATTTCAGAGCCAAGCCATACGGAGAAAACAGAGACATAATGAAAGAAAACGGAATACTCATAGCACCATCAAGAAGCAGCCAGTCAGACTGGGTCGAAAAACTAGTGAAAGAGACCGATGCCGTTAAAGCAGGATTCTCAGGCTGGGCAGCAACCGACTCCTTCAAATACCGTGGCGGCTACGACCAAACATTCCAACTCAGCGACCACTGCGACTTCAACGGGCTAATCAAACTCGTTGAACAGGTTGACCCTGAAAAAGTATATGTACAACACGGATTCGACGAACAATTCGCATCCTACCTAAAAAGAGAAAAAGGATATAACGCAAGAGCACTGAAAAAGAACCAAAGCAGTTTAATTGATTTTTAAATTACGGTTCAAAAAATATTTGGTCCATTGCTGCTTCCACAAATTTTTCATCTTTATCTTGAAATAGTGGCCTTATATCTTCTACTGCGTGTCTATCTGTTGAGGTGAGTTGTTTTCCAAATTTTTTCCTGGCACTCCTTACAACATCTATTTCCTTATCCAGTTCTCTACTGATTTCCTTTGCTTGTTTTTTGCCGTGTGTGTCGAAGTCTGTCAGTACTGCTGCTTTGTCTGCTCTCCGAGCCACATCTTCGACTAGGTCTTCTACTGTTTTTTCGGCTGAGAGGAATATTTTGCCTTTGTAGCCGAGTTTTTGTATCATTTTTTTGTCGCTCCAGCCTTCTACTATGATTGTGTCGACTGTTTTTTCTATTTCTTTGATTACTTTTTCGAGTTGTTTTTTCTCGATGTAGTCTTTTTTGTTCATCTTTGTGTTTTTTGGGCGATTTTTTTGCTGTATACCGGGTTTACAGCTGAATGGAAAATGTTTTTAACTGATTGTTTGTATTCTTCCAATTTTTCTTGGTTTCCGTAATCAATTGTCAGGTCATCCTCTACCGTTATATCTTGTATCCATTTGTCGCCGTGGAACTGTCCGAAGTCCCTTCTGGAGTTCATACTTCTGTCTTTGATTCTGGATACGGCTTCGGAGTTTAGAAATGCTTCGATTCTATGCTTGGTGTCGTCTTCGGATGATATCCTAAGCTTGAATCCTAGTTCATCAGATTTCATCTCTATGTATCCATCTCTGTATTTTTTCTCCACATTGAATTTTGGTTGGAATATTTCTGCTATTGTTTCTGGAGATACTACCCTAAGCACTTGTCTTATTTGTTTTTTGAATTTTTCTGGTGGGCAGGCAAACTTTGAGTCTACTTCGAAGTTGTGGAGTGATGCGTAGTATCCTTTTCCGTCTATGTATTTTTCTACTTCTTGTGCTTTTTCTTCAGCTTTTCTGGCTTCATCAGGTGAGTAAGGGATGTCTATAAGGAATAGTTCGTCTCTTTCTGTGTGTTTGAGTACTGCGTCTGAAGGAGGCTTGAAATCTAAATTATTGAATGGTGGCGTGTACAGTTTTAGTCCTATAAAGTCTTCTTCGAGTTTGGAGAGGTCTTCTCTGACTTTTTCCAGTCTGTCTCTGAATGGTTTGAGGCTTTCGTGTAGTAGACGTGCCTGGCTTTGACTCAGTTTTTTTCTTCCTGCCATTTTAGCGACATCTCGGACAATTTTGTCAGTATCGATGTATATCAGTTCTTTTTGAAGGAACTGGTGAAGACCTTTGAACTCCACCACTTGATAACTTGACTCTGTTTTTGTAGGTGTTATGAATACTCCTTTGATTTCGTGGTCCGTGAGTTCTGATAGTTCAAGTCCCACATCAACAGGATTTGATTTTATTTGGCGAATGTATTTCTGCATTCTTTTTTCGTCTTCGCAGTTGATTTCACTTTTGTTTTTGGCATCGAGTATCCAGATTTCTTTTTTGTTTGTCCTGGTTATTCTGGCGAATGCGTCGGGCCTTGAGTTGTCGGATAGGCTGCCAACTCTTTCAAATAAGTCCATAAATCCTTCATACTGTCTGAGAAGATCCAATACATCTGTCTGAAATACTTTCCAATCACTGTTCACTAGTTTCAATCACCTTGTAATCATCTATTTCTCCGTCGCTGTTTAAATCTAAACCCCTTACCACGGCATAGAACTGGCCGGCAGAATAACCTTCAACTATCTCTTCCAAGTCTTGGAAGGCTTTTACAGCAGCTTTGGTTCCTTTACTCTGGATTCCTGCAACTAGAAATATCTTGTTCTCTCTTATCTCTGGGTTGGAAGTTTTTGCGATAACTCCTATCTCTCCATCAGTAAATGAGGATCTTGGAGTTTTTAACTGGCGGTAAGGAAACTCCTCTCTTGGAAAATTGACTGGAAAGCTTTCATTAAACCTTTTTGCGATGACATTAGTCAGTACACCGCCTAAAATTACCATGTTAGTTTCAAAAAGTTCTTCATTAACCACTTCAGTATCCAATTTAGTAACTAGCTTGTCTTTCCTTGAGTAGTTCCCTAATTTGAAGCATATCTCTCCTGCTAAATGTCCATCAAGTGCTTGAACTTGGTCAGGGCCATGTTGATCTGGAGAGCCAACAACAACAAAACCATTCATCTCGGAATCCTGTATTAAAGGCTTGAAAAAATCTTTGACATCCTGATTTCTGTCCGGGACAGGAAAGCTGTCGCCTTCGCCCCCTAGATCTAGTACATACCCTCTTTTTGTAGGAGTATAGTAAATGGCTTCCCCGCCAGACTTATCCTCAATATAATCCTTTTCGATTATGCCAGCTTCTAGAAGTTGTTCGAAATGATAGTACATCTTCTGCTTGCTGCAGTCAAAATCCTTGGCTAGCTGGGCAGGATAAGAAGAACTCTCACTCAAAGACTTTAGAACCTGAACCCTCAAATCAGAATCTAAAGCCTTCAATTCCTCCTCTGAAAGACTTCTAGCTTCAAACAACTTCCCATCTCTAAGAAACTCAACCATTAACAAATACTTTTAACCGGACTTATAAAAGCCTTCGAGGGCGATGCAGAAAATCCTGTTTAAACCGTTAAATTGGTTAAATCAAAGCAACCAGTAAAATAAATTTTTAACCAGTTGTGTTCTTTCAACTTCTTTTTTATACAGTTCGGAACTTATTATACATTTATTATGTGCGGAATTGTCGGATACAAAGGAGATAAACAAGCCTCCAAAATAGTGTTTGAAGGCTTGAAGAAACTGGAATACCGTGGCTACGACTCCGCAGGAATAGCAACAGCCGGAAACCCAACAGTCAAAGTCGAAAAAGGAGAAGGAACAATAGAAGAAGTCAAACCAGAAAAAACAGACGGTAAAACAGGCGTAGGACACACAAGATGGGCAACACACGGCGGAGTCAACGACACCAACGCACACCCACACAAAGACTGCAACGGAGAAATCGCAGTCGTACACAACGGAATAATAAACAACTACGAAACACTCAAAGAGAAACTAGAAAACAGAGGCCACGAATTCAAAAGCGAAACAGATACAGAAGTAATACCACACCTCCTCGAAGAACAACTGCAAAAAGAAAAACCTTTACATGAAGCAGCTCAAAAAGTTGCAGATACTATAGAAGGAAGCTACGCAGTAGTCGCAGTCCTAGACACAGGAGAACTAGTAGCATTCAAAAACGAAAGCCCGCTCGCACTTGGCGTAGCAGACGACGAATACTTCCTTGCATCCGATGTAACACCTTTCCTAGAACACACAGATGAAGCAATTTTCTTAGAAGATGGTGAGGTCGTTACATTAAACGGAGACTACCAAATCTACAAGGATGGAGAAGAAATGGATAGAAATCCCAGAAAAATAGACTGGGACGCGGAGGAAGCATGTAAAGAAGGACATGAACACTTCATGGAAAAAGAAATTAAAGAACAACCACAGACAGTGAAAAAAGCAGCTTTCCAAGACGAAACCGATATTAAAAAAGCCGTTGAAATGGTTGAAGACGCTGACACAGTATACTTAACCGGTTGTGGAACAGCAAGTTTCGCAGCCAGTCTCGGAGCAAAATACCTGAGAGAAACAGACGCTACGGTAGTAACAGAACAAAGCCACGAACTAGAATACCGTACAGATGAAATAACTGAAAATGATTTAGTTATTGCTGTCAGCCAGTCCGGTGAAACAGCTGATTTATTGGCAACGCTTGATGATTCTCCGGCACCGACATTAGCAGTAGTCAATGTAGTGGGATCAACACTGGCCAGACAATCAGAACATACACTCTTTGTTAATGCAGGTCCAGAGATCGGCGTTGCATCCACTAAAGCATTCACTGCACAGGTCGCAGTATTAAAACTCCTGCAATACGCGCTTCAAGATGAGTTGGATGAAGGCAGAAGAAGCATCTTGGAGACGGCCGAAAAGTTGGATGAAGTACTGAGGAAGAATGAAGGATTATTGGATGACATCAGCACTTACCTTCAGGAGAAGAACCATGTATTCACTATTGGCCGTGAGAAGGGTCATGAGATGGCGCAGGAGTCTGCCTTGAAACTGAAGGAGCTTTCCTACATACATGTGGAAGGTTTTCCAGGCGGAGAGTTCAAGCATGGTAACCTGGCGTTGATTGAGGAAGGAGTACCTGTAATCAGTTTTCTGAAATCTACAGGTTATGAAGATATTGTTTCTAATACTTTAGAGGCGAAGAGTCGCGGCGCAGACATCATCGGAGTCGGTTCGGAGCCTATCGACAAGTTCAGGTTCTTCATAGAAATACCAGAGGATCCGAACAGCGAAATACTGGAGATTGCCCCATTCCAGATGATAGCTTATTTGACATCGGTGAAAAAAGGTAACGACCCTGATAAGCCGCGTAACTTGGCGAAGAGCGTTACGGTTAAGTAACCGTATCCAATTTTTTTTGGAAGAGTATTTAATTACATAAGTACAATTACAGAATTATGAAAAAGACAGTAGTAGCTCTGATGATTTTGTTGTTTGCTGCAGTAGCAGTTGGACAACCAGTTCCTGAAGGCGAGAACCTAGAAGAAGTTAAAGAAGCTTACAACAATCAGTCTTCAAAAGTACCAGGTTTCGTCGGAAATATTGTCGGGGGAGAAACTGTAAACATCAATTTAAAGTCAAACCAGTCTTCTGAGACTATTGGAGCCGAGTTCAAAGGCGTTGAAATAGAAAATATTTCGGAGTCTAGGTATGAAGACTATACTTTAGAAGTTAATGTCACAGATACAGCAATTAAAACTGTTGTCGAATCGGAGCAGCCTTTCAAGGAGTTAAGAAATCAGCTTCAATCTGAAAACATTGAATATGAAACAAGAAGCGTCTCAGCAGGAATCAAAGTGAAAATTTTCGAGACATTAAACAGTTTAGCATCAATAATAGGTCTTTAAATAAAGAGAATCTTGTTTTTACTGTTTTTCTTCTTTCATTAATTTACATTCAATGTTTCTGTCCAAGAGTTCCGCTCGGAACTGTTTAGCTTCAGGTCCTTTACCTGGGAAGAAAGGCTCTCCATAATGATAAGGAACAACAACTTCGGGCTTAATTCTTACTGCTGCCCGGACAGCCTCAGAAACACTCATAGTATACTCGCCTTCAATAGGTAGGAAAGCTAGGTCAACACGCCGCTCCAAGTCACGCATCTCACTAATCAAACCTGTATCCCCTGCAACATAGAAACTAGTACCATCCATGACAAAACGATAACCAACACCACTCCCTCGATCATGCTCACCATTGTACATAGGAACAGCCTCAACCTCAACCCCATAAACATCAATCATATCGCCCTCACTCACACACTCAACATCCCTAAAAGGCAGATCAACAGACTCAGGGCATACAAAAACAGTTCTACCAGTTCTCACTTCCTCCAAAGCACCCTCATCAAAATGACCGACATCACCATGAGTAACCAACACCAAATCAGCCTCAAAACCAGTACCAACCTCAGAAAAGGGATCAACAGCAACAGTAAAACCATCATCACAAACATGAACAGAAGCATGCCCATCCCAAAAAACCTTCAAACCCTTAAACTCCATCACACAAAAACCAAAGTTCAATAACCGTTAAATCAATACACCCCCTCCAAATAATCCTTTTTTTCAAACTTACTCCAGAAAAACACATTACACGCCACAAAAGCGGGGGTAGCCAAGTGGTCAAAGGCGCTGGCTTTAGGAGCCAGTCGGTTAGCCGTTCGCAAGTTCGAATCTTGTCCCCCGCAACCACCTCTAATTTTCAACTCAAAACAGCTTCCTATAGACATTTCAAAGAATCCGATGTAGCCAAAACAATTCTTAAATTATAAATTACTCTGCTTTGGTTTCAATATAATCAAGTATCTTTTCCATTTTCTGGGTCTTTTCAAATGTGCTGGAAGAAGTAAGAAAGTCCTGTGTCAACTTGTATAGGTAACCGTTTAATTCAGTGATTGAATCTTTCTTAACTTCATCAAGGATATCCTCTAAGGCTCGATACATCAGAAACCGTTTTTCACCGACATCATTAGTCTCCGAAACTTCCTCAAATTTTTGCTGTGCTTCCTCTAAACTCATTCAAGCTCTTCCATAATCATCTCTCTAGCAGATTTAGGATCAGCCTTACCCTGACTAATACTCATAACCTGACCAACCAAGAAGTTAACAGCCTCCTCATCACCGGAATTATAGTCATCAACTGCATCAGGATTTTCATCAATCGCCTCCTTGACGAACTCTGAGATTTCATCTTCTTCAGATTTCAATAGATTTCTTTCTTCTGCTGATGCTTCTAATGTTGAGGCTTCGGCATTCGCTTTTTCTGCATAGTCTATTACATGGCTGCCATCTACTTGATCTCTTAGAACCTGTTCAGCGTTTCTATCTGAGAGTTTCTCATTTTCAATAAGTTGGAATAAATCATCCAAAAACCGGTTAGTGATGTTTGATTCACTGTATGTTATCTCATTGTAGTTGAGAGTTTTCTTTATTTCACCAGTCATCCAAGACGCCACAAGATTTGCGTCATGGCTTTCAGATAATTCCTCGAAGTCATCTGCCATTTCTGGGACTGATACAAGTGCTTCTATTAGTTTATCTTTTAGTCCGTATTCTGTTTTGAAGCGTTTGATTTTTTCGTGTGGTAGTTCTGGTATTTGACTCTTCATTTTTTGTCTGAATTCTTGGTCTAGTTTTTGTGTGGTGAGGTCTGGGTCGAAGATGTATCCGTAGTCTTCTTCTGTTTCTTTTTCTCTTAGTTTTTCTGTGATTTCTTGGTTTTGGTTGTAGCTTCTTGTTTGCTGTGAAATTTCTCTTCCGCGTTTTTTGAGTTGTTTTTGTCTGCTGATTTCGTAGCTTAGTGCTTTTTGGATTCCTGCGGTTCCTGTTATGTTTTTGACTTCTACTCTTTGTCCTCCGTCGATTGAGATGTTGGCGTCGGATTTGAGTGAGAAGCTGCTTTCTGGGAAATAAATCTCCAAGTATTCTAGCATTTGTGCGAGTTGTTGTAGATATGCTCGTGCTTGTTTCGGGCTTGTGAAGTCTGGGTCTGTTACTATTTCGAGTAGTGGTGTTCCGGATCGGTTGTAGTCAACTTTAGTATATTTGGAATTTGATATGTCGCCGCCTTTGTGAACTGTTTTAGCTGGGTCTTCTTCTATGTGTAGCCTGGTGATTCCGATGTCTTTTCTTTCGTCACCTACCTTAATCTCAACTTTTCCGTCTTCTCCAACCGGGACCTCGTACTGGGTAATCTGGTAGTCCTTGGAGAGGTCTGGATAGAAGTAGGTCTTACGAGAGAAGAACACTTCCTCATTCACACTGCATTGAAGAGCCTGAGAAGTCTTCACCGCATACTCCAAAACCTTTCTATTCAAACGCGGCTTACTTCCTGGATGACCCAAACAAACCTCACAAACATGAGTGTTTGGTTCGTCCGCTTCCTCATTTGGACAACCACAGAACAACTTAGTCTCAGTATCCAACTGAACATGAGTTTCCAAACCAATCATCACATCAGTTTCGTCTTCAGACATTATTCGCCACCTCCTGTAAAGCTGTAAGCGATATCTAGTATCTTCTGCTCATCAAAGTGATCACCAACAATGTGAAGACCAGTCGGCATACCCTTGCTTTTTCCGTTAGGTACGCTGATCATCGGCATACCAGCTAAGTTAGGTCCAACTGTCAAGGTATCTATAGCATAGATTTCTGTTGGATCCATGTTCTCAGCATCTTCTATTTTAGGTGCTATGTTTGGCATTGAAGGACTTATGACAGCATCAAATTCTTCAAATGTTTCTTTGTATTGGTTTATGATTTTTGTTCTTACTTTGGCGGCTTTGATGTAGTATTGGTCACGGTAACCTGCCTGACGAGTATAAGTACCAAGCAAAATCCTTCTTTTAACTTCTTCACCGAAACCTTCACTTCTTACTTCTGAGAAATATTCGTTAAAGTCTTCATAGTCCTCAGGATCGAATTCTAAGCCATAACGCATACCTGACATTTTTGCCAGGTTTGTTGAGGCCTCACTGACTGCCATTATATAGTAAGACGGAAGTGCGACATCTGCTGAAAGCAGAGGCATGTCAACCTCCTCAACTTCAAAACCAGCCTCCTCAAGCTCGTCAATAGATTCCTGGAAGTTCTCCATAACTCCTTCCTCAACGCCGTCAAGTTCTAAGTATTGTTTCGGTACGGCTAGTTTTCCACTCGTCTCCTCAAGATTGTCTGCGTATTGAGGTACTTCTCTGCTTGATGTTGTCTGATCGTTTTCATCTTCGCCGGCAATCACTTCAAGCCCTTTTGCCGACCCGTAGACTGTCTTTGCCAGGACTCCAATCTTATCCAGACTGTTAGCATAATCAACTAATCCATAACGGGATACTCTGCCATATGTTGGTGTTATTCCTATTACTCCATTGTATGCTGCAGGGTTAGTGATTGATCCTCCTGTGCTTTCTCCCAGTGAGATTAATGGTTTGTCCATGGCTGCGACTATCGCTCCTGCGCCTCCACTTGAGCCTCCGACTACTCTTTCCGAGTCGTGAGGGTTTTTTGGAGTATCGAACGAGCAGGTGATGGAAAAAGATCCGAATCCGAACTCGTCCATGTTGCTTTTGCCGTAGAACTTGGCTCCAGCACTCTTCAATTTTTCTATAACTGTTGCGTCGAATACAGGCGTGTAATTTTTAAGTATTTTGCTGCCGGCGGAAGTAGTAACATTTTCAGTACAGATAGCATCCTTGGCGACAAAAGGAACATTGTTCAACTCTCCAGAATTGTCCTCTCCGACATTAATCTCTCTCATGAAGTTGAGTTCCTCGTTTTTTTCCTTGAGTTCTTCCAAGAATTCTTCCTGGTCCACTTTTTGGTCGCCTTCTACTACTTCCCGTACACTCATGAATAACAGTCATTGAGGAGAATCTTAAAAATTCACTTTCGGCCTTGAGTTTTTTACTTGTTTGCTAGTGCTTCTGGGTTTTAGTTTTAGTTTATTCTGTGAAATTCTATTTCCAGTGTTTCAAGGTCTAAAATTGCTACATGGAAGTCTTCGTTCTGTCCTGGGAGTTTGATGCCGCCAGGGTTTAATTCTACTGTACCCGAGTTTTCTTCGACTTTCTTCTCATGAGTATGGCCTCTGAAGACATAGTCATAGTCTTTCTCAACCAGCCCCTCCACAATTGCTTCTTCAGTGCCGTGGTACACTACTATGCTGATTCCTTCAAACTCTAATTCAACCATATTATCATGGTAGTTTCCGAATTCTTCAACTGTTGTTTTCAGGTTCCATTCGCCGTCGTTGTTTCCTCTGACACAATGGAAATCAAAGTCTGCGTCAAACAGTTCTGCTGTGAACGGAGCGATTATGTCGCCGCAATGAATTAGTTTGTCAACTTCTTCAGATTCGAAGAAATCCACTGCATTTTCCGCTTTATCCAGGTTGTCGTGTGTATCTGAAATTATCCCGATTTTCATTCCCAGCCCCACTCATTATAATTTGTACCGTTTCTTGAATCCTTGATTACATATTCTACATAATCTATAGTGTTTTCTGGAAGGTTATCATTCTTGAACCATGATATCTCGCCGTGTTTTTCCGGTTCAAGATTTTCAGGCTCGCCTTCCCATTCATCAGCAATGAAGAATATGTCTATGTATGTTTTCTGATTGGAGTCTCTGTGAATAATATTTGCCGTCTCTAAGTCCTCCTTATCTACATTTATTCCTACTTCTTCTTTGGCTTCTCGAACCATTGCCTCCCTGAAATTTTCACCTTTATCCACATGTCCGGACACAAGACTGTAAAACCCATCTTTGAATCCTGTATCCTTTCTTTTCATCAATAGAACTTCGTCTTGTTTCTGGAGAATCAAGTAAGAGGCCGTATGCGGTCTGTGATCTTCAGGCATGATTAATAGATACTTTGTTGAATTATTAAGAGATAGGAAGTTTCTACACTGATGGTCCTTTGAAGTAGCCGTCTTCTTTGTTTCCTGTGTTCTGGAAAACTTTCTCCACTTCAAGTGTTTCTTCTTTCTCGTCTTCACGGGTCTTGGAGTCTGTGTCTACAGGATGGAAGCTTGGTTCTACATCTTCAGTATCAACTTCATCTAGGGTCTCGAACATGCCGAGAATCTCCTGAAAGTCCTCAGTGAACTCTTCAGCCTCTTCATCGCTGATATTGATTCTTGAGTTTTCAGCCACCTGTTTGACATCTTCAACATCAACCATATTTACCTTTGAATTGTGAAGTTTTTTGTATCAACTGATGGAAGTTCCGAGGAAAATTTATTGAGTTTTAATGGATTGCGATAGATGGTTTTCTTGGAATTGTTAGAATATTTTTCCTAGTATTTCTATTTTTGAGAAGTTCTCTGTAGGTATTTGTATTTCTGTTTTTGTTTTCGTGAACGGTTGTGAACAGTACCCGGTTTTACCGAAGTTTTATAAACCAGGATTAGTAATTTGTTAATTACAAAGTTAGTTTTTGTCCTTGGGCGGACGAGAACGAACATAGGATTTGTTTTGAACTCGCGGGCACGAGTTTGAAACGAGACGGACATTCAAAATTTAGTATCGTTGTAAGCATTTACGAACTTTGGGCAAAGTTCGAATCAGTATGCATGTTAGTCAGAGTCTTGGGCAAGACTCGTATCTTCTATAGGAGAATTAGGTCTCTCGATTTAAAAAGGTAATGCTATATGCAGGTTTGATAATACAATGGAATCTATAATCGATAACGCTGAGGACGAGGGTAAAGACCCTGAAAATCTTGATGATGTTAAGGACGCCCAAATCCTGGT
>Ga0209946_1000559_pt1 | contig 15382 bp, 16 predicted proteins | sample SalPon2_A_H2O_MG_FD_185704 | JGI IMG/M metagenome (GOLD analysis project Ga0209946, IMG submission 185704) | Salt pond water microbial communities from South San Francisco under conditions of wetland restoration - Salt Pond MetaG R2_A_H2O_MG... | ecosystem: Environmental > Aquatic > Non-marine... | reverse complement strand
ACTCGTCGCCAAACAACTCTCGGTCCGTGCCCACGAGGGCTCCGAGCGGCCGGACAGCGCTCGATGACCGCGGACGCCCGACCGGCGCCCGCGACGACGCCGTCGGCTGTGCGGACCGACGACGTGACGAAGGTGTACGGTCGGGTGACCGCCGTCGACGGCATCAGCTTCGCCGTCGAGTCGGGCGAGACGGTCGGCCTGTTCGGCCCGAACGGGGCGGGCAAGTCGACCCTGTTGCGTATGCTCGCGGGACTCTCTCGGCCCACCAGCGGGACCATCACCCTCGGGGGCGCGAAACTCGTCCCCGGCGACCACGCCGTCCACCGGACGGTCGGCGTCGTGACCCACGAGTCGATGCTGTACGACGACCTCAGCGCGCGCGAGAACCTCCGGTTTCACGCCGACCTCCACGGGGTCGCCGACCCCGCGGCGCGTTGCGAGGCGGTACTCGACGCCGTGAACCTGAGCGGACGGGCGAGTCAGTATCCCGGCGCGTTCTCACACGGCCTTCGCAAACGGCTGTCGCTGGCCCGGGCGCTCCTCCACCGTCCCGACGTGCTCCTGCTCGACGAACCGTACGCCGGCCTCGACCAGCGGTCCGTGGCCGACCTCGCGGCGATCCTGGACGGGTTCGACGACCGGACCGTCCTCCTGACGACCCACGACCTCGACCGGGGTGTCGGTCGGTGTGATCGGGCGCTCGTCGTCGACCGCGGCCGGCTGCGGGCGGATATCGACCTCGACGAAACGTCGCCGGCGGCGTTCGAAGCGACGTACCGCCGGACCATCGGCGTCGACGACGGCTCGAACGGGGGTCACGGCCAGTGACGTCGTTTTTCGCCACAGTCTCCCGGATCGTCAGGAAGGACCTCCGGATCGAGAGCCGCTCCCGACGCGTCACGACGACGATGGCGATGTTCGCCCTGCTGATCGTCCTCGCCTTCGCGTTCAGCTTCGTCAAGACGTTCCGGAATCCGGCGGTGCTCGGTCGAGGCGCCCTCTGGATCGCGTTCGTCTTCGGCGGGACGCTCGGCGTGACGAAGACGGCCACCGTCGAGGACGACGACGCCGCCCTCGACGGCATCCTGCTCGCGCCGGTTGATCGCTCCGCCATCTACCTGGGGAAGGTGACGAGCACGTCGCTGTTCGTCTTCGCGGTGAACGTATTGACCCTCGGGGCGACGGCGGTCCTGCTCGGCTACGCGCCGACGCTCCGGACGGCGCTCGCGCTGCTCGGCGTCCTCGCCGTCGCTGCGGTTGGATTCGCCGCCGTCGGCGTCGTCGTCGCGACGCTCACCTTCCGCGCCGGCCTCGACGAACTCGCCTTGCCGCTGTTGCTCGTTCCGCTCGTCGTCCCCGTGTTGCTCGCGGGCGTCGAACTGACGGCGGCGCTCACGACGGGCGCCCCGACCGGGTCGTGGCTTCGCCTGCTCGTCATCTACACCGCGGTCCTGTTGCTCGCGGGGGTCGCCACGTTCGATTTCGTGGTCGAGGAGTAGCCGGCCTACCGGAGGTCGTTCAGCCGTCGCTCGACGCGTCCCAGCTTGCGCTGGAGGTACGCCGCGTACCCGAAGAGCGCGACGAACAGCGCCGTGTAGCCGAACAGGAGCAGTGGTTCCATATGATCACCTCCTCCCACCGGTGAGTCCGCGGAGACGGTCTTCGACTTCGTGCACCTGGATTCGGACGCCGAGGAGGTAGACGTACAGGAAGGTTGCCGCGACGAACGTCACGAGCAACGTCGTCGGGTCGATGTTCGCACTGACCTCCGGGTTCCCGATGGTCGTCTCGTGGAAGGTGGGCGTCCACAGCCGCGTCGAAGCGTAGGAGATGGGCACCGTGACGAAGCCGACGACGCCGTACACCGCGGTGTAGCGGTCGCCCGTGTTCGGGTCCGTCGCCGACGATACCACGAGATAGCCCGCGTAGATGAACCACACGATCAGGAAGGTGACGAGGCGAACGTCCGTCCACTCCCACCACGAGTTCCAGATGACCTTCCCCCACGCGCTCCCCAGCAGGAGCGTCAGCGTCGCGAAGAGAAAGCCGAGTTCCCCGGCGCTGTGGGCGAGACGGCTCCAGAAGCGACCCCGGTATCGCAGGAAGAGCACGCTCCCGACGAACGTCGTGCCGAGCGCCGCCGAGGCCACCCAGGCGAGGGCGATGTGCCAGTAGGCGAGCAGGTTGCCGCCGTGTTCGATGCCGTACATCGTCTTCGACGCGTAGCCGAACACCAGAGCGAACGAGAGCGTCCCGAACAGGAGCGTCCCCCACTTCACGGCTCGGCTCCGGGTGACGCGGTGGAGTACTCCGGTGATTCGGCCGACGACCCGGGCGGCGCTGAAGCGATTCGACCGCGATCGATTCCGTTCGTTTCGTTGGTCTGTAGTCATGGCTGTTAGAGCGTGTCAGTCAGCGACGCGAGCGCGAGTTTGTCGATATCGAAGAGGACGGCCAGTCCGAGCAGGACGAACGCGTACCCGGTGGCGGTTCGAAAGCCCGCCCCGGGCTGCCAGTCGAGGAGTCGGCGCCCGCCCGACCGGGCGGCGTACGCCACGCCGAGCAACGGGAGCGAGAAGCCGACGCCGTAGGTAAAGAGGAGGCCGGCGCCGCCGACGACGCCCTCGGTCGACCCGACGTACGCGAGGACGCCCCCGAGGACGGGACCGACACAGGGTAGCCAGATGACGCCGAGCAACAGGCCGACAACGAAGGCGTTCGCGAGCGGGTGGCGGTCCTCGTCGACCCGCCCGGTCAGGGCCGTCGCCCGCCCGGCGAGTCGGGAGGCGTACCGGCTGTACGCCGCGTTCACGTCGTCGTCCGCGAGCACGACGCCGAACACGAGCATGAGGACGGCGAAGGGGGCGCGGATCGTCTCGGGCGTCACCGACCCGAGGGACCCCGTCACCACACCGAGGGCGGTGAACGTCAGCGTGCTCCCCGTGACGATGAGGACCGGCCGGAGCCGGTGTCCGTTCGCGCCGACGACGAGGACGGGGATCATCGGCAGACAACACGGTGTCAGTATCGTCAGGACACCGGCGAAAAAGACCGCGACCGTGGAGGGTGTTTCGAGCATTCAGTCCGTGGGGTGAGGAGTGCGGCGTCTCAGCTGGCCGCGTCCGACTCGCCTCCTTCGATGGCCGACGTGACCGCACCCTGGGGCGCGATTGCCGACTGGTTCGACGCCGTCGCGTTCGTCGCCGTCGCGTTCGTCGACGTTTCGTTCCCGACGTTCTCGTACGTCCGGATCCAGGTGGTCTGCCACGAGCCGTCGACCGACTCGTTACGGAGCGGCTGGTCGTACCGACTCGTGTCCTCCGGGATCATGTCCTCGGTGAGCTCCGAGTCGTCGATGGGGATGCCCGCGAGCATCAGCTTCTTCGTCATCGGATTCATGTCGTAGCCGTGACGCTGCTGGACGCGGTTGTAGTAGATCCCCTCGTCGGGGGCTCCCGACACCGCCCAGTCTTTGGGCTGGCGCGGCAGGTGCGGCCGCTTGTGTGCGTTCATGAACCCGGCGACGTCGTGGACGTCCTCCCAGTTGGAGAACGTGTGACCGGCGCCGTAGGGCATCGCCTCGCGGATGAACGCGGCTGAGGTGTACATCCGACCCATGCCGGCGCCGTCGTTGTACGAGCCTTCACCCCACACCGGCGGGTACTGCCCTTCGATACCCTGTCCGTCCGCCCCGTGGCAGGACGCACAGTTTTCGAGGTAGAGTTCCGCCCCGCGGACGGGGTTGACCTCGGGAACCGGGACCTTCTCGTCACCTTCCGGTTTCTCCAAGTGCCGCCAGTACGGCGTCCGCTGGCTCGGAGTTCCCTTGTTCAGCCAGACCATGTACGACTCCATCGCCTGAATCTCGCGGCTGTCGTAGGCGGGCATGCCCTCCTCGGAACCGGGCGAGTTCATGCTCCGGAGGAAACAACCCATGATCCGCTGGCGCATGTCGCGCATACGCTCGGTGCGGCCCGTCCACTCGGGGTAGCCCGCGGCGGTACCGACCAGCGGGATCAGGTCGATATCCTGCCCGACCATGCCAGTCGTCGTCGGCAGGTCACCGCCGCCGTGACAGTTCGCACACGACAGGTCGTTGCCGACGTGTTCGGGCATCTCCTCCGAGGTGTTGGCGAACAGGCTCCGCCCCTCCCGGATGAGTTCGGCCCGCTTCTCGTTTTCGGGCAACGTCGAGTTGTTCATCTTCTTGGGCTGGAACTTGATTTCCGTGCCCGCGTTCGGATCCTTGTAGGCGAACTCCTGGTCGCGCAAGTCCTCACTGTACCACTTCTGCCCGCTGAACGTCGCCGGAAGCGCTCGAACGCCGCCGGTGTCGGCGGCACCGCCGCTGCCGCCACTGCCGCCGCTGGCGTTGCTCGCGGCCGGCGCCGGCTGACCGCCGGACTGGGCCGCCGGCGCCCCCGGACCGACCGCACCGACACCGAGGTACGCGAGAACGCCGTTGAGAGCGAACACCAGAACGACGGCAGCGACCACCGTTCCGACGACGAGCAGCGCGGGCTTGAGCAGGAGCGTCGAATCGCTCCCGTCCGTGCGAGTCGAGTCTTCCCGACTCATGCGTGCTCCGTCAACCGATCCAATGTACCTATCATAGCTGTATTCCGCTTGTGCGTAGTAATTCGCTATGTCCACACACGCATTATAAAACTTTCTCCATTTTTCTCGGCGACAATCGACTATACAAATATCCTTTGTGGATTTTCTCACTTCGAAAAACGGAGCCGATCCGATGGCTCGCAGCCGACGGATCGCCGAGGCCGAAATTCGACTGATTCCGCCCAAAAAGAGCATCTGTACGGTTCTCTACGCAATTCGTATTTTCATCGCGAGCGAAGAGACAGTAGGTTTTACTAGGGGAAGCCGTTACTGCCGGTCACCAATGAAGCCTCGAAAGGCGATGACGCTCGCCTTCTTCGTGGTCTTGCTTAGTATTGGGTATTTTTCGATGCATGCGGCACCCACGCTGAGCGACGAGAACTACTCGTATCACGGGGACACGCGCTGGCAGACGAACGTGACGGCCGCGGAGGAGACTGCGGCGGCCGAGGAGAAACCGATCGTCGTCTACTTCTGGACGACGTGGTGTACCTACTGTGAGGACTACAACCGGGAGGTGTACGCCGACCCGGCGGTGCAGTCGGAACTCGACGACTTCGTCAAAGTAGCGGTGAACTTGGACGACGACGGTAGCGAGTCGGCCCGGATGCAACAGGAGTACAACGTCAACTACCCGCCCCAGCACGTCGTCATCACGCCCGACGGCGAGGTACTGGTCCGGGTCAACGGCTACGCCGGGACCGAGGACTTCCTCTCCTACCTCGACGCGGCCGAGCAACGCTACTCGGGTGGGTCCGCATGAACGTCGGGACGGTCCTGCTCGGACTCGCCTTCGGCGCGTCGCTCTCGGGGGCCGGCATCCTGGGTCGTGCCTACGTCGCCGACGACGACGCGTACGTCGCACACGTTCCGAAACTCACCGCGGCCGCCGCGGTATTGCTCGTCTCGGCGTTGCTGCATCTCACGTACCAGTTCGTCACCACCGACTACTCGAACGCCTACGTCTGGGAGAACACCGCGTCCTACCTCCCCCTGCTCTACCGGGTGACCGGCGTCTACGCCGCCAACGAGGGCTCGGTGTTGCTGTGGGCGGCAATCGTCTCGATCGTGGCGATGATCGCCGGCGCGGTTCGCGGCATCCCCGACCGGCACGCGAAACTGGTCCACGGCCTCACGCTCGGCCTCGTCACGTACTTTACGGGGATGTTGCTGGCCCAGAGCCCGTTCGCGTCGATTCGGACGGCGTTCCCCGGTGCTCCACCGGGCTTCGTTCCCACCTCCGGCCAGGGGCTGAACCCCTTGCTGGTCGATCCATACATGGCGATCCACCCGCCAGTGATGTTCACTGCCTATGCCCTCCTAGCGATGCCCTTCGCCATCGGAACGGCGCACTTCGTCTCGCTGTTCCGAGGGAACGGCGGCGTCTTCCCGACGTGGCACGGAACCGTCACACGCTGGCTCCGCCTGAGCTGGCTGTTTCTGACCACCGCCGTCGCGCTCGGCGGCCTCTGGTCGTACACCGTCCTCGGGTGGGGCGGTATCTGGGCGTGGGACCCCGTCGAGACGGCGATTCTGATCCCGTGGCTCTTCCTGACCGCGACGCTCCACGCCGTCACCACCTACGAACCGACCGGTCGCTACCGCGTCCTCGCGCCGGCGATGACCGCGACGGTGTTCGCGCTCGTGGTGTACACCACGTCGGTCGTCCGGAGCGGCGTCTTCCGGAGCGTCCACTCGTTCGCGGACGGCGGCATCGGCGCTGCCTTCCTCGTCCTCATGGCCCTGACCGCCGCCCTCGGCGTCGTCGTCCCGGTGACTTACTGGCTGCTCGAACCGGACGAGGGAGTCGACGACGGCGACGACCGGTGGCTCCGACGCTCGAACCTCGTTCACCTCGCCGTCCTCGGCTTCGGCCTCCTCACGTTCGTCTCGCTCTGGGGGCTCTCCTTCCCGCTCCTGCGAAACGCGATCACCGGGCTCGAAGTCTCCGTCGAGGCGCGCTACTACAACCTCTGGAGCTACCCGCTCGTTCTCGGCCTGCTTCTCCTCCTCGGCTTCTACATGGACTACGAGGCCAGCGGGCGCAGACGGGCGCTCGCCGGTCTCGGCGTCTTCACCACCGCGACGGTCGTCGGCGCGTTCGTCGCCCCCACGGAGACGTGGCAACTGGCGTCGACCCGGCCGAACGACGCCGTCGTCTACCAACTCGTCGGATCGGCGAGCGTGGCGTCGGTGCTGCCGCCCGTCGCCTACGCCATCCTCGGGACGGTGAAACGGACCGGCGGCCGCATCCGGGCGGCGGCCTCCCGCAACGCGAGGCTGAAGGAGACGGGGATCACCCTCATCCACGTCGGCGCGGCGTTGCTCGTCCTCTCTCTCCCCTTCATGTACGTCTTCGCCGGTCAGGCGTCCGTGATGGCGACGGGCGTCGGGGACGGCTCGATGGACACGTCCCAACAGGCGGTTCCCGGCTCCGACTACTCGGTTCGGGTCCTCGGTCACTCCCGGACCGAGTTCCCGCGGGATCCGGCGGTCGGGACGTACGCGCTCTCGACCGAGCAGGTGGTGCGGCGCGGATCCTCGTTGAACGGCTCCGTCCAGACGGTCCACGGCAGGGTGACCGACGTTCGCGAGGGGCCGCGGGCGACGGTCGTCCAACTCGACGGCTCGAGCGTCTGGGTCGGCCTCGCCGGCAACGGGACGACAGCTCCGGTGACGACCGGCGAACGAATCGTCGCTCGGGGCCGCCTCATGTGGGACTTCGTGCCGAGCGCGGACGCCGTCGTCCTCGCGGGGCCGGAGACTATCGGGCCGACGGCCGACCCGCCCGAGAGCGTCGTTCCGACCCGCGTCATCGCGGAGGGCGTCTCCCTCGCGGTGTACGAGGGTGACCGGCTCCGCGCCTCGGGGATCGCCGGACAGCGACGCTACCCCGAACAGGGCGGCATGCAGATCAGGGACGTCGTCATCGACCGCGGCCTCCTCGTCGATACGTACGTTATCGCCGGCGTCAGCGACGGCACCGCCTCGATAACGGTCAAACGGATTCCCTTCGTCACGCTCATGCGACTCGCCATCGTCTCGCTGCTCCTCGGGATGAGCCTCGTTGCCCTCTTCGACCCGCGCCACGGCGCGGTGACCGACACGGCGGTTCGTGGAACGGCCCGCGACCCGAACCCGGAGGTGGCGGACTGATGAAGCGCTTCCTCGCACTCGTCGTCGTCCTCGCCTGTGTCGCCGCCGTCCCGCCAGCCGCGGCGCAGTCGACGGTGTCCGTTTCGGGCACCGTCACCGTCGACGGCGGCAGCGCCGACGGCGCTCAGGTGACCGTGGTCCCCGTCACCGCGAACCAGCAACGCGCCGGCTCCCCCGCGCGGACGACGGTGCAGGGGTCGTCGTTCTCGGTCGAGGTCGCCGAAGCGTCGGCGTACGCCGTCCGGGTCGCGTACGGGAACACGACCCACTACGAAGTGCTCCGGAACACCACGAGCGCGTCGCTCAGCCTCTCGGGATCGATCGGCGGGCGCGTCGCGGACGACTCGGGGACGCCACTCTCCGGTGTCCCCGTCCAGGTGACCGACGATCAAGGATTCGTCGTGACGGAAACCGAAACCGACGGTGAGGGCCGATTCAGGGTCGAGCCGGTCGAGCCGGCGGAGACCTATCGCGTCCGGGCGACCGTCGACGGCGTCGCCTATCGGCGGACGGTCGAGGCGTCCGGGAACGGGACCGTCAGTCTCGTCGCCCGTCCGCCGATCACGGACGCGTCGGTTCTCCGGGTCGCCAACGACAGCCGGACGCCGTACGTGGTACAGGTCGTGCCGCCGGCGAACGAGACGACCGTGCCGAGCGTGATCGGGACGATCACCCTCCGGAACCCGACCGATCGGCCCTTCGTGGGGCTCGTCGAACTCCCCGTCCCGGCTAACGCCACGCCGTACGCGGCGATGGCCGGCGGGCAGGAAGCCGAGTACCGGCGGACCGACGCCGGGGTCCGGGTCAACGTCTCCGTCCCCGCGAACGCCACCACGCGGGTCGGGGTCGCCGCCGACCTCGACGGCACACGGGTCGAAATGGCGCCACTGCGCGACACCGCCTCGCTCACCGTCGTCGTCCAGGGCTACGACCCGAACGCGGTCGACCGCTCCGAGAACCTCCGCGTCGGCGAGGCGCCGATCCCGCTGCTCACCAACGACGGGCCGATCGACGCGGGTGAGACGGTTCGGTTCGACCTCGACGGTGCGCGCACGCAGAACGCGACGGGCGCGAGCGTGGCGTCCGGCGGGAGCGAGGCGAGCGCGGTGGCGGGAGCGGGCACGGACGGCGGGGCCGCGGCGGAGACGGCGCCGTCCGCCGGCGCCGCCATCCCCTCGTTCCCCGGGCTGTCGATCCTCGGCGCCGTCGCGGGGATGGTAGTCGCCGGCCTCGTCGGCGCGCGACTGCTTCCACGCGACGATTAACCGCGCCGCTCGCGAGTTTCGAACGTCGATAGCACGGGTCGGCTAGTCTAGCCGTTCGGCGGCGTCCCGATCGAGCAACGGTTCGGCGTTCGGCGTCGGGAGCGTCACCACGTCCTCGCTGGCGAGGTCGTACTCGCGCTCGTCGACGCCGAATATCTCGCCCACGTCGCGGGTGATACGGAGGGTGGTGCGGTCGGTGTCGGCGTCGCCGCCGGGCTCCGGTTCGGACGCTGCGGCCGGGCGGGCGCCCCCGTCGGGCGTCGGCGACTCGTCGGCCGGCGGGGCCGGCGACGGATCGTCGTCGGACGGCGCGTCCCCACCCATCGCCTCCGCGAGCAGGTCGTCCGGGTCGGGCGCCGGGCCCGTATCGGCCGGCGGCGAAGGGTCCGGCTCCGCCCGGCCGGCTGTGTCGGCCGGTGAGGCGTCGGTCGAGTCCGGGTCCGGGGCCGATTCGTCGGGCGTGGGGTCGGCCGGCGATTCGGCCGCGGCGTCGCCCACGTCGCCCGCCAGCGTATCCAGCACCGTCTCGCGGTTCCGCTCGATGCGCGCGACCAAATCGTCGAATAGGTCCCGCTCCTCGCTGGTGAGTCCCTCGTCCTCGGCGGCCATGCCCGCCGCGGCGAACGTCGCTCGCTTGACGATTTTGCCGACGCGGCGCTCGTAGATGCTCTCGACCACCTCCTCGGCAGTCTCGATTTCGTCCGTGAGGCGGCTTACCTCCGGCGAGGAGAAGGGGTCGTCGGCCTCGGCCGCCACCTCCTTGCGTTCGGCCTTGCGCTCGGCGATGTAGTCGGCAACGTCGCGGTAAAACGAGTCCCGAAGGTGCTGGAGACTGTCTTTCTGCCGTTCGGTGCGCTGGACAGAGCGCAGTTCCTCCACGTTCATTCTTTGACTTTCCGGGCCCGATTGCGCGTCATCAGGAACACGCCGACGCACTCCGGTACCGATTGCTCACCGGCGTCGAGTGTAAAACTGTCGCCGTCGAGTTCGACGGTCCCGGGATCGGTTACCTCGACGCGGACCGAGCGTCTGGTGAAGCGTTCGGGAACGGCGTCGACCAGCGGGTCGAAGTCGTCGAGGGCCGATCGGTCGAGTCGGCGGACGACGAGCCCGCTCCCTCCGTGGAGGCTCCCCGGCAGGCGGATCAGCCGGTGGGTGTCCGTCGTCACCGGTTCGTCGATGGGCGCCGTCTCCGCGGTGACCGTCTCGCGGGCGAGCGCCTCCACCAACGTTCGTGCCCCCGGGCCGCCGGCCTCGACGTTGCCGTCCGCGACGGCGTCGCCGTCGAACGCGCCGAGGAGGGTAGTCGCTCGGCCCTCGCCGATGCCGTCGAATTTCATGAGACGTTCCTTGGCGTCGGCCTCGTCGAGGGCGCCCAACTCGTCGACGAACCGCTGGAGACGGTGGTGGGTACGCCGCCCCCAGCCGCCGGTCGTCCGGAGTTCGCGCCGGGTCGTTCCGCCGACCGCGCGGGTCCGGACGAGCCCCTCGATATCGAGCTCGACCGCGCGGACGTAGTCGACGATTTCGCGGCGGGCCGCCGAATCGAGGTCGGCGAGCCCGTCGTCGCGGACGTGGACGTGATAGCCGCGACCGCCGGAGAAGACGACGGTCACGTCCTCGAAGTCGAAGTCGGTTTCGAGCAGGTCGAGCAGGCGCTCTAGGGCGTCCTTGCAGGCCGCGAGCATCTCGGCGTACGTCGCCTCGTCGGGGTCGACGCTGGGGAGGTGGTCGGCGTCGAGGTCGAAGACGAGGTCGGCGCCCTGCCACCCCTTCTCGTCCATCGTGTTCGCGCCCGGGTCGTCGTAGCACGCCGCGGAGAAGTAGACGTGGCGCGGCGCCTCGCGCGCGAGGAAGTCGCTCAGGTCGCCGAGTTCGTAGATCGATTGATGGCGGACCATGGTCGTCGACTCGCCGCGCGTCCACGGAATGTGTCCCCACTCGCGGGCGTCGGGATCGGGCGGGAGCGTCGGGTCGGCGCTCCGATAGTAGTCACCGAAGCGCCCGGAGAGATACTCGCGTGTCCGTCGATCCATGCGTCCACCACCTGGGTCGTGGACGATTTAGTAGCTTCCGAACGCGGGCCGTCGCGTGGAAACCCTTTTTTCCGGAGGCGGAGAGAGGTTGGCATGGACATGGGGGCGGTCGCGCTGGCCGGAGCGAGCCCACTGGCCGAGGCCGAGGCGCTGGGACGCTGGCTGTGGGGATTTCAGACCACTCGGGTGGTGGCCGCACTGCTCGTGGTCGCCCTCGGCGTCGTTCTCTCGAAGTTCCTCGTTCGCCTGCTGGGGCGTCCCATCGCCCGCCGGTTCGACCGACAGAGCGTCGCACAGACCGTCCTCGGGCTCATCCGGGTCTCGACGGTCATCGTCGCGACGTTCGTCGCCGGGAGCATCGTCGGCCTCGGCATCGGCGACATCGTCCTCTCGGTGACCGTCTTCTCGGCCGTCCTCGGTATCGTCCTCGCGCCCATCGTCGGGAGCATCATCAACGGCGTGTTCGTCCTCGCGGACAACCCCTACGAGATCGGTGACATGATCGAACTCGAGGACGGCCGCCGGGGCTTCGTCGACGACATCACCCTCCGCTACACGAAGATATTCACGCTGGAGAACACCTTCCTCGTCGTCCCGAACTCGTCGATGCGCGAACGCGACGTGACCAACTTCTCCGCCGAGGACGAACGAACGCGGCTCTCGCTACCCCTGCTGGTCACCTACGAGGGTGATCTGGAGGCGGCACGGGAGATCATGGAGCGGGCCGCCCGCAACTGCGCGGGGGTGGTCGAAGGCGGGCCGGATATCCGCATCGGGAGCGCGCGCTACCCCGCGAAGCCGACCTGTTACATCGACGCCTACGCCGACAGCGGCGTCCGCCTGAGCCTCCGGTACTGGGTCCGGAAGCCGTACAAGATTGCGACCGTGGAGTCGGCCGTCCGCGAGCGCATCTGGGCACACTTGGAGGACGCGGACGTGGAGATTGCCTACCCGCACCAGCAGCTACTGTTCGACGAACACAGCGGAACCGCCCGCGTCGCCGTCGAGGACGGCAGCGAGCGAGCGCCCCCACCCGAGCGGAGCGAGAGCGGCGTGACGGCACGGGACCCGATCGAGACCGACGAGAGCGTGGAAACCGACGCCACGACCGACGATACGCCGGAGTAGCGTCGCTCATACGGGCTGTTCGAACCGGTTCTCGTCGTGGTGCCGAACGGGACGGCACCACGCCGGTACTGACTTCCGATAATCCCTCTCAGCCGGCGCTGACGGTCACCACGTCGCAGTCGAGTTTCTCCCGCAGGAAACGATCGATGTCGGGGTCGTCGAGGAAGCGACTGAACGTGCGTCGCCACCGACTGACCTGTTTCGAGCCGATGACGACCACGTCGGCGTTCTCGGCGGCCACCTCGTCGAGGATGGTCTCCTCGACGAGAAAGCCCCGCCGGATGACGTATCGCGCGCGAGCGATGGCCCCGAACTCCGCCTCGACTGCCCGCTTGAGTTCCATCCGCGTCACCTCGCTGCCTTCTTGGTAGAGATCGACGTGGAGAACCGTCAGATCGGCGTCGCGCTCCTCGGCGATCCGGATGGCCTCGGCCAGTGTCGCCTTGGAGTGTCTGCTGAGCGGATAGCGGACCGGGACGACCACCAGAGACATACGAATAGGGACGGCGGCGGGGCGTTTCAATCTATTCGATTCCGGACGGGTCGGTGTGCTTGTCTACCGACGCGTCGTCCGCGTGGTCGGCGACGATACTGACGCCCGACGATTCGTCTCGGGCGACCGGCGCGGCCGCTCCCGCGGCCGACGTGGCGGGACGAGCGGGCGTCGGGTGACCGAGCCTACCGGTCCTCGAGTTCGAACGCCACCGTGACTTCCGCCTGGTACTCTCGGCCCTCGACGCTCGCGATTTCGACACCCAGTTCGTCCACTTCGATCCACTTCACGTTGTCCAGGGTCGACTCGGCGCGGTCGATGGCGTCGTCGGCCGCGGCGTCGAAGCTCTCCGGACTCGTCCCGATCAGCGTGATTTTCTTGAACACCATGGCTCGTGTCAGACGTTCGAACAGGAGTGACTTAAAATCACGTCCGCCGTACGACCCGCGAACGGCGGCGGCCCGGACGCACAGTCTGTGGGTCGGCAGCCACAACATATAACCCGATGTTGACGGAAGTGTATCGAGTGTACCGTTCACCGCGCTCCGGGGTCGAGGTCGAGACGGGAACCGGAGCGGATGGACGGACGGCGGCGTCGAACGGGAGAGCGTTCTCCGAACGAAGTCGGGGGGTGACGGGGTGATCGCCGGATCCGTCCCCCGACCACGACGGCCACCGGCCGGCCGTCGCGACGTAGTAGCGAGGATCGGGAGTCAGCGAAGAATCTCGCCGGGACGAGTCGGTGTGAGTCCGTGGACAGTCCCGACATGATGTCGCAGCTCAGCCAGCCGGAACCGGGTGATCTGACCCGCGACGACCTGTTTTCGATGCTGCGGAACGAGCGGCGTCGGGAAGTCATTCACTACCTCCGCGAACACGAGGGACCGGTCAATCTCCGCGATCTGAGCGAGTACATCGCCGCGATGGAGAACGACTGTACGCCCGAAGAGGTGACCTACAAACAGCGAAAACGGGTCCAGACCGCCCTCTATCAGATGCACCTGCCAAAACTCGCCGACCGGCGGATCGTCGAGTACGACCGTCGCGCCGGGCGGGTGGAACTCGCTCCCGGCGCCGACGACTGTCTCCCCTATCTCGTCGCGGACGCCGCCCAGCCCCACCGTCGGTGGTGGCGATGGTATCTGCTTGTCGCCGGCGTCGTCGCCGTTCCCGTGGTTCTGGCGGCGGCCGGCCTCCGACCGTTCGCGGCGGTCTCCGGTCTAAGTTACGCGGTCGTCGCGTGCGCGGCGTTCGTCGTCATCTCCGTCGCGCAGGTCGTCGGAGAGCGCGGCGACTGATCGCCACTACGCCTCGTGTCGGTCGAACCGTTCCGCGAGGGCACCGACCAGATCCGTCAGATGCGCCGTCCCCCACACCGCGACCACGACGCCACCGAGCGTGTCGAAGAGGAGGTCGAGCATCGTATCCGTCAGCCCGTACTGCGTAAGGACGCTCTGCGTGCCGAAGCGGGCGGCGGCGCCGGCGACGGCGAACTCGATGACCTCCCAGAAGACGCCGAACGCGAGGACGAAGAGGAGGATGAACACGAACATGAATCGGTCGGGAAGGGAGACGGCGTCGGAGTGGAGTTCGACCGCGCGGGCCGTCGCGTAGCCCGCGGCGGCGACGATGGAAGACGAGAGCGTGTGCGTCAGGTGGTCCCACCACCAGATGCTCCGGTAGAAGTTGGTCGACGAGCCGGGGAGCCCGGCAGTCCCCAGAGCGTGGAGGAAGACGGCGGCGGCGATCCAGAGCGTCAGCGCGGGGTCCATCCCGATGTGGTAGTCGCGTTCGAGCACGGCGGGAAGCTGGGTCACGCCGAGGCCGATGATCGCGTTGACCACGATGCCCAGGTTCCCCCGTTCGAGTCCGAGGCCGATCAATACGAGAAGCGACACCTGCAGCGCCCGCGTGAGCTGACGCTGTCGGCGGTCGGAGAGGCCGATCCAGTCGCGCAGCCGCATCAGGCGTCACCTCCCCCGCGCTTGCCGCCGGGGTCGACCGGATACCGCGGCGTGGTGTCGGCGTAGCGGCGGAAGTAGAACTCGAAGAGCACGCCGGCGATGACGCCCGCCACCGTCGCGGCCACGAAGTCCCACATGAGCGCCTCCTCGATGACGTGCTCGGGACGCCCGTTGAGCAGGAAGCCCGTCCCCAAGAGTACGTCGGAGAGCCACCGCACCTCGGCCCACAGCCCCGCGGCGGCGACGGTGGCGATAGCGACGAAGGCCACCGCGAAGGAGTCGCTCAGCCGCACGGGCGTGAACACGTCGAGTTCGACCACGAGGATGAGCGCTGCGGCCGCGACGGCGACGTACGTGGTGATGCGGCCGGTGAGCGTCACGCCGCCGACGGTCTGGCCGACGACGAGGAGTCGTCCGAGCGAGGGGATCGACGCGAGCGCCAGTACTTCCCACGGCACCATCGCGTCGGGCTGTCGGAACGCGACCGCCGGAACGACGGCGAGGACGACGAGCGTCAGGGTGAACCCCGCCCAGAGTGGACGGCCGTTGACCACCGCGCCGACGCCGATCAGACAGAGTACGACGACGAACGCCCACCCGAGAACCGCGTTGAGCCGACGCCGTTCGACCAGCCGGCGGAGTCCGGAGCGGGTTTCGGAGGTCGGCATACCCCCACGTTGACGTACGCCTTCAAAATGCTTCGCACGGACGGCGCGGTCGTGT
>Ga0209946_1000555_pt1 | contig 15454 bp, 24 predicted proteins | sample SalPon2_A_H2O_MG_FD_185704 | JGI IMG/M metagenome (GOLD analysis project Ga0209946, IMG submission 185704) | Salt pond water microbial communities from South San Francisco under conditions of wetland restoration - Salt Pond MetaG R2_A_H2O_MG... | ecosystem: Environmental > Aquatic > Non-marine... | reverse complement strand
TTTGTAGATGAAAACAGTGAAGTATTCGATAATATCTTGAAAAAATCGGAGGAAATAGGGAAAGACTGGAGTTCTTACATGGAATCTCTCAAGAAGATACATATCAGCGGTTCAGAGGCCTGGTGGGACGAATACCATGACGAAGAGATCTCGTCTCAGGCAGAAACAGATTTCAGTTACGAGAAAATGGTGAGAGAAAAATGAGCGAAGTAAGACCCGAAATCTCAGAGAGAACAGAGGACTTTCTGGACGCTAAAGAAACCATATTCAGCTTGTTCGAAGACAGTAAAGAACCCAAACATGTTATCTTCCCTCAAAAGTTAGCTGAGAACGCTGAAGAGATCAAAAAAACATTTGAACAGATCGGTTTAGAACACTCAATCTATTTCGCCCATAAACCCACAAAATCCTCTGTGCTGGTGAAAAAAGCTGAAGAAACAGGAATCAACATAGATGTAGCCTCAGAACCAGAATTAGAATCAGCTTTAAACGCAGGATTCACAGGAGACAGAATTGAATGCACAGGACCGAAAAACAGGGATTTTCTGGAAAGAGCAGTCGAAGAAAACTGTATGATCAGTCTTGACTCATTCAATGAACTCAATATTCTAACAGAAGTCTTGGAGGAAAAAGATACAGAGGCTCAGGTACTAGTCAGGATCGCAGATCCAAGCAACCCGGACAGGGATCTATCACTGCCGGTATCAAAGTTCGGAGTAAACAGAGACAGAGCCGAACAAGCAATCCAGAAAATAGCAGAAACTTCAAATATTGAACTAAAGGGATTTCACTTCCACAATGATGTAAGAGAAGCAGATTCAAACGCAGGATTCGTCGCAGACTGCCTTGAACTCATCAAAAAAAGCTACAGCCAAGGCCTGAAACCAGACACGATAAATATCGGTGGAGGCCTGAGGAAGAACCAGCTGGAAGATCTTGGAGACTGGACTGACTTCATTGCCAGACTTGAGGAAGACATAATTGATGATAGACAGACAGAGACATGGAGAGACAACGGATACGGCATGCATCTGAATCTGAAAGGACGGGTATCAGGCAGAGACAAGTTACAGGGAAGATTTACCGATAACAGCTATCGACAGGTTCTGGAAAACATGTTTAACTACAGATACAATGGCAGGAATCTTGCAGACCAGTTAAGAGAGAACATGTTTCAAGTAATAACTGAGCCTGGAAAACTGCTTCTAGACCAGTGTGGAGTAACATTTGTCCGAGTTGTAGGGACAAAAGAGCTTCCAAGCGGAGAAAAAATGGTTCAGGTTGATGCAAACAAATACAACCTTTCCGGAAACATGTCAGAACAGTTAATGGATCCAATCCACATCCAAGAAAACAATGAAAGTAATTCAGAAAGCTGTGAGGCCTTCATCGGAGGAAATCTTTGTCTGGAAGAAGATCTATTGATCCACAGAAAGATAGAGTTCGATTCCGAACCTGAAAACGGCGATGTACTATGTTTCGTGAATACTGTTTCAAACTATGTGGATTTCGAGGACGCAGCACCTCATATGCATCCAAGAGGACAGAAAATGGTTGCAGTAAAACAGAACTCGTGGAAAGTAAAAACAGAAACCGAATACCTAGAGGAGAAATATTAAATGACAGTTTACAACGATATATCCGAACTTGTAGGAGACACACCACTAGTTAAAATCAGTGAAGAAGTACACGGACTGGAAAAAATCGAGCTGTACGCGAAACTAGAGTACTACAGCCCTTTCGGATCCTTGAAAGACAGGCCTGCGAAAAACATGCTTCAACCGCACAAAAAAGAACTCAAGAATAAAAACAAAACCGTGTTAGAGGCCTCAAGCGGTAACACAGCCAAAGCTCTTTGTGGTTTAGCTGGGAAGGAAGGCCTGGATTTCAAGACAGTAACTAACAGGATAAAGTACCCTGAAGTAAGGCAGATTCTCCAGGTAATGGGCGCGGAGATAGAAGAGCTTCCAGGCCTCTCTGACTGTCCAGATCCTAACGATCCCGATGACTTCACAAAAGTTGCGGAGAACATGGAGGAGAAAGAGCCAGAGAAATATCATTACACTGACCAGTACTTCAGCGATCTGAACTGGAAATCACATTACAACGGAACCGGTAAAGAAATCAGTGAAGACCTAGATTCCGTGGACTACCTGATAGGTACGCTTGGAACCTGTGGCTCAACTTACGGCGCCGGAAAAAGACTGAAAGAAGAACATGACGCCGAGATAATCGGTACCGTCGCTGATGCAGGACAGCATGTCCCCGGTGGAAGAAACATCAATGAACTATGGGAGGTAGGAATATTCGACAAAGAATTCTACCTTGACATCGTACCTGGCACCACAGAAGACTCGATAGATGCGATGAAAACACTCAACAGAAGATGTGGTGTACTTGCAGGACCAACAACAGGCCTAAACTTTGAGGCAGGAGTAAGAAAACTCAAGGAATTACAGGAAAATATTCCTGATGGTGAGAAAAGAAAAGCAGTGTTTATAGCATGTGACAGAATGGAATGGTACATGAGCTTTATCGAAAAGTACAGTCCGGAAACATTCTCCTCAAACACCGACAAAAGAGAAACAGTGGAGTCACTTACCGAAGAAGAGGTCGAGAAAGCAGAAACACTGAAGCCAAAACAGCTTTCAAAAATAATCGAAGAAGAAAACCCTCAGATCTTCGATGTCAGAGGCCAGTTCGCATACACTGTAGGACATGTACCAGGAGCAGTACACATTCTAGGAGAAGTATTTGCACAGATCATCGAAGAAGGAAAAAGCTTCTCACAGGATGAAACCATAGTTATTACCTGTACAAAAGGAGAGGTCTCCAAAAAATATGCCAGGTTCCTTCAAAAACAGGGCTATGAGGCCTACTCCCTCGAAGGCGGTATCCAGAACTGGAAAAACAATGATTACGAGGTAAAGACCACGGAGTGATGATTAATGGGTCATGACTCCGATTATACTGAAAGCCAATTGAGGTTCAATCGTTTCGCAAGGAATGGTTTTCAAATGGCTTTAGAAAGTCTGGCACAGGAAGTAGACTCAGAACCCAGTATACTGAATCTGGGAGTGGGTCCGGGAGGTAACCTCGATCTTTTCTCAGAGGTTTTTGATGATCCAGAGGTAACGGCTGTCGATATTTCACAGCCCCACTTGGATAGAGCAAGAGAAGAAGCAAAAGAAGAGCTGGATGTAGAATTTCTTCAGGGCGATGTCAACAAGGAACTTGGTATTGATAAAGAGTATGACTTGGTCTGGGCTTCAGACCTGCTTAATCCTGACTCTGTTGAACATCCAAAAGATGTAGTTAAAGAAATCAAACAATACATGAATAAAAGCGGGAAGGCGGCTCTTTACTTTAATAACTGGCTTAGACCAACTTTTCTTCCAGGATATCCAGAGCTGGAAGCAAAAATCCTTTCAGAGGTGTCTGAAGAGTTTGAAAATAACTGGCAAGGATATAAAAGCAACGAAAATGCATTCAAATGGCTGAAAGAAGCAGATTTCTCAAATATAGAAAGAGAATTCTATCAGATAACTCTCGAAAATCCTTACGATGAATCTATGGATTATCCAAAACAGGTAGTAAAAGAAGGCCTTTACCAGAACGCTGTGGAGAGACTGAATAAAAAAGGAGATTTAAGTGAGGAGGAGCTTGGTATATGGAACCGGTTGAGCGATGAAGAAAGCGAGGCCTATATTTTCCAGCAAGAAGGATACTACGCTTCGATACCTGGAGTATTGTTTACGGGTGAAAAATAAAGATGGATTTGGATAAAATCAGAGAAAAGTTTCCATACTTCAGAGAGAACCCGGATAAGACATATCTTGATAACGCATCCACGACTCAAAAACCGGATAGGGTTATAGAGGCAGTCAATGATTACATGTCAGAGGCATCTAATATTGGTCGTGGAGAATACTCTCTAGCGTTCAAACACTCGGAAAAAGTTGATGAGTCTCGTAGAAAAGTAGCAGAATTCATTGGAGGTCAAAAGCAGGAAGTTGTCTTTACTTCAGGAGCTACAGAATCTCTCAACATGATAACCGAAGTCTGGGGCGAAAATAATCTTGAAGACGGAGACGAAATCCTTATCTCTGCAAAAGATCACAAATCCGCAAAACTCCCATGGCAGTCACTAAAACAGAGATTAGAAAAGAAAGGAGTCAGCATCAAAATCAAAGAATATCGGTTGAGGACGGACAGACAGCCTAATTACGGAGATATCAAACAGAAAATAAATGAAAATACACGCCTGATATCCCTGACACATGTACACAACAGCTACGGCTCAAAGACTAATATAGAAAAAATAAAACAGATAATAGGAGATGAAGTACTGATTTCTCTGGATGCCTGTCAAAGCATCTCACATGAAAAAATAGATGTAAAAAATCTTGACATAGATTTTCTGTCGTTTTCAGGGCACAAAATGTTTGCGAACACAGGTATAGGCGTACTCTACATCGGTAAATCTCTACATAACTCAATAAAACCCAGGAGAAAGGGAGGAGGAAAGAAAAAACAGATTCCACATATTTTAGAGCCCGGAACACCAAACATATCAGGTATAGTATCACTGGGAGCAGCCATAGATTTCATAGAAAACATAGAAATCAAAGAAATCAACGAAAGACTGGAAAAACTAAATCAAAAACTGTACCGAGAGCTAGAAAGTATCGATGGTGTCACTGTCTTTTCACCGGAAGAAGCAGTAGGACCTGTATCATTCAAGACAGAGAAACTTACCGCTCAAGAAATCGGTACTTATCTCAACCACAAAGATATTTTCGTCCGTACAGGAGATCACTGCGCCCTAGAACAGGAAACAGTCCGTGTAAGCTCACACTTCTACAATACTGAAGAAGAAGTAGAGGGATTTGTTGATAATCTTGGTAGGGCTTTAAACTAGGTTTTTCAGCTCTCCAGATGATCTTTCAGTCTTCCATCTATTCTATCGACTTTAGCCTCAACCCATTCTTCGTATTGTGAAATGTTTTTGAGAGACATGTATTTATGGAACAAGCTGAGGTATCCGTAGTACCAGAGACTGTTTCTCCATCCTGATGTGTCATAGGTCACTATAAGCTGGGCTTTAAGCTCTAATTTGACTTGTTTCTCAGTTAAGGTCAGGTATATCTGTATTTTTTCGCGGTATCTGTTGTCATACCATTCAGTAGCGATTATCTTGCTTCTAATCCTGTTTTCATCCACATCGTTGTAGTATTTCTCTTCTTCAACCGTACCAGCGGTAACTCTCTCAAGAATATCTCCTATCTCAATATAAACAGTATCCCTTTTACGACCTTCTATACTGTAATTAACGGTTTTAGTGAGAACATCCTCAACAAACTCCATGTTGTTAAATTAATTTAAAATTCTTAATAAACTGGCGGTTTTATTATCAGACATGACCAACGACTTCATGAGAATGAATACCAGATATTTGAAGAGTCTTGGTCTAGTAACTTTGATCACGGCTTTTTCATTGATACTTTTCCAAGGAAGCTTTACTTTAACAAGTATTCTATACGGTCTTTCAACAGGTCTTCTAGTCGTTTTCATTAGAGAAGCAGCCCAACAGACCATTGCACAGTGGATGACAGCATACATAGACATTAATATCTCAAAACAAGGACTGACACTAACGCTTCTAACCGGAATATTCTCATACATAACCCAGATACCCTTCATACTGATACTTCCGTTCTACAACGAGTACGAGATGAAAGCACACGAAAAATGGGGTATAACAGGGTACAGCATCTGGGCTAAAAGCGAATACTGGTTCGCAGGAGTAAACATCCTAACCCTTACACTGCTCTCAACCATCCTCCTACAAATCAATAAAACAATAGCCCTACTAACACTGACCTTCACACTATCACAACTCCTACCTCTCAAAAAAACACTGATAGAAGGAGAAACAGACGGAGCAAAAATCCTCTACTGGTCAGGCTTCATCTACCTAATCCTACTAGGAACAAACACAATCCTACTAGCCAGCGCCATATAAACAGCAAAACAAAGAAAACCAGAAATCTTTGGAGGAGAAGAAAGAAATGGCCCAGAAACACTGACAGAAGAAGAACTTGAACAAGTCCCAGAGATATCAGTTACTAAAGCAGAAGAATGGATACAAGAAAATAGTCGTGTTATTGTGGATTCACGCTCCAATCCAGCCTACCAGATGGCACACATACCATACTCAATCAACATACCTGAAGAAAAGTTGAAAGAACTTGTAGAAACAGGCAAACCATTCTCTCAGAACCAGAAAATACTGCTGGTCTGCCCAGGTGGCAGAAAATCCAAGAAATTCGCAGCCCTACTACAGAGAGACAATTTTGAAGCATACAGCCTGAAAGAAGGTGTTACGGGATGGAGAAATCAAGAAAAGAAGTTAGAAAGTAACTAACCTAGAAAACAATATATGGAACTACTTAGGTTAAGAAATTAGCTCCACATGTTTGGCTCTAAGGGTAGAGCCCCGAGAGGGATTTGAACCCTCGACCTGCTCCTGTCTTGCCTTGTCCGCCTGGAAAGGCAGACGAAGCATGCTTCCTTTTCAGGAAGATGCGATTACAAGGGAGCTGCTCTGGCCAGCTGAGCTATCGAGGCCTGTAAATAGGAAGTTTACAAGCTATATTTTATTTTGTGAGGCCTATACGTCGACGTCTACGTCGTCTGGTGTGTCTGGGCCTCTGTTTTTGAATTTTTTCTCTGCTTTGTCTTTTATGCGGTAGATGTTGCTTGATCGACTGCATTCTGGGCATTCTATCCACCAAGGCCTTGAACCTAGTTTTTCTTCGCCTTTGAATTCGTGGCCACAGTACGGACATTTGATGACGTATATGAAGGTTTCCATGTCGTAGCTTGCTACTTTGGCGAAGCCAGTTTTCTCTCCTTCATCGTTTTCCATTTCTCTGTTGGTGGCGTACTCTAGTTTGTCGTAGTCTAGGTCTAGAGATACGTCCGGTGCTTGTTCAGGTTCATCTACCATTTTATATTCACTAATCAAACATGTTGAAAGAATCTTTTTTAACCTACTACCTTTCTATAGATCGGGTCGATATCCTCTTGTTTGAGATCGAACTCTATTTTCTCGTAACCATCCAGATTCACGGATTTCTCAACTTTGAACACTTCACTCGGCTCGGAGACTTCCTTTATCGAGGGATTGAATCTTCGCAGTAATTTTAGATCCCATTCTCGGGAGCACTCTACCACGAGAAGATCATAGCCTGAAGCCGTAGCGAGGAAGGCCTTGACCACATCTTCTTTCGAGTGAATCCTGGTGTAGGCCTTTTCATCGACCGGTGATCCTCCCATGCCTTTCCATTGTTCTCCGTTGATACTGTATTCTTTGATGCCTGGCACCCTTTCAAGGAAATCGAGTTCGGAGGCCTGTATGTGAAGTTTTCCTGATTTTTTCTCGATGCTTTTGACCCTGGGTTTAAGGTTTTCCTCAAGTTTTTCGATTTTTTCTGTGGGTTTTATCTCTGCTTTCATATTATCATCTATGGGTGAAAGGCTTTTATTTAGGCCTTCCAAGGATATGTTATGGGTTTCCTAGGAGAAGAAAAAGAAGAGGACGAGGTCGAGATCAAGGCCTCCAAGCAGGAAGAATCTCGAGAAGAGGCCGATTTGAAGAATGAGGTTGAATCGAAGTTCGGCTCGGGTACTTCTGCAGAAAGTTCTGTCAGTATGGAGGACCTTCACAGACAGAATGAAGAAATTATTTCCATGCTTGAGGATATGACAGATGATGAAAAAGAAGATGATAACAGTATTTCAGGAGATGGTCTAGATGGGGTATTATGACAGTGTGAAAGACGATGTTAAGAACAAAACCTCTTCTTCAGATGGAAAAGCCGGCAACTTTGATACTTTGAAGCAAAATGCCAGTGAAGAGACAGAGCAGAAAGAGGATGATACGCCTATAGAGGTACTCGATGAAGGCCTGGAAAACCCTAGAAGGCAGAGAAGCGAGTCAAAATCGTCTACAAGTGAAAGTTCAGGCTCTAGCGGTTCTGGATTTCCTCCAGCAAATGAGAGTGAAGAAAGTAAGAAGGTTTCGACAGATACTTCAGGCCTTGAAGAGAAACTTGACAGGATAATTGAGCAAAACGCTCGTATGATTGAAATTTTGGAAAGCTTTGGAAACTAAAGAAATTTTAGTCAATCCATTTAATCATTCTCTTCTTCTCGGTCTTGAACCCGAGATTTTGGTAAAGCTCCTGAGCAGACTCGTTACGGATATTTACATTTAATTCGATAGTCTCGACGTCTTTATACTCAGTTAATCGTCTAATTTTACTTATTAGTTTAGATGCTACTCCCTGCCTTCTATATTCAGGCGTTACATAGATCTCATTTATCTTTAGCCTATCTCCGCGGGAGAAAACTGGAGGAGATTCTTCAATCGTTGCAGAAATAAAACCGATTTCTTCCACAGCCTCGGCTAGAATAACAAATGAATCCTCACTGGTAATATTCTCTTTGGTAAGCTGAATCACGGAGCTCAAATCCAGATTCTCTTCTAACTGGTTATAGCCTGAGACATCTTCCATCTCCTTTGCCAGAGGCAACCACAGCTGTTACACTATCTTTTCAGCGTCAGAAAATTGTGCAGGCATGATGTTCATTATACTATCTCGACTGATATCTTTTCCCTTCCAGCGTCCGTAGTATCGACATCCTCTCTCAAGGTTACTTCCAGGCTCATCTTCTTGTACTCATCTGATTCATCGAACTCCAGTTCAAGCTGGTTATCTCGATTAGGAGATATATCAACTTCCTCCTGGCCTTTGAAGCTCAGGCCTACCTCGCCTTCCCTGATCTTTTCAGCAAAGTTTTCAAGAAAGTTGGCGAGTTCATCGTTCGAAAAATCAAAGTCGAGCTCAAGTTCTTTGCTTGACATAAAGAAAAAATTAGAAGTGAAATGTTTTAACTGTAAGGCCTCTACCGTGACATCAGCTTCCTTGAAAGGAAATGGTCTTTCTCCTCAAGTTCTCTGATGGCCTCGATCGCAAACAGATAGGATACTCCAAGCATCAGCATTCCCAAAAGGCCTGGACCGATCTCAATCATTTCACTGACCGAGTAAATCACCGAAAACACCATCAGCATCCCCAAAATAAATAATGTAAAGGAGATACCGATTTCCATATTGGTGCTCATCTTGGGAAGACCAAAAATATCTTCTTCTCTTACAGATGGTTCAGAATCTTCAGATTCTTCTGACATAAATTTTTTTTACGCCTCTCTAAGATGTGTAGGCCTCTGATCTGATTTAAAAGTTATTCCCCAAGGTCCTCAAGATTCAAGTCGGCGCTTTCAGGCGAGAAAGCGGACGGTAGATGAATATGGTAGACTCCGTCTTCTTTCTGAATTACGAGAGGCATCTCCTCAAGCAGACGCGAAACATTGATGCTGTAGACTCCTTCCTCTTCGACACTTATAGAATCGATATCGAATTCAAACTGGATGTTATCTTTTTCAGAAACCCCTTCAGCGACCATCTCCTCGACTTCCTCGACTACTTTCTCATCCTCTTGTTTAAGGCCTCCATCAGCATCTTCAGACTCGTACATGAAAAGACTGGATCCACATTCACAGCCATCAATCAACTTATCAGAATCATCCTCATACATCTCCCCGCAGTTCATACATCTGTGAGGCATTCAAAACTCGCCTCGCTGAGTTTTCGAATGTCCAGAGAATTCCCCAGAACTTTCTTGGAGAAGATTCGATTTCGAACCTTCGAATCTCTGATTTTCGATCCCCATTATTTATTACCCTCATTTTCGAGTTTGGCCAGGAACGAGACGGTATCTCGCTCCTCTTTGACTTTTTCCATTACGCGGGAATTTCCTACGATTGTCAGGCCTTCACGGTATTCTTTATCTAGTACTCTGTTATAGAAGAGTTCCTTGGCTTTATCAAACCGTGAGTTTGCGCTGTCAAGGCCTAGAAACTCTACGCCCGGGAAATCGTCGTCGATTTCCTCCATTGAGGCCTGTATTAAAGAACTTTTCTCTTCTGGCGTCCATCCTTCTTCCAGTACAAGTACGTAATTATCTTTTACCTTTTCAAGTACTGATGAGAGTTTTTCCTCAAAATTATCTCCGCTAAGCTTGTCCTTGGCCAGAAATTCTATGGTCACTCCCTCTTCTTTATCAGCCATTATCCTAACCTTTCGACTATTTCCTGATAAAGTTTGTCTATGTTTTCCCCTTCTTTGGCGGAAATTTCAAGTACAGGGTGCTGAGGGAATGCATCTCTCACTCTAGAGGGGTCAGCGTCTTCAAGATCCGTCTTGTTCGCCAGGACCAGAATCGGGATGTCTTTAGCTTCTAAGTTTCCAATTATAGTCACATTGACCTGAGTGTAAGGATCATCAGTCGAATCAAAAATCACAAGGCAAGCATCAACGTCGTCCAAATACTTGATGGCCTCTACGATTCCCTTCGTAGCTTCCTTTGCGCGACCTTTTGCTTCATCTTCCTCTATTCCATGCTCTGTGAAATCCTTGAAGTCCACGTTTGTGGAGATTCCAGGCATGTCCAGAAGGTTAAGATCAAGTGTTCTACCATCATCAGATTCTATAGTAACTTTTTCCTTTTTCTCTACGGCGCGGGTCTCATGAGGCACCTCTGAAATATCACTCATCTCCTCTCCAGCAAGATCCTGAGAGATATGGTTTGCGAGAGTGGATTTTCCAGCATTTGGAGGACCATAAATCCCTATGCTGATATCATCTTTTTCCGAGCCACTGAACAGATCATTCAGGAATTTCTTGAGGCGATTAATCATTTTGACACCGCGTAATGATAAATCAGGCCTTGAACTATAAAAACCATTTGGATTTAAAAAGGCCTTATCTATTAAACTATGGGCATTTCACCGAGATTATGGAAGTTGAAAAAGGAGTGATAGTAACAGTATTCGATGAGAAGAATCGGGTACTGGTCCTGAAAAGGAAGAAAAACTGGGAAGGCTGGGAACTTCCGAAAGGCCACCTCGAGAAAGATGACTACGAAGAAACCGTGCTCATCGAACTAGAAGAAGAGACAGGGATAGACCCAGAAAAGATCGAGTCCATAAACAATCTAGAAAAAACTGTCAAATGGGAATACACTCAAGACTGCGAAGGTTACAGGAAAGAATACAAGGCCTTCCTCGTAAAAGTTTCAGAAGTCGAAGCAGTAGATACCCGTGAAAATCCCTGTGATGAACACGAACACGGATTCTTTTTGAGGCCTTCACACGTGAGAGAGATGCTGGAGTATGACAACAACGTTGAAGTTCTGGAAAAGGCCTTGAAACAGATAGATTGAAATGAATTCTCAAATAACTATTTACTATGACAGAACCAGACGAATTACTGGAGCTATACCAGTTCGAAGGATGCCCGTTCTGTGGGAAAGTAAGACAGAAAATGACAGAATTAGGCCTTGATTTTATCGCCCGACAGGTCGATCCAAATGACAGAACTCGAGTGGAGGAACTATCAGGTCAGGAAGGAGTACCAGTCTTGAAAGACCCTAACACGGATACAGTGATGCCTGAGAGTGATGACATAATTGAGTACTTGGAGGAGCATTACGGCTGAAAGAGGCCTTTTTCCTTATCTGTTAGAATTCTTTCAGGACGTCTCTTAATTCGCCTTTCTCTAAAGGCCTCTGTTGTCCTGGGACTGTGCCAGAGGCCATTATCTTCGAAGCCATCTCAACACCTTCATTCCACTGTTCATTCGAACCAGGGCCAAAAAACTCGCGGTAAGCCTCCATCAGGTTAGTCAGTTTTTCATCGTGAAGCCTAGAACCCTCTCTCATATCTTTAACTCTGTAAAATTCTCTGTAGGAATTGAAAAGCTCATCGAACTGGCTTTCCCTCTTGTTCAAACCATAGAAATGACTGATTAATGAAAGGCCTCCATAATCGAAGGATTTCTGGAAATCATCCTGAAGCTCCTCAGTCGAGGCCTCTGAATTCAAAATTCTGTCTATAGAATTGTTTAACTCATACATTTCCTCAGAGTAATTTTCTTCTGGGTCAGCCATCAAGCAAAAAACCAAGGCCTAGATTTAAGTATTTGTTTCTGGACGATGATAAAAAATTGGTAGTGGACCGGGCCAGATTTGAACTGGCGGTCTCCACGTCTCTCTGAACAACTACGTCGATTCTGTCGCAATGCGTTAATCGAAGGCGCACGGTCTCTTGCGTGTGAACCGAGCGTAACAAGTTCTTATCAGCGTGGCGCTATAACCTGGCTAAGCTACCGGTCCTTACTAAATTACTGATGGTTGGAAAGTATTTTTAATGCATTGTTCTACAGCCGCCATTTTTATTTGAGTGAAGGCATTTTACTATCATGGCTTCGGTAAAGGGTAAAATCCTCGAAATCGAGGAAGAGGTAGAGAATTTCATACCCGAGAACCAGAGGGCAAAATTGAAGCTTGTAATGGATCAGTTCATGCCTCTAGCTCTGATACTTCTAGGCTCGTTGATAACCTTTCATCTTTTCATGCCTGTCAACGAGAGAATATCTAACGCCATAACTTGGATGAACTACGGACTGATTTCCTTCTTCACTATCAGGTTAGGCCTGGGATTCAGTCTAGCAGATTCTCACAAGAAGTTTCTGCGCCAGCACTGGTTCGATGCTTTACTCGTCATACCTACTGTCAGCCTGTTAAACGAAGTAAGATTTCTTAGTCTGCTTGAAGCAGAGACAGAAGAACAGGCCTTATTCGGCTTCTTATTTACGAGAAGCACAGTAGTCGCAAGCCAAATCACGCGTATAATCAAGATTATCTGGAGAACAATTAAATTCTAACAAAGGTGCCTTACGCACCAGAATCGATCAAACAAATATTTGTTCGGCTCGAAGCAAATATTACTTGCTTCTTCAAGCATATTTCTTTTAGAAATATGGGCCCAACGGGATTTGAACCCGCGACGCCCGGCTTTCTTCTTCGAAGCTTGCGCTTCTCGGTCCTCGTTCCCGATGGAACTTGAGGCTTAAAAGGCCGGTGCTCTGCCAGACTGAGCTATGGGCCCGCAAAAAAATATTATTTTACAGCTTCTTCTTCAAATCTTCCTTTCTGAACTCCCTGAAGAGCATTCTCTGTTATCAAAAGCTTTTCTGCCTTAACTCTCTGTGCGAGGCCTTCTTCGTTAACGACATAAGGTTTCTCAAGTTTCAGGCCCTTATCTGTCCAAGTATACTGGGTTTTTTCTTTTAGAAGATAGTCCCCGATTTCAGAGAGGATTACGGCCTTGAATTCCATTATCAATCCTTTCTAGGAGAGTCCTTTTGGAAGTCGTTTCTTTTCTTAGTCTTGCCGAACCCACAGGATGCGCATTCTCCTTTGGAAAGATGATAGGCCTTTTTACCGCATCTTCTGCATTTGCCGTGTGTTTTCTTGTTTCTTTTTCCTTTGTTCAGAGCCATTAGTTGAAAACCCCTGGTTTTCTGCTAACACGAAAATCTGCGATTTTCATCTTCAAATCACTCTATTCAGGGCTTACGAAGAGGACGTTGTCTCCACGGAGGAAAAGCTTCCCGTAGTCTGTCTGTCCGTCTTCAGTGTTTACTCTTGCGTTTTCAAGCCAGATGTTCAGGTGTTTATCGAACGCCTGTAGCTCTCCGGAGACTGTTACGTCGTTTCCTGAGTATCCCTTAAGTTTTACAAGTACGTTTCCGTCTTTTGAACTGTCTAGTACATCGAATGGTCTCCTTCCGTTTGACATAAAATTAAAGCACCTATACCTCGAATAACCCTGACAACTTATATAAAGGTAGTGAGAACCCAGTCAAGGCATGACATATACACCTATTTATAAAATTTCAAGGCCTAAAATATGTTATGGCAGTTTGGCAAGACAGATCTCAGACCAAAAAGACTGGTGGTAAAACCCGAAGCTACAGGAAATCCAGAAAGTATGACTTGGGTTCGAAGTTTTCAGAGCCAGAAGTAGGAAATCAGAAGGTTATAGTAAAAGATGTACGTGGAGGCAACCAGAAATCTGTCGCAAAGAGATCCGAAACCGTCAACCTTTCCGTGAATGGAGAAGTCAAGAAAGTAGAAATTGAATCCGTTGAGGAAAACGATGCCAACCCTAACTACGTCAGAAGATCTATCTTGACTAAGGGAACAATCATTGAGACCGGCGAAGGAACCGCAAGGATTACTTCTAGGCCTGGACAGGACGGAGTAGTCAACGCCAAGCTGGTAGAGTAAAAAGATATATTTCTCTCGACTATATTTTACCGTTGGATTGAACATGAAATTCTTTATCGATTAAATAAAGAGAGAAAATAAGGGATTCAGGCCCTCTAATATTAGGTTTTAGGCCTGTTTGATACGATTCAGCCATCGGGTTATGAAGCCCTTCTCTTCGAACTCCGCCGGAATCTGTCTGCCGGCTTCGTCCACAAAATCGGCTTTCATCATGGATTATTTAACCCTCTAAACTTATAAACTCTTAGCCAAAAAACGGCTCTAATCGTTCAAAACAGTTAACGAAGGTTTCTTAGGCCTTCTCTCATATATGTCGGAGGTTCAACTCTAGAATATCTTCGTCCATAAGTTCGTGTTCGAGGCCTACTTTCTGGTTGGGGAACTTTGAGCTCGGACCTGTTACTTTTGCCTTCTTGAACCGTTCTCTCATGTCTCCCGGAAGCTCTCCAAGGGCTTCTTCTATAGTAGTCCCTTCCTCTAAAATTAAGGGTTCATCTCTATCAGGCTCTTCGCCTTTTTCTTTCATGTAGACCCTGATCAGGCCTAGTCTTTCGAAGATCAGATCCTTTAGTTCATCAAGGTTGTTCTCGGTCTCGGCAGATATCACCAGATCATAATCCTTAAATTCAGATCTATTATCAATCATATCGGCTTTGTTGACCACTGTTATAGCCGGAGTATACTTCCTGTTGTCCATTAAGCCATCTATAAACCGATCCAGATCCATCTCCTCTCTTATAACCACATTGGCATTGGTGAATCCTTTCTGATGCATCAGTTCCTTAATCGTGTCCTCCTGAATATCCAGATCGACGGTACTGTTGACCTTGATACCCCCACGACCCTTCTTCTCAACCTTCATATCCGGAGGCCTCTCATTTATTCTTATACCGACATTATACACCTCTTGTTTAATCTCTTCCTCTCTCATCTCTTCAGGATCCAACATGAAAAGAATCAAATCAGCATTCCTGACCACGCTTAAAACCTGTTTTCCTCCTCCTCTGCCATCTGCTGCACCGCCTATCAGGCCTGGCACGTCGAGTATCTGTATATTGGCGCCTTTGTGTTTCAGCATTCCTGGTTCGACGTCCAGCGTCGTGAACTCGTACTCGCCAGTCTCTGAATCCGCATTTGTCAGAGAGTTTAGAAGTGAAGATTTCCCAACTGAAGGAAATCCTACAAGTGCGACC
>Ga0209946_1000554_pt1 | contig 15462 bp, 13 predicted proteins | sample SalPon2_A_H2O_MG_FD_185704 | JGI IMG/M metagenome (GOLD analysis project Ga0209946, IMG submission 185704) | Salt pond water microbial communities from South San Francisco under conditions of wetland restoration - Salt Pond MetaG R2_A_H2O_MG... | ecosystem: Environmental > Aquatic > Non-marine... | reverse complement strand
CTCTCGCTCGCCACGCTCGCAGGAGTCGGCCCGTTACCGGCGACCGCCGGCCCAGTCCTTGGCATCGTTGCACTCGCGATGCTCGGCACGGCCCTGACCGGCACCTGTGGTCTTTACTCGGTGCTCGGTGTTGATACCTGTTCGGTCAACCCGGGCGACCGTCGGTAGGGACCACAGCGGGTTTGATTCGTCCGTATCGGTGACCGATTACGGAGAACCACGAAGAATGTCTCGCGCTTCAGCGCGGGGAGAATGTCAATCCCAAGCGTCGGGACCGAAGTCCGGATTGACCTCCCGGTGGTGCCGCTCGATGGCATCGATTCGGGCAATTTCTTCGGTCGATAGCCCCAGTGACCGACTCTCCCAGTTGTCGCGAATGTGCGCCTCGCTCGTCGCTTTGGGAATCGACGTCACGCCCTTCTCAGCGAGCCACGCGAGACTGACCTGCGCCGGGCTGGCGTCGTGTGTGGCTGCAATGTCTTGTAGGACATCGTTGTCGAACACCGAACCGCGCGCTAACGGCGAGTAGCCGACGAGTTCGTAGCCGTGTTCGGCGGCGTGCTCACGGAGCGCCGACTGTTTGCAGAACGGATGTGTCTCGACCTGATTCGCAAATACCGGTGTGTCGAGTACGTCCATCGCTCGCTCGACGTGGTGTGGTTCGAAGTTCGAGACGCCGACGCGCGCTGTCAGCCCGCGATCGACAAGCTCGTCGAACGCCGGGAGCGTCTCGTCAGGGTCGTACTCTCCGGCCGGCCAGTGGACGTACAGCAGGTCCACGGCGTCGACACCGAGCTTCTCGAGGCTCGCTTCGGTGGTCGCGATGACATCCTCTGGTGTGAGATTCGAGATCCATACTTTTGTCGCGAGGAAGACGTCTTCGCGGTCGACAGCCGCAGCGTCTATCCCCTCACCGACGGCAGCCTCATTGCCGTATATCTGTGCGGTGTCGATGTGGCGATAGCCCATCTCTAAGGCGACACGGACGCTTTCAGCACACTGTGTCGGATCTTCGTTCTTCCACGTGCCGAGCCCGAGCATCGGCATCCCATTCGCCCGTTCGACGTCGCCGGTAGATTGCGCTGGTGGTGACACGGCTTCCTGTGGAACCCTGAGCCACTAAGCCGTTCTGGAGCCGGCCGACCCGAAACACAAAGCCCTTTTTGATCGCAACCGACCCACTAGTCAAATGAGTGACTTTCCCGAGACGGTCGACGTCGACTACGAAGACGGCACAGACGAGACCCCGGGTGATTACCCATCGCTCCAGCACAAAATCGAGAAAGCGGTCGCAGTCACCCGCCGGGGACTCGAGGCGTACGAAAACCCGGCGGTGATGTGGACCGGCGGAAAAGACTCGACGCTCACCCTGTATTTCATCAACGAGGTCGCCGCTGAGTACGGCTACGAGAAGCCGACCGCGGTGTTCATCGACCACTACCAGCACTTCGAGGAGATCACCGACTTCGTCGAGCACTGGGCTGACGAGTGGGATATCGAACTCGTCTACGCTCGCAACGACGACGTCGGCGCAATCGTCGACGACCAGGCGCTTGAACCCGGGGACGACATTGCCGTCGCCGACCTCTCCGAGCACAACCATCACCACGTTCGGGAGATCCTCGAGTACGAGGAAGACACGTTCCCGTTCTTGCTCGACACGTACGTCGGGAACCACCTGCTGAAGACCGTGGCGCTCAACGACGCGTTAGAGGCGTACGACATCGACGGCGTGATCTCGGGGGTACGCTGGGACGAACAAGAGGCGCGTGCGGACGAGACGTTCTTCTCGCCGCGACACGACCCAGACATCTACCCGCCACACGACCGCATCCAGCCGATCCTCCAGTTCGACGAGCGCGACGTGTGGGACGCGTTCTGGCAGGTGGTCGTCCCGGAGACGGTCGAGGCGTTCCCGGACGACGGCTACGTCCCACAGGGCGCAGACGACCTCCCCGCGGGCGTCGAGCAGGCTGACGTCCCAATCTCACCGAAGTACTTCGCTGGGTTCCGTTCGCTCGGCAGCGAGGTGTCGACAGAGAAGACGACCGCAGAGCCGGCGTGGCTCCAGGACCTCGAGGGGACGACCGAGCGAGCCGGTCGCGCACAAGACAAAGAGGACTTGATGGAGCGACTGCGCGATCTCGGCTACATGTAGGAGTCGCTGGCGGACCACACACGCCACGATCGACCATCATCGATCGACCGTCACCGACGGCGGCCGAACGTGTCACAGTCGGCGCGTTTTTTGTTCGGCGGACGCGTTCACCGAATATGGGACTCTTCGACAGACTACGCGGTGACGATGATCCTCGCGTGGTTTTTCTTGGCATCGACGGCGTGCCGTACGACCTGATCGACGACCACCCGGACGTCTTCAAGAACCTACACCGAATCGCCGACGCGGGGACTGCCGGCCGAATCGACAGCATCGTTCCACCAGAGTCGAGCGCCTGCTGGCCGAGTCTGACAACCGGCGTCAATCCGGGTGAGACCGGCGTGTACGGCTTCCAGGACCGAGAAGTCGGCTCCGATGAGACGTACGTGCCCATGGGAAGTCACGTTCGTGCGACACGCGTGTGGGATCGCGTGACGAGTGCCGGACGCGACGCGACCGTCCTGAACGTTCCCGTAACGTTTCCGCCTCAAGAGTCCGTCCAGCGGATGGTCTCTGGGTTCCTCTCGCCGTCCGTCGAGGAAGCCTCGAGTGACGCCGCTGTTCAGGCGACACTCGAGTCGTACGACTATCGGATCGACGCCGACGCGAAGCTCGGCCACGACGACGACAAGTCGGCGTTCCTCGAGAATGCCCACGAGACGCTTGACGCCCGATACGAGACGTTCAACCACTACCTCGCCGAGGACGACTGGGACCTCTTTTTCGGCGTGTTCATGACGACCGATCGGGTGAACCACTTCCTCTTTGGCGACTACGCGAACGACACCGACGACGCGGCGGGCTTTCTCGAGTTCTATCGGGCACTCGATGAGTACGTCGGCCGTATCTACGACAGCCTCCCCGACGACGTCTCACTCGTCATCGCCTCGGATCACGGGTTCACCGAACTGCGCCACGAGGTGCACTGTAACGCCTGGCTCGCCGAGGAAGGGTACCTGACGTACGACACCGACGAGCCGGAGTCGCTTGCCGACCTCGGCGCCGACACCGAGGTGTTCTCGCTCATCCCAGGTCGGTTCTTTATCAACCTCGAAGACCGGGAAGCAAACGGCTCGGTCTCCGAAAGCGAGTATGAGGCAGTGCGGGAGCAACTCGTCGACGATCTGACGGCGCTGACCGGTCCCGACGGCGGCTCGGTGTGTGCGGACGTCTACCTCGGCGAGGATGTCTTCGACGGCCCGGCAGCCGACATCGCGCCCGACGTCGTCGCCGTGCCCGCGGACGGATTCGACCTGAAGGCGGGCTTTTCGGGATCGAAGCCGGTGTTCGGAGCGGGTCCCCGAAACGGGATGCATAAGTTCTCGAACGCGACGCTCGTCACCGATGACGACCGGATCGTCGTCGACGACGTCGACCTCTATGACCTCACCCCAACGCTGCTTGATCTACTCGAGGTCGACGTCGACGCCGACTTCGACGGGCGTAGTCTCGTTCGGGCGTAGACCCATTCGGGCAGCGGCCGGTTCAAGCGGAGGTGATGAGGCGTTGACGGTGGGGTGTAGCCACGCGACCGAGTCACCTCGGTCGACCACGCGTCGACGCTGGCCGGACACAGTTTAGTAGCTCGCGTGTTGATCGATAGTCATGACAGACGACACGGACAACGACGGTGGATCACTCTCGCGGCTCGGACGCGTTGCACTCGGCCTGGGGCTCGCACTCCAGGCGTCAGAAGACTTCCGTGACATGGATCACGCGATCGAGTACGCCGACTCTTCAGGCGTCCCGATGCCAGACCTCGCGGCCCCGTTCGCCTCCGGGATGATGCTCGTCGCCGGTCTCGGTCTCGCGCTCTGGCGTCTCCCCCGGCTCGCGACTGGCGCGGCCGCGACGTTCCTCGTCGTCGTCACGACGACAATGCACGACTTCTGGAACGCCGACGAGGACAGCGCCTCGGGTGAGCGGCTGGCGTTCTTCGGGAACCTCGCGATGCTCGGCGGCGTCCTCGTCTTCTTGCGCCGGGCGTACGCCGGCGACGACTGACGGCCAATCGCCAGAGGAACCTGACAGTACGCCTCGGCGCACCGCGGCTCACTCACAGGAACCGATCACGCTCTTCGTCAGCGACGTCGGTTCCGTACCGCTCGACGAGCGGTTCGAGGGCTGTCCCAAGCGCTCGCATACATGTCCTCGTCGACCCGTATCCGAGTTCGGCTGCGACACCGCCCCAGTCGTGCGCTTGTAGTACTACTCGAACGAGCAACCGCTCTTGTGCGGCGGTGAGGTTGGCCTCCGGGGCTGTGGAGCCGGCGTCCGTCTCGTCGGCGGTTTCTCCGTCGAGCAGTGCAGCGTATGCGAGGTCGCGAACCGCCCCTGGTGCAACCTCGTATCGTCCTGGGCCGACCGCCGCGGCGACGACGGCCCGCCACTCATCGTCGGTGAGCGCGACCGGCCACTCGACGGGGCAGGCGGAGAGCACACCACGTACGACATCCACCTCGACGTCTCTGTGGGACCCAGAGAGCGCGTCGCGCTCGCGACGAGCCAGTGCCATCGCGTGTCGCTCACAGAGCGTCTCGCCGGAGTCACCCGCCGGGCGAAGCATGACGGCCGAATACTCACCGGAGGCGTCGTTTCTGGTCGTCGAGAGGTGTACGCTCCGGTAGCCGGCCCGTCGCCAGAATCGGAGCAGCCGCGGCGTAGCACCGAACCCGACGGCGAAGTACTCGACTTCCTCACAGAACGCGGTGTGCACCCGTTCGAGCAGGTGAGTCCCGAGCCCGCGACCCCGGCACGCGGGGTGGACGGCGATGCGAACGACTCGAAGCCCGACCGGACCGGCCGCCGTCTCGTCCCGAAGCTGACTCGTGAGCAGGTCCGGCACCATGTTCCCGCGGACGCGCTCACCCTCGTACATCGCCGCTCGCGTCTCTGCGTCGAGTCCGCCTTCGCGTGCAAGTACTGCGACCGCGACGATTCGGTCGCCGGCGACGAGCGCCCGCGCAGTCAGGTTGGGGGCGTCGAGCAGCCGCGCTACGTCGTTCGGCTCGGTGCGGTAGTGGGCGGCGACGAGCAGTCCGAACGCCTCATAGAGCAGGGACTCGTCCGCGAGGAGGTCCTCAGGATCGAGCCGTCGGAACGAGATGTCGGCTGTGTCGACTGGCCCTGGGTCCGAGAGCGGCTCATCGTCGGCGAGTTCCGCAGGCAACGCTGCGGTGACCGCGGGCCGAGCGTCGAGCAGCAGCGCCCGTGCCGCCCACGATTCAACGGGGTCACCGCGTGCGTACCGGATCGGCTCGTCGAGGTGGACGTCGTGGGTGGCGAACGAACTCTCCGCTAGCCGGTCGCGGAACCGGACGGCGAACCCACGGCCCGCTCCCTCGTAGCCGTGAACCGTCGTACAGAACGCGACGGCGGGCGCATCGAGGACGGCCTTGAGCAGTCGAACCGGGAGCGCGGCCGCCTCGTCGACTATCACGACATCGGGATGCTCTGGGAAGTCGACGGCGACTGCCGGCTGGGCGAACCGCACTCGTCCGCCGGCCGCGGTATCGACCGTCGGAGCTGGGTCGTCGGATGTGGTGGGATCGTCAGATGTAGTGGGATCGTCAGATGTGGTGGGATCGTCGGATGTAGTGGGATCGTCGACGGCCGAGACGAGTTCCTGTGCCCTCGCGAAGATCGGTTCGGCATTGCTCGCCGACGGAGCGGTCACGAGGACGTCATTGCCGTCCAGTGCGAGTGCGCCGGCAGCGAGCCCGGCCGCACTCGACTTTCCCCGTCCTCTGTCGGCTTCGACGACAACCGCGGCACCCGGTTCGGTAAGTCGCTCGAACGCTCGGACTGCGCGGACTTGGTCGGCCGTGAGACACGCGTTGTACGCGGCCTCCGGGAACGTCGGATTTGGCGGCGGTGTCGGCGCGGTCCGCGGCCGCGGACCCGACGACGAGGTGCAGCCGTCCCGTTCGATCGTCGGCTCACCCTCCGATTCGACTGCGAGTGAAACGACGCCAACACCGGGGTGTGTCCGGAGCGTCTCGACCAGCCGACGACGGAAGTGTCCCGTCACGTCGGCGACAGCAGCGGGCGGGACCGCGAGCGACTCGTCGAACCTATCATGACGCGTCGGCCAGTCTTCAAGCGGTGGTGTTAGGAGAACGAAGAGACCACCGCCATCGACCGCGCCGACGGCTCGCCCCAGCGCGTTTGGTGGACACTGTTCGTGACAGTCCACGACGACGATCTGCTTCGTCTGACCAAGGAGCGCGTCGGCTTCTCGCGGTGTGACCCGGTCGAACCGAAACCCCTGGCGCGTCGAGACGAGCGCCACCGCGTCGTTGCTCGCGCCGACGGCTTCGACGACACTGTAGGCGGCGTCGATACCGCGGTCGCGGTTTCCAGCGAGTACCAACAGCCGGCGCTCGTTCGCCCGCTCGGCCTCGTCTCGAAGCGCCCTCGCGACCTCCGCGATCATCAACTGATCTTCTTGCCGGGTGGGGATGTGTGTTGTCTTCCGGCAGAGCCGGGAGGCTTACCACGGCTCGCGCCGTTGTGTCAGCCATGCCTACCGTTACGCTCATCGGCTCCCGGCTCGCGGACACCGGCCGCGAGTTCGTCTATCAGGGTGAGTCACCCGACTGTGAGGGGTGTCCGTACCGGAGTCAGTGTCTCAATCTCTCCGTCGGCACGCGGTACCGCATTACGGACATCAGAGAGGACGCCCAGACACTCGACTGTGCCGTCCACGACACCGGGGTTCGTGCGGTCGAAGTCGAGCCAGCGCCGGTCCCGGCAACTGTGCCGTCAAAAGGAGCGTACGCAGGAAGTATCGGGTCGCTTGCCGGCCCGTGTCCGCACACCGAGTGTCCGAGCCACGAGTACTGCGTTCCCGACGGCGCCGATTTCGAGGAGGAACGACGGATCAAAACCGTGCTGGGTGAGCCGCCACACGATCACTGTGCACTCGATCGGGACCTCACCCTCGTGGAGTTCGCCCCGGAGTCCGAGTGACGCGGATTTGCGCCGTGCCGCTCACAGCTCAACGGCCGCGTCGAGAGTGATCTGAATCGCCCGCTCGACGTTGTTTTTCGCCTTTGCCGGCAGTTCTTCGTCGGAGTCGGCTCCCTTCTGTGTGCCCGTGATGAGGTTGCCGTCGACGGTGCAGATGGCGCCCGCTTGGAGGCCGCGTCGGCGCGCCAGCGAAAACACCGTGGCGGCTTCCATCTCGATCGCGAGCAGGTTTGCCGCCTCCCACGACTCGACGTACTCGTCGGTCTCGTTGTAGAAGGCGTCATCGGAGACGATCGGCCCGACGTGGACCGTCTCGTCGTTCGCCTCCGCCGCGTCGACGAGTGCCGAGAGCGCGTCGTAGTCTGCGACGGCCGGGTACGTCGCCGACTCGTAGCGTTTGCTCGTCCCCTCCTCTTTTGCGGCGCCGGTGGCGACGACCATGTCGCCGATCGCTACGTCCGTCTGGAGCGCTCCACACGTGCCACACCGGAGGAACGTCTCGACGCCGACGTTCGCGAGCTCCTCGACGGCGATAGCGGCCGAGGGACAGCCGATGCCGGTCGAACACAGCGTGAGGTCGGTTCCCTCGTACGTGGCGTTGACGACCCGATACTCGCGGTTCTCGGCGACGACCGTGTGCTCGTCACACTGGTTCGCGATCCGGTCGACGCGTCCGGGGTCTCCGGGAACGATCGCAGTGTCGTGTACGTCGCCCGCCTCGACCAGCAGGTGTGGCTGTTTCGCCATAGGTGCGTCTCTGCGGCCGCGCGCAAAAACGACCCGGTCGGGCACCACCGCCGTGGTCGTCACACACCACCGTGCGCGTGCCTCGACGTCGAGCGCGCGGCAGTTCACGGAAGCTATATGTATCGCTGTGTCAACGGTGTATCTATGTCGATACAACGCCGGCGGTTCATCACCGCCCTTGGCGCTGGCGCGACAGTTGCGGCGGCTGGGTGTGCCGGTACCACGATGGATGGGGAGACGGACGAGAGCGGGTCCAACGGCGAGACCACGGCGCAGGTCGGTGTCGCGGGCGAGACGCTCACGCTCACGACGACGACGAGTACGTACGATACCGGGCTCCTCGATGCAATCCACACGGACTTCGAGGACCTCTACGGCGTCTCCGTCGACGCCGTCGCACAGGGAACGGGCGCGGCACTGGAGTCCGCCCGTAACGGCGACGCAGACGTGGTGGTGGTCCACGCCCGCAGTCTCGAAGACGAGTTCATGCGGAACGGCTACGGGATCAATCGCCGTGACCTCATGTTCAACGACTTCGTGATCGTCGGGCCTGAGGCCGATCCGGCCGGTATCGAGGGGGCGTCGTCGGCAACGGACGCGCTCGCGACGATCGCAGACGCTCAGGCCCCTTTCGTCTCGCGGGGCGACAACTCAGGAACACACACGAAAGAGCTCGTACTCTGGGAAGAGGCGGGCACCCAGCCCGGCGGCGACTGGTACCAAGAGACCGGCACCGGCATGGGCGAGGCGCTCAACATCGCGAACCAGCAGGGTGCGTACACGCTCTCTGACCGCGGGACGTTCATCTCACAGCGCGCGGAGATCGACCTGACCATCCTCGTCCAAGGCCCGATCGAGGGTGGCCCGGAGATTCTCGCGAATCCGTACGGCGTGATGGCGGTCAATCCCGGCGTCCACGACAACGCGAACTACGACCTCGCAATGGCGTACATCGGGTGGATCACGAGCCCAGGCGCCCAAGACGCTATCGCGGACTATCAAATGAACGGCGAGCAGCTGTTCTTCCCGGAGGCCGTCTCCGAAAAGCCGGACTTCCAGCAGTACGTACCCGAGGGATGGCAGCCCGACTCGGCGAGCGAGTGAGCGTGCCGCTCGAGGCAGTCGGCTCCGCGCTGGTGGGCCTCGTCGACCTCCCGTTTCGTGACGGGTACGTACCGAGTATCGTCGTCGTCTCGTTGTACGTGAGCCTCGTCGCCGTGAGTCTCAGCACGCTCGTCAGCGTCCCGGTGGCGGTGACGATGGGATTCCTCGAGTTCCCGGGCAAATCGCTCGTGAAGTCGGTCATCAACACCGGCATGGGGTTTCCCAGCGTCGTCGTCGGCCTCGTCGTTCTCTTTGCCGTCTCCAATCAGGGACCGCTCGGATCCTTCGAACTCATCTTCACGCGGGAGGCGATGATTATGTCGCAGTTCGTACTCGCGACCCCGCCGATCACGGCGATCAGCCTCGCGGCGATCACCGGCGTCGACGACCGCGTCCGAGAGGCCGCCAGAGCGCTCGGTGGCACCCGCGTCGACGTGGCCCTCGTCGTGCTCAAAGAGGCTCGATACGGGATCGCAACGGCAATCTTGGCCGGTTTCGGCCGTGCGATTAGCGAAGTCGGATCGGTGCTCATCGTCGGCGGCAATATCACGAGCGCGGACGGTATCTCGAAGACGCGTACGTTGACGACCGCGATCCAACTCGAGGCCCGTCAGGGGCGTTACGAGACGGCGATGATACTCGGGGTCGTCCTCGTCGTCTTGGTGTTGACCGTAAATACGATCGTCGTGCGTCTCAGCGACGGCGGCACACCGCGCTGATGCTCCGAGTTACCGACGTCACGCACGCCTACGACGCGGAGCCGGTGCTCACTGACGTCTCGATGGCGGTCGATCCTGGCCAAGTGCTCGCGCTCATCGGCCCCTCCGGCGTTGGGAAGACGACGCTCCTCCGTACTCTCGGGCTCTCACTGGAGCCGACCGCCGGGACCGTCACATTCGACGGCACGGACGTCTGGGCAGCCGACACAGCCCGTCGTCGCGCCCTTCGCCGGCGCACCGGGACGGTGTTCCAAGCAGCGAGTCTCTTCGACGCCTCCGTCGCCCGCAACGTCGAGTACGGGTTGCGGGTGCGCCGGCCGTGGCGAGAGCGGATCCGGGCTGTGGTCCGCGGACTTGTCGGCCACGAAGACGTCCCGGCGTCCGTCCGCGACGCACTCGCGGTGGTAGGGCTTCCCGAGGCGGCCTCGCGTTCGGTCGACTCGCTCTCCGGGGGCGAAGCCCAGCGCGTCTCGTTTGCGCGGGCGCTGGCGTACGACCCCGACCTATTGCTGCTCGATGAGCCGACCTCCGATCTTGACCCGCGTAACACCGCCGTCATCGAGGACGCGATTGAGCGGGCACGCGATCGTGGAATTGGCGTCGTCGTCGCAACACACGACATGCACCAGGCGGAACGGATTGCCGACCGGGTTGCGGTGCTGCTCGGTGACGGCGTCACCGAGGTCGGCTCTACCGACGCGGTGTTTGAGGCCCCTCGTGACGACCGTACCCGGAAGTTCATTGCCGGTGAATTGGTGTACTGAGCCGTTCGTCGACGTGGCGTGCGGGGATCGAGTTGGGTTGCGGATATTGATCTGGGTTGCGGTTGGTTGCACGATCTCCGACAGCCCGGCGACCGAATGCTCGCTGTGTCGGCACCATCTCCGTCTGCCGGCTCATTCATATTGAGGACAGTTCCGTGTGGCGCGCGCCTCGCAGGTCGCCCGTGGCGTGCCTGCGAGCGCGTGCGAGGGGCGAACGAGGCGCGACGAGGAGGAGCCGCAGGCGACGACTCGTCGCACCGAGTGAGTCGGCTGGGGAGGGTGTGGCCAATCAGTGTCCGTGTATTGTCGTCGCATACTTCGTGAACTGCTCACAGACGGTGGTGCACGTTCCAAGGAAGCGGTCGACCCACACGGACACCACTGACCCACCGATTTTTGAGTCGATTCCGTACGTATCTAGCAGTGACCGTGTGAACGACACGACCGCGCAATAGCCGGACACTCGTTTCAGCCACACCCTCCCCAGCCGATTCCGTATGTAGCAGTGACTGTGTGTATAACAGGATTCTGTGACACTCGGACACGATTTGCAGCCACATCCTCCCCAGCCGATTCGCGAGTCGCTACAGGCGACTCGCTCACCCCTCGCACGCGCTCGTGGACACACTATCGCGGTCCACGAGGCGCGCGCCACGGCAAATTGCAGGCTGTGCGTTGCGTGTGTGTGGTTTGTCGGGCGCTCGCGGACCGCAGGCTTGAAAGCCACCCGCGGTCGCACACCCGCTGACCGACCATAGAGACATTTTATATCGTAGCATATGGTGTATCGTATCCGCTACTGGGCGGGACATTCCACAATCGACGTAGTATCCCATCGACACACACATATGCCAGCCTCATGAACGACCGTCAATGACTCCCGTAGGGATCGACGCGGTCGAAATCTGGTCCGGTAAGCTCAAACTCGACCTCCCGAACACGTTTGCCCCCGAGCAGGGTGACGACCCGGCGAAGTACACGAAGGGGCTCGGGTTGACCGATTCTTCGTTCCCCGACGTCTACGAGGATATCGTGACGATGGCCGCGAACGCCGCAAAGCGCCTGATGGACCGTGAGGGGCTCACGCCGGCTGACATCGGTCGCATCGATGTCGCCACCGAGTCGGCGTTCGACCACTCCAAACCGGTGTCGACGTATGTCGCCGGTTGTCTCGAATCCGTCTACGAGGGCGACTTTATCCACGCGAACAAAGGCGAACGCAAGTTCGCCTGTGTCGCCGGCACACAGGCGATAGACGACGCGTACAACTGGATTCGCGCGGGGCGCAACCGCGGTCGGGCGGCACTCGTCATCACGACGGACACAGCACTGTACGCTCGCGGCGACCCAGGTGAGGCGACACAGGGGGCCGGTGCGGTCGCAATGCTCGTTGACGAGAATCCCTCGATCGTCGAGTTGTCGACGGCACAGGGGTACGGGTCGAAAGACGAGACGGACTTTCTGAAACCAAACCAGCAGTTCCCGAGCGTCGACGGCAAGCGCTCGATGCAGGTGTACCTCTCGCGGATGCGTGAGGCACTCGAAGACTACGAGTCGGTCGCTGGCGAGCTTGCGCTGTCGGATTTCACCTACGCGCCCTTCCACACCCCGTTCCCCGGGATGGTGCGGAAGGCGGCGCTACTCGCGTATCGACACGTGATCCGTGATACTGAGTATGAGACCGCACTCGCCGACGACATCGGTCGCCAGCCCCGTGAGCCGGACTTCGAGGACCGGGAGGCGTACGAAACCGCGATTCGTGAGTACATGGACGAGCTGAAGACGACCGAGCCGTACCAGACCTGGTACGACGACACCGTGGAGCCAACGCTCGGCCTTTCGCGTTCCGTCGGCAACTGGTACACGTCCTCGGTCCACGTCGCGCGAGTGAGCGCCCTACGAGACGCCCTCGCTCGCGACGACACCTTCGTCGGTGACACGCTGCTCGTTGCCTCGTACGGATCCGGTGCACAGGCGGAGATCCACGCCGAGACAATCTGTGAAGGGTGGCGCACCGGGATCGAGGCGCTCGACATCGACGAGCAGCTTGACGCCAGATACGACCTCTCGTGGGGCGAGTACGAGGATATCCACGACGTCCACGAGTACGACAAAGACCTCGGCCGAGACGTCGAGGCGTTCACCGTTCCGGACGGCGAGTTCGTGTTCACGGGGTGGGGGCGCATGAACGAGCGCACCTATGAGTACGTCGAGTAACGGAGGCCACAGGATCCTGACGCTGTCACCGTACCATTGCTCACACGTACTCACAGGAGACATCGCGCCGTGCTGTTCGCTTCTTGGCTCCTTTCCGTGAAAACGGCTCACACGACGGCTCTCGAATACGATGGGTTTAAACGAGCTTGCCCAGAAATATGCGTCAATGGCGACCATCTACGACGTGCCCGCCGACGCCCTCATCGAGGCCGTTGCGGCGCGACTCGAGGACCGAATTGACGAGCCTGACTGGGTAGCATTCACGAAAAGCAGCGCCGGAAACGAGCTCCCGCCCGAACAGGACGACTTCTGGTACGTTCGCTCGGCGAGCCTCCTCCGAAAGGTCGCCCAGAACGAACCAATCGGCATCGAGCGGCTGGCGACCGAGTACGGCTCGAAAAAGCGCGGCTCGAACCGGTACGCTGTTCGCCCCGGCGAGCACGCCGGCGGCTCCCGAAAGCTCATTCGCACGTCCCTACAGGCGCTCGAAGACGAGGGCCTCGTCACCACCGCTGCCGGTGAGGGGCGACGAGTCTCCGATGAGGGTGAGTCGTTCCTCTCGGCGGTCGCTAGCGACGTCCTCGAAGACCTCGACCGCCCAGAGCTCGAACGGTACGCCTAGACCGACGGCACTTCCTCCGATATTTAATAGTTTGGGACAGTGTTACCCCGGTAGAATCCCGCTGCGTCTTTAGATATTATACCCGTTTAGGTTCACCTAAACATGACTCTCACGACCGAGCGACGTCTTTCTGGCGTATCGGGTGGTGAGCGGGTTCAGATCCGGGCGGTACCCGACGAGCGTGTCCACGCACATCTGCTTCGGATCGGAATGCTCGATGGCCCGGTTCGATGTCGAACAACCCTTTCGAGGGGCCCAGTCGTGCTCGAACGCAACGGCACGACGATCGCGCTCGGTGACGCCGTCGCAGACGACATCACGGTAGCGGAGTGTGAGTGAGATGGGCGGCTGTACACGTGGTGGTGATGATCCGCCACCGTGTGACGACACTGCAGTCCCTCCTGTGAACACGGTCGCGCTGGTTGGAGCACCGAACGTCGGCAAGAGCGCGGTATTCAACGAGTTGACCGAAGCCGACGCGGACGTCTCCAACTATCCCGGAACGACCGTCACAGCGACCGTTGGATCGGTCGATGAACACCGCCTGGTCGATGCACCCGGCACCTACAGCATCTCTTCGTTCTCCGAAGAAGAGCGGGTCGCCAGAGAGGTGGTGCTTGACGCCGACGCGGTGATAAACGTCGTCGACGCGACACAGCTCGACCGCGACCTGTTCTTGACCCACCAGCTCCTCGATATGGGGATTCCGACGGTCGTCGCGCTCAACGTCATGGACGAAGTGGCACGCGACGGCGACGAGATAGACATTGAGGCGCTTGAGGCCGATCTCGGCGTCCCCGTCGTACCCACCGTTGCGGTAGAGGGTCGCGGAATCGACGATCTCCGTCGAGCTATCGACGAGGCGTGCGCGCCGGCATCCACCCCCGTTGAGCAGTGGTTTGACGCGCTTCCTGATGTCGACGCGTCGCGTCGGGAGGCCGTCCTCGTGCTCGAAGAAGACCGACCGACACTCGAGCGGCTCACCGCCGGGGATGCCCGGGCGGACGGCGGACTCCCTGACGTGGAGCTCCCATCGCTTCGCGATCCGATCTACGAGCACCGACGGCGACGTGTCGACGCCACGGTTGAGCAGGTCAGAGAACGCACCGACGAAACGCGATCACCCACAGACGTCGTCGACGCGGCGTTACTGAATCCGCTCACGGGGACCCCGCTCGCACTTGTGGGGATCGGTCTTGTCTACCTCTTCATCGGTGACGTGATCGCACAGCGGCTTGTGGACCTCCTCGAGACTGCGGTCTTTGGGGCACACTACGTTCCCTGGATGACCGGCCTCGTGGAGGCGACGATTCCGGCTAACGGCTGGTTGGAGCCGGTTCAGTTCGTGTTGATAAACGATAATCTGGGGTTGCTTACCGTGACGGTACAGTATCTACTCGGGGTGTTGCTCCCGCTTGTCGCGGGCTTTTATCTCGTGATCGGCGCGCTCGAGGATTCCGGACTGCTGCCCCGGCTCGCCGTGTTGACCGACCGCGGCATGTCGCGGATCGGCTTGAACGGTCGTGCGGTGATTCCGATGATCGTCGGGCTCGGCTGTGTGACGATGGCGGTGTTGTCAACGCGGATCGCAGGGTCGCGACGTGAACGGCTCATCTCGACCGCACTGTTAGGACTCGCGGTCCCTTGTTCGGCCCAGCTCGGAATCATCCTCGGGCTCCTCGCTGCGCTCGGGGCTGGCTGGTGGTTCGCGTACCTTGGCGTAATGCTGCTCGTGTTCGGTATTGCGGGCGTGTTCCTCGACCGGACGCTTCCCGGTGAGAGCCAAGGGCTCGTTACCGAACTTCCGCGGATTCGACGCCCGCGGGCCGGCAACGTACTCCAGAAGACGGTCACTCGGACGAAGGGTTTTCTTACGGAGGCGATTCCGTTGTTCGCGGTCACCGCGGCAGCGATATCCGTACTCGAGTACGTCGGCGCGCTCGCGAGCATCGTGCGCGGATTGCGGCCGCTTACAGCCGCGCTCGGCATGCCCGCAGGGTTCGGTCAGATCCTGGTGCTCGGGTTGGTCAGGCGCGACTTTGCGGCCGCCGGGATGACCGACCTTGCGCTTTCTGCCTCCCAGGCGTTCGTCGGACTCGTCGTGATCACGCTGTTCGTGCCGTGTGTACTCGCGATGGCGATGATCGTCAAAGAACACGA
>Ga0209946_1000551_pt1 | contig 15518 bp, 26 predicted proteins | sample SalPon2_A_H2O_MG_FD_185704 | JGI IMG/M metagenome (GOLD analysis project Ga0209946, IMG submission 185704) | Salt pond water microbial communities from South San Francisco under conditions of wetland restoration - Salt Pond MetaG R2_A_H2O_MG... | ecosystem: Environmental > Aquatic > Non-marine... | reverse complement strand
TCTTGTACCGGTGTTCATTCCTATTGGGAGTATGCCTGTGGCGTTGGGGTCGAGTGTTCCGAAGTGCCCTGTTTTTTCCCTGTCTAGTTCTTCCTTTACCCAGTGGCTTACCTGGTTGCTTGTAGGTCCGAAAGGTTTGTCTACGATGACGAATCCTTTTTCCATTAATTCTTCAATACTTCTTTTTTCCGGGATTGACCCAAATTCTGGGCTTGTCTCTGCTTCTTCCCTTGTATACCAGGTTTCTTTCATAAAGAATTTTTTGTGGTGTGAAGTTTTATCTGCTTGATTTTGCCTTTACATAGTATGGTTGGTTTGAAGTCGGTTGAGGAAGTTGTAAGTAGTGAACTGGATGAGGATATAGAGAGTTTGAGTAAGATAGGTGTTGGTCGTGCTCATGAGAGTTTTTCCTTCAGCACCAGTTCTGGAGATTATATTTTGAAGGCTTCTAATGATGTTGAATTGGAGGACAGGTTTCAGGTTGAGGCTCCCGTTAACCGGCTTTTAAATCAAGAAACCGATGTTTCTGTGCCTGAGATTATTGTTTTCGATAATTCGAAAACTTTTTACGATTTTATGTATTTTATCTCAAGCTTTGAGAAAGGTGTCAACTTGGATAATTATGAGTCTGATGGAGGTCCAAAATTCCGTTATCTCTCTCGTGAGAGGAAAAGAAATGTTTTAGAGTCTGCAGGGCGGCAACTTGGAATGCTTCACAGCCAGACAAGTTTTAAACAGTATGGGTTCCTGAACTATGAAAACAATGAGTTATGTTTTGGAGAGAAGGGTTCTTGGAGTAGTATATTCAAGGAGATTATTTTAGAAGAGCAACTGGCCAATTTCCCTGAAAGATTCAAGGATTTACAGGAAATGGTTAAATATTTTGTAGAGGAGAATATTGAGGTTGTTGATACCGGTGCGGATCCCTGCGTGATTCACCAGGATTTCAGATGGCCTAATATGAAGGTTGAAAGAGACAGCATTTCTGCGGTTTTTGACTGGGAGAGAGCATTAGCCGGTCATCACGAATATGATTTGACGAAGTCTCTGAAGTCTCTTGTTCAGGTTAGGTCTGAGAATCTTAGAGAAGAGTATACTAAAAGTTTTTTGAAAGGATATCAGAAATTTATGGATTTAGATGATAGTTGGAGGCAGCGGAAAAAGTTTTACAGAGCTTTAAGACCAGTTGAAGCGTTGTGGACTTTTGAAAGCTGGACTGAAGGAATGAATAAGGATAAGAAAGAAAAAATGGCTGAGTTACATAAATCGAACTTGGAAGAAAGAATAAATGAATACTTGGAAGAATATTAACCGAAAGATGTTTGCTATTGTATGCCGAGTGTTTTGTTGAGGATTAGGGTCATTGGCATGGCTATGATTATGTAGTATCCTAGCCAGTTGAGTGCTGGTCCTATCCATGGTAGTGTGATTGGTAGGGGTATGAAGTGTCCGTTGAATGCTGCGGCTGGTCCTTCGTAGTTGTTGAATATTCCTGGTGTTTTTTGTTTCAGGCCTTTGTATGTCCATTCAAATCCTTGTATCTGTGCTTGTTGGCTTGGCTGTACTTGTTGTCCGTTTATTTGTAGTGTTGCGTTTTCGGATGTGTTGTCTACTGTTATAGGCGTTTCAGTGTTTGCGTATGTGAAGTTGCCTTCGAATGTGTTGTTTGTTGTTTCTTGTAGTTGGATGGTTGGTGCGAAGGTTGCTCCTAGCCATGGGAAGATTAGTGCGACGAATAGCATTGTGCCGATCATTGGTTTCATGTTGAGCATCATGAATTCTTGGTTGTGTTTGAATACTTGTTTGGTGTGTTCGCTGGCTTTTTCTTGGTTGTCGTTTTCTCTTGCTTCTTTCATTTTTTCTTGTTTTTCTTGTATTTTGTCTTGTATTTTTTCGGCTTTTTCGTGGTCTAGAAGCATGTAGCGAATGCCTGAGAACAGTGCTGCCAGTGTTGCTGAGAAGAATCCTAGTGCTATAAATGGTCCTAGGCTTAGTATTGGCTGGAAAAGTACATTATAAAAGCTGTAGAGTATTTCGAGTATTCCGGCGATCATACAAAGAATGAGTGGTTTGATATTATTTTAAACACAGGTTGAATGGAGAGAAGAATAATAGGGGTTTTTTATTCGAAGAAGTTTTTCATGGCTGGGTGGAGTTCTTCCATGTGTTTTTGTGCTAGTTGTTCGTAGAGTTTGTAGATTATCATGACTGTTAGTAGGATTCCTGTTCCTCCGCCTACTGCTTGTGTCATGTTGGCTAAGGCGGCTAGTGCTCCGACTACTGCTCCTGAGAGTACTGTTAGTCCTGGGATGTACCGGTTGAGTACTTTTTTGATTACTCGTTTGTCTTTCCGGAATCCAGGTACTTTCATGCCGGTGTTTTGGATTTGGTCTGCTACGCTGTCTGCGTCTTGACCTGATGTTTTCATCCAGAAGATTGAGAATAGGATGCTTCCGAAGATGTAGACTGATAGGTAGAATAGTACATGGAATACGCTTCCTGTTCCGAATAGGCTAGATGTTCCTGTTATTATTGAGTCTACGAATCCTGTTGGTGCTTGTAGGTGTGCTATTAGTCCTGATGTGGCTTGTCCTTGGCTGTCGACGCATCCTAGGATGCTGCAGCCGTCTTGTCCTGCGAGTGTTGTGCCTATGATTTGGAAGTTGGTGACTAGTGCTGCGATAAGGATGACTGGCATAACTGATGTGTATAGGAATTTGAGCGGCCATTTTTGTCCAAAGCCTCTTACGTTACCGAATGTAAGCGGAATTTCTACTCTCATGCTTTGTAGGTATACTACTACTCCGAATACTACTAGTGTTGATAGTATTGGTATTAGTGCTGATGGGTCGCCGCTTGCTATGAAGCTTGGGAATGCTCCTGCTGCTGAGTTGGATACTCCTACGAATGTTCCTGTGCCGTCAAGGAATGAGATTGCTCCTATGTAGATTGCTTTGGATACTCCTGCTGAGATGAAGAGTCCTGTTCCTGAGCCGAAGCCCCATTTTTGGATTAGGTCGTCCATGAGGATGATTAGTATTCCTCCCATGGCTATTTGTCCGGATATAAGTGCGAATATTGTTGGATCTGTTATGTTTCCGAATGTTCCTGCTGCTACATATCCTACTCCTTGTATTATGGATAAGGCGTATGCTAGGAGTTTTTGTGCTGATTGGAATTTTTGTTTTCCTTGTTCTGTGTTGGTGTCCCAGTTGAGAAGTTCTGATCCTACGACCATCTGTAGAACTATTGATGCTGTTACTATTGGCCCGATTCCTAGTGTTATTATGCTTCCTATCTGTGCTCCTAGCAGTGTTTGGAATGTTTGTAGTTGTTGTAGTGCTTGTTCTACTGCTGCGGAGTCTGCTCCGTATAAGTCGATGCTTCCTAGTGTGAAGTATAGTAGAAGTACTATGCCTGTCCAGGTTAGCATCTGTTTCAGGCTCTGTTCTTTTTCTGGTTCTTTGATGCTTGGTAGGAAGCTTGCTGCCTGGACTAGTTTTGACATAATTTATTTTATCCTCTTCTTATTTGACTCTAATTTATACCTTAAGTTGTATTATCTGTTAAATTTGGAATGACTTGGAGGTGTTTTTTGAGCTTAGTTTTGGATTGCTTCTCCTTTGCTTTTTTCGATTTTGTCTTCGGCTGAGTTGGAGAATTCGTCTGCGTGGATTTCTATGTTGGTTCTTAGTTGTCCTCCTCCGAGTATTTTGTCGTATCCTGCTTCTTCTGCGTGGAAGATGTAGCCGTCTTCTGTTTCTTCGGCTGTTCCTTGTTCTACGAATTCTGTGATTCTTTGGTCGATGTCTCGCAGGTTGATTCCGTCTTGGGTTGGTTGTCTGGATTTGAATCCTTTTTCTCCTAGTTCTTGGACGCCTTGTTCTGTCATGCGGTGGCTTTGTGCTTTTTTACCGCTTCCTGCGTTTCCTCTTCCGCCGCGGCTTCCTGCTCCTCGATTCTTTTTTGATGAGCCGTATCCGTGGCTTCCACTTTTGTTCTTCTTGGATCTTCTTTTTGTCATTTGTTGTACACCTTTGTATTTGTTCTTTTACAGCATTTTTTCAAGGAGTGTTTCCATGTCGTCTCTTTTTCCGAGACTGCCTCCTTGGTGGTACTGTCTTTTTGTGCTTTTGAGTCCTCCGCTTGGAGGGGATAGATGTGTTTGTTCTTCTGCTTTTTCTGCTAGATTTTCGTCTACTGTTCCGTATGCGATGTAGTCTTTGGCGTCTTTAAGCATTCCTTTGTTGGATTTGTTGTTTTCTAGTACTTTGGCTTTGAATTTTTTGGTTAGGCTCAGTGTTTCTAGTGTTTTCTGGGTGTTTTCTCTTGCGTCGACGCTTCCTCTGATTTTGACTGCTACTAGTTTGCTCATTTTTGGTCACTTCTTAGTTGTTTTTTGATTTTCTTTAAGGCGTTGAATGTTGCTTTAATCAGGTTTTCTCGTGTTCTTGTTGTTCCTCGGCTTTTGACCCATGCGTTTTTGATTCCTGCTAGTTTCAGGATTTTTTTGACTTCGTCGCTTGCTGCTAGTCCTGTTCCTCTTGGTGCTGGCTGTACTTCTACTGTAACTGAACCGCTTTTTCCTGTTACTGCTAGGGGGATTGATGTGTTGTTGTTTCCTTGGTCTTCCCAGCTTCCGTTGCCTAGTGGTACTTCTACGAGGTTGAGTTTGGCTTTTCGGTTGGCGTCGTCGATTGCTGCTCTTGTGTCGTCTGATTCGCCCATTCCGATGCCGATTACTCCGTTTTTGTTTCCTAGGATTGTCATGGCCTTTGAATTGTATCGTGCGCCGGATTTGTGCATCCGTGCGGTTCTTTTGGAGACTGTTCTTCTTTTGCCTCCTCCTTTTCCTGGTGTTCCTCCGATTAGTACTACTTCTTCTTGGAGGTCTGCTAGTTTGTCAACGATTTCCGGCTCCATGATTTTTTTGCCGCTGTTTAGTGCTTGTTGTAGGCTTGTTATTTGTCCGTTTGCGACTTTTTCTCCTAGTTCTGTTTTTGGAACCCAGATTTCTTTTTGTTCTGCTTCTTGTTCGCTCATTCGTGTTCACCTTGAATTTTTTGTTTGACTTCTTCGAAGTTTTCAGGAATGTTTTTGCCGGTCATTTCTTTGATGTGTTCTCCTTTTATTCTTGATTGTTCGGGTATTGCTTCTTCTCCGACTGGGACTTCGAGTCCTGCGTCGTTCATTCCTTGTATTGCTGCGAATATTCTTCCTCCTGAGGTTTTTTCTCTTAGTCCGATGTCGAGGATTGCTGTTTCTATATCTGTTTTGAGTCCTGTGAGGAATCCTGTTAGGTATGCTGCTGGAAGGTTTCCTGTTGCGTGTTCCCAGCCGTATTCTTCTAGTTCTTTGCTTATTGTTTGTGCTGTGTTTTCGTCGCCTTCTGTTTTGAAGTGGGCGATGTGTGCTCTTGTGTGCTGGTTGCTTGTTCTTATTACTGCCCTTGGTTTACCGCTTTTAACCAGTTTTTTTCTTTGTTGGTAGTCTGTTTTTTGTTTTCTTCTTCTTTTGTGCGGTACTCTTTCGTTTATGTCTTCTGCCATTGTTTTATCACTCGAGTTTGTTTTCTACATGGTTTTCTAGGTGGTTTGTGTCTCTGAAGAATCCTCCTTTACTCATGTCGTATAGTTCTCTGTACTGGTCTGGAGTGATTTCTTCGTTTTCTTTCATTTCTTTTAGCCGTTTTCTGATTGAACGGATTTTTTCCATCCATTTTGTTTTATCGCTTTTTCTTGCGCCTTTTTTTCCTTTTCTGCTTCCTTGTCCTTTGCGGCGTCCTTTCTTTTTCTGTTTTTTGATGTGTTTGGCTCGGCCTTTACTGGTTCCTTTTTTGTCTTTTTTCTGGATTGTTCCGCCTTCGACTAGGTTGCGGATGTCTTTCCTGGTGATTGCTTCGTCTACTTTTTCTTGTTCGTCTGGGTTGATCCAGACACGGTCTTTTCCTATGTCCATGACTTCTGCTGCCATTCTTTTCTGTGTTTTTAGATCCATTATTCTTGTTCACCGTTGTTGAGGACTTTGATGTCTTGTTCTTCTGCTTTTTCTAGTATGGCTTGTTTTTTGCGTCCGCCGACTGTTCCGCTGATTCTTGCTGCTTCTGTTTCGTTGTCTATCTGGTCTAGGTCGTCTGTGTTGTGGACTATGACTTCGTCGTATCCGCTTGGGTGTTTTCCCCGGATTTTTTTGTTTGTGCGGTAGCCTATTTTGGGTTTGGCTGGTGCGTGTTTTTTTTCTAGTCTTACTTTGCTGTGTTTTCCGACAGGGTTTCTCCATGACTTGTTTTTGAGTTTGTTGTGTTTGTGTTTCATCTGTCTGTCGAAATCTGTCATTGTTTTTCACCTTTGTTTGTTATGTAGACGCCGTCTTGGAATGTTCTCGGGTCTCTGTTTCCTTTGTGGCAGATTTGTTCTACTCTTGCTGCTGTCTGACTTACTGCGTCTTTGTCTGCGCCTTTGAGTGTTAGGTCGTCGCCGTCTACTTCTACATTTACTCCGTCCATGATGTCGATTGTTCTTGGGTGTCTTTCTCCCATGAAGTTTTCTATTACTATTTGATTGGATTCTTTTTTGATTGTCATTGGGAAGTGTGCGTAGACTCCTTTCATTTGGTAGGTGTGTTGGTTTTGGAGTCCTTCGATCATGTTTTGTACATGGCTTTTGTAGGTGTGTACTATGCTTTGAATGTCTTTTTTGCTGCTTGGAGTCGTGAATTCGATTTTTTGTCCGTCTATTTCTGCATCTACTAGTGCGTGTTGCATATGTTTTTCGACTGTGTCTCCGTTGGTTAGTGTGAAGACTCCGTCTTTGTAGCTTGCGTCGTATTCTTCTGGTATTGTGATTGTTGCTGTTTCTGTCATTTTTTTGGTTCACCTAGTAGATGTAGCCGAGTAGTTTTCCTCCAAGGTTTTCTTTGCGGGCTTGTTCGTGTGTCATGATTCCGTGTGAGGTTGTGACGATTAGTTCGCCGAATCCTTGTGCTGGCAGGAATCTTTTGGCCCATTTGTCGAATTCGTCGTTTTGGACGGAGAAGTTGGGTTTGACCGGTTCACATTTGTTTACTTGGTCTGTTACTTCTATCTTGAATTTTCCTCCTTGTCCGTCTTCGACTAGTTCGAATACGCCTACATATCCGTCTTGTTGGAGTTGGATTAGTACATTTTTGAGTAGGTTGCTTGTTGGTTGTACTGTTGCGTATTCTTTGTTGTTTCTTGCTGCGTTGTTGATTGCGCTTAGTGCGTCGCTTAGTGTATCTTGCTTCATCCTTTGATCACCTATTTGAGTTGTTCGAAGCCGATTTTTTCTGCGACTTCTCTGAAGCATTGTCGGCAGTAGTTTAAATCGTATTTGCTGATTACTCCTCTTCCTGTTCTGCCGCATCTTCTGCATTCTTTGTGGGATTTTCCGTAGTCTCTGTCTTTTGGCGCGTTGTTTTTCTGAAATTTCTTCTTCTTGCCTTCTTTGTGTTTGATCTGGTCTAGTACTTTTTCGTAACTCATTTTACTGGTTCACCTCGAATCCTAACTGGTTTTCTGCGTATTTTATTGCTTCTTCGTTGGATACTTGGTGGTTTTCTCCTAGTTCGTTGGGTTTGTGGTTTCTTTTTTTGACTCGGGCGCCTGGTCTTTCGAGTACTACATTTACTTCGAATCCTTTCATGCCGATGTCTGCGTCGTAGTCTACTCCAGGTACATCGATGTATTCGCTGATTCCGAAGGCGAAGTTTCCGTCGCTGAATGCTGATGCTTTGATTTTTTCGATTGCTGGTCTTACTTTTTCTAGGAAGTTTTCTGCTTTTTCTTCTCTCAGTGTTACATATGCGCCTGTGTTCAAGCCGCTTCTTAGTCCGAATGTTTTGGCTTCTTCTTTGCTTTCTGTTCTTACAGGTTTTTCTCCTGTTATTTTTTCTAGTAGTGAGTATGCGTTTTCTACTCCGTCTCCGACGTTTTCTTCGCTGATGTTGACTGTTACTTTTGCTACTTTGATTTGTTTCATCGGATTCTCTGTTTCTTGTTCTGGCATAGTTATTCTGTCACCTCGAGGTCTGCTGTTGCGACCAGGTTTTCTAGTTTGGTTTCGAACTCTTTTTCTTTGTTGCTGATTGTTCCTGTGTCGGTGTTCATTCCTCTCTGGTTGATTTGTTCGAGTTCTGCTGTTTCTCCTGCGTGTTGTCCTGACATGACTAGTACTTCTGCTCCTTCTTCTAAAGCTGCTTCTTCTACCGTGTCATCTTCGTTGAAGATTAGTGTGCTTCCGGTTTGGAAGTTTTCTGTGCTTCTATGGTTTTCTCCGTTGTGGAGATGGTAGATTTTGTCGCTTCCTTCTACTTTTTTACCTGTGATTTTGGCTGCTGTACGAGTGTCTTCTGTTGGCAGGAAGTTGAGGTCTTTTCCGTCTCTCAAGACTCTGAAGTTTTCTTCTGCTTTTGGTAGTTGTACTATATCTAGTGTTCCGAGTCCTTGTTTGACATCTCGAAGTTTTTCTCCGTTTCTTTGAATGTCTCCTTGTTTTACTATTTTTTTGGCTTCTTTGTCTGTTTCTGCGTATCCTGTTACATCTCTTAGGAATACATTTGCTGGGATTGCTTGATTTTTACTTCTGCTTCCTTTAACTGTTGAGATGTATGTGTTCTCTTTTTTGGAGATTGGATAGTGCTTTGGTGCTGAAAGTCTTTTCTGATGTGTCATAACTGTTTTTAATCCTCTTTTTGATTCTCTATGAATTCTTTCAAGGTTTTACGGTCTTTACCTGACTTTTCTGCTTCCAAGAGTTGATTGTAGTCAGGGTTTTCCATGTTTTCGATTGCGTCTTTGGCATCTCCTACTGTTCCTGAGACGATGTCATCAAAGCTTTGGGATTCAGTTGATTCAATTTCTTCTGAAGCCTTATCTTCCCCAGTTCCAGTTTGTTCTGGTTCTTCTTCTGTTTCTAGTTCTTCATCGACATCATCCATTTCTAGGTCTTCTGTGTCGATGTCTTGCATGTCTGGTCCTTGTCCGCCTTGCATTTGCTGCATCATTTCGTTTTCTTCGTCTTGGCTTAGGACTTCTTCTACTTCTTCTTCGTCTACTTGGATTTCTTCTGTGTCTTCTACATCGTATTTTTCGATTCTTTCAATGTTTTCTAGGTTTAGTGCTTGTATTTGAAGGTTGGAAGGTTTGAATGGTACTTGGCTTGTTGAACCGTCTTGTCTTTCGACTTCTAGTCCGTTTATGTATACTTTTTGGTTTTCTCTGTCTATGTTGGAAATGATTCCACTTGAGTTTTTGAAGTCTCCTCTTGTTACTTGTACACGGTCTCCTAGGTTGAGTTGTAGGTTTCTTGTGTCTAATTGGTTTCTTAGTTCGTGTGAGAGGTTTGCTGAGACTAGGTTGTCTTTTACGTGTTGTGGTGCGTTTCTCCTGTATTTTCTTTGTTTGCTTGGGTTGGTACTTGATTTCCAGCTTTTGCTCCAGTTTTGTGTTTGGTCTGTCATTGTATTTTACACCACTTTTGATGCTATTTTTCCGATTGGGGAGAATCTTTGGACTACTTCTTTTGCGATTGGTCCTTTGGTTACATTTCCTTTTGGAAGCATTGTTTCTTCTTCGATTAGGACTGCTGCGTTGTCTTCAAATCCTACTCTTAAGCCGTTTGGTCTTTCGAATTCTTTGCTTTGTCTTACTATTACTGCGTCGAAGACTTGGTGTTTTACTTCTTGGTCTCCTTTTAGTATTTTTACTTTGACGATGTCGCCGATTCCTGCGGAGTCTCTACGGCTTCTGCGTCCTTTACGGTTTTTAACTCCGATTACTTTGAGTTCTTTGGCTCCACTGTTGTCGGCGCATGTTAGTTCTGCTCCGATGTCTAGTGTTCTTGTAATGCTGCTTCCTAGTGGCTTCACTATTCTTCATCTCCGTTTTCTTGGATTTTTTCCATTATGACATGGCTTTTGGTTTTGGAGATTGGCCGTGTTTCTCCTACTTTGACGGTGTCTCCTTCTTCGATTTCCATGTTGTCTGGTACATGGACTGTTATTTTAGTATTTCTTCTTTCTTTTCTTTCGTATTTTGGGATTTCTTGGGTATGTTCCCATCTTACAGTGGCAGATTTCTGCATCTTGTTGGAGATGACTCTGCCTGTAAAGACTCCTCCTCGCACTTCGTATTCTTGACTCATTATCGTTATTTACACCTCTTTTTTGTAGACCTGCTGGAAAGCTCTACATTTTTTAGAAATTCGAATATCCCGAGACAAGCGATTTTGCTCAGTACCTTCGAACCCCTATCTGCAGTCTCGCCCAATAAAGGCGACTTTCAGCAGGAATCCAAAACACGACCAAAGGTCGTATACTTACAAACAGAAACAACTCTTAAAAAGGGTGTTAAACAGTTTCCCACTTATCAGGAATACTCATGTCTACACGGTCTTCAGGCCGTTTCTGGATAATATCTCCTTTAATCCTAACCTTCGAATCCTCCAATTCAAACAAGAAAACAGTTCCCTCCTTCTCCACCCACTTACCTCCAATTCTCAACATATCACGAGTCTCATCCAAAACCTCACCACAAATACTTTCTTTATTGGAATCAGGATGCTCTTCCACTTCTACCCGAAGGCCAATAAGTTCATGTCTCGGAAGATTTTCAGGAGTGCGTGGCATGAAAATGATTTGTTTGGGAAAAGTTTTGATTATTCCCTTTCATCGAAGTATTCAGTTTCGAGTATGCTCATCCAGATGACATCTTTCCATTGTCCGTCTACATATTTGTAGTGGCGTTCTCTTCCTTCCTCCTGCATTCCTGCTTTTTCCTGTATTCTGCGAGAAGGTTCATTTCCTTCTATGTAGCCGCCGCGTACTTTGTGTCGGTTGAGGGTTTCGAAGGAATATTTGAGGATTAATTTTACTGCTGTTGATCCTATTCCTTTTCCGTGATGATCTGGATGTATTGATATTCCGAATTCGCCTTTTCTGTATGGTTTTTCTAGTGCTCCTATTGAGATTTCTCCTGCTTTTTCTCCTTTGTATTCTATGAGAAAGCTTTCTTTACTTTCGTCTTCTTTCAGGTTTTCTATGAACTCTTCTTCCTGTTTCAGATTTACTGGCGTAGGTGGCTTTCCGATAGTATTTCTGACATCTGGATGTAGCACCAGTTTTTGTAGAAATTCTTTATCTTCTTTTTCTATCGGTCTTAATATTACATCTCCTTCTTCCAGAAACTTGATTTTCATTCCCAATCACCTTGTAAAATCCCTAAATAGACAACATTTTGGTAGTTGCCTTGTGCGTAAGTATGATCTTTAAATTCTCCTTCTTTTTCAAATCCAAGTTTTTTCCATATTCCAATAGAGGGTTTGTTCTGTTTCTGAGCTCTTGCGTAGACTTTATGATAATTTAATTGGTTGAAAGCGTGTTCTGTCAGGAGCTTTGCTGCTTCGCTTCCATAACCTTTTCCATGAAACTCTGGATGGAGCCATATACCTAATTCTCCAATCTTTCCTTCCTCTTCTTGGTCCATCAAGGAAATTATGCCTTTCGGGTAACCTTCTTTGCAGATAAGTAAATGGATGTCGCCTTCTGCAGATACGACCTCATCTACGAAATCTTCTTCTTGTTCTAAGTTTTGAGGTCTTGTATTACTCATCCAAACTCGAACATCAGGGTGATTAACACCATCTTTTAGAAACTCTGCGTCATCTCTCTCAACTGTTCTGAGGTTGACGGTGTCGCCTTCTATGAATTTAGTTCCTGGCATGTGATGGTTTTAGAAAATGATAAGTAAAAGGTGTGTGGTTGAAGCCTTGTTTTTATTTGACTTCGATGTTTGGTCTTGAGAAGCCTTCGTCTTCTAGGATGTCGACGATTCTTCTTCTGTGGTCGCCTTGGAGTTGGATTTCTCCGTTTTTGTTGGTTCCTCCGCAGGCGAGTTTTGTTTTGAGTGTGGATTCGAGGTCTTGTATGTCTGTGTCGTCGGCTAGTCCTTTGACTACTGTCATTTCTTTGTTGTAGCTTCTGGAGTCGAGTTTTACTGTGATTTGTTGGTCTTCGCGTGCGATGCTGTCGCAGACGCAAAGGTCTTCAGGCATTCCGCATTTTGTGCATGTTTCGCTCATTGAGTATCCTAGTTTCGTTCGTTGAGAACTGTTTTGATTCTTGCGATGGTTTTTTTCATTTCTTGGATTTGTCCTGGGTTGTCGGCGAATCCTCCGACTTCGATTTGTCCGCGTTCTTGGACGAGTTCTTTTTGTAGGTCTCCGAGTTGTTCCTTGAGTTCGGATTTGTTTTTGTTTCTTAGTTCTTTTGCTTTCACGGTTAGGTTCACTTTTCAGTTGTTTTAACTTTGCTGGGTTTCGAGCCAGTCTTTGAAGGTTTTGCGGTCTTTGTTGTCTGCTTCTGCTTGAAGGATTGCTTCGTAGTCAGGTTCTTCCATTTCGTTGATTGCGTCTTTGGCGTCGGTGATTGTACCTGAGACAAGTTCTTCTACATCTTTACTTGTTTCTTCTGTCTCTGTTTCTTCTTGTTCTTCGTTTGATTCTTCTGTTTCGTTTGTTGTTTCGTCTTCTGAAGTTTCATTTTCTTCGGTTGTTTTTTCTGTCTCTGTTTCTTCTTTTTGGTTGTCTTGGACTTGTTTTTCTAGTTCTTCTATGTCGTCGATTGATTCGAATGCGTCTCTGACTTCGTCTTTACTGATGTCTTCTGTTTTGATCGTTTCTTCTTTGGTTTCTAGTGCTTTTTCTAAGGCTGCTGATGTCATGTCTTCTGATTCGATGATTACTTCTTGGATTCTGTCTGTTTTGTCTCTCTGTGTTTCTTCTGTGGAGATGTGGAGTACTTCTTCGCTGACATCGACATCTCTGTGTAGGAACTGTGGCATTTCTTTCATTATTCTTACTTTGACGCCAATTGCTCCTGGTTTGGTTCTTGCTAGGCTGTAACCGTTCTGGACATTTTCTTTACTTGTGTTTCCACATCTTTTGACATATCCGAAGCTGAATTTTTCTGTTCTTCCACGGTTTCCACTTAGTTTTCCTGTGATTTCTAGTTCTGCTCCGATGGCTCCTGCTTCTTTCATTCTTCTTAGGTAGGTGTATCCTACTCTTTTGGCGTGTCCGCCTTTTTCAAGCCAGTCTGCGATGCTTTTGGCTACTACTTCTGCGTTTGCGTCTCCGTTTTCTATTTCGTTTACTTCGATTTGCGGGTTTTCGAAGTTGAAGGCGTTTTCCATGTCTTCGGTTAGTTCGCGGATTCTGCTTCCGCCTCTTCCGATAACTAGTCCTGGTTTTTGTGCGTGTACTATTACTTTGGTGCTGGTCGGTGTTCTTTCGATTTCTGCGTGGCTGTATCCTGCTCCTTCTAGTTCGTCTTCTAGGAATTCGTGTAGTCTTACTTTTCTTGCTCCTTTTTGTATGAATTCTTTTTCTTGCATTCAGAAATCACCTCTGTGATTTTTTGCATGTGAGGAAATCTGCGATTTTTGCATTATTTTTCACCTACGATGATGTTGATGTGTGCTGCTTTGGTTTTTTCTCCTCTGAATCGTCCTGGTGTTGCGTATTCTGTGCCTTGGTTGGTTATTACATTTTCGATGTGTAGGGCTCCTGTGTTGAGTCCCTGGTGTTCTGCGTTGGCTTGTGCTTCTTGGACTAGTTCGAGGATGTGTTTTGCTGCTTTGACCGGGAATTTTCCACTGTCTCCGCTTCCTGATTTGTGTCCTGCGTCGCTGTCGAATTTTGTCATTGGGACTGGTAGTTCTTTTTGGATTACTTTTTCTAGTTTGTTTTCTGCTTTTTGTGTTGTGTCGCCTTTGATGAAGCGTCCGATTTCTGTGGCGTCTTTCCATGAGATCGGCATGTTTTTGCCGAGTGCTCTTGCTTGGTGTGGTTCGGTTTCTATCTTGTTCATGAATTAATCACTTGAGTGGTACATGTTTGGATGAGCGGGTTGCTCCTAGTCCTGGTGCGCTGTGGCTTACTTGTTTCCTGGTTTTTGCGAATTCTCCTAGGTAGTGTCCGATCATGTCTTTTTCTATTTCTATTTCTTCGAATCCTTGTCCGTTGTAGATTTCTATTGTTTTTCCAACCATTTCTGGCAGGATAATCATTGCTCTTAGGTGTGTTTGGACTCGTTCTTTGTTTTCTAGTTTTTCTAAGAGTTTTTGTTCGTTGTTTCGAAGCCCTCTTTCTAGTTTTCTCCGTGCTCTTGTGTTCATGAGCGGTGCTAGTTCTTCGTGGCTCATTTCTTGGAGTTCTTCGAGTGTTTTTCCTCTGTATGTAAAGTCTTCTGACATTGGTTAATTCACTTTTAGTCGTTGTTTTGTTTGCCGGAGCGTTTGGCTCCGATGTTTCCGACTTTGCTTCCTGGTGAAGCGTGTTTGGAAACTGTTTTTGGTTGTCCTGGTTTTGCACTTCCTCCGAATGGGTGGTCTACTGCGTTCATTGCTACTGCGGAAACTGTTGGGTATTGTTTTCCACGTGCTTTTGCTGCTTTGGATGCGTTTCCTGCTTTGACGAATGGTTTGTCTTGTCTTCCGCCTGCTGCAACTTTTCCAATTGTTGCTCTGCATGAAGTATTCATTTTTTTGAATTCTCCACTTGGCAACTGGATTCTTACATTGTTTTGTTCGTGTGTTACGATGAATGCGTATGTTCCACTGCTTTTGACGAGTTTTCCTCCGTCGTTTGGTTGGAGTTCGATGTTGTTGATTGGTACTCCTTCTGGGATTTCTCCTAGTGGCAGTACGTTTCCTGGTTCTACTGGTGCACTGACTCCTACTTCTATTTCTTCTCCTGTTTGTAGTCCTTCTGGTGCTAGGACATTTCTTATTTCGCCGTCTTCGAATTCTACTTTGGCGACTGGTGCTGTCCGTGCTGGGTCGTGGACTAGGTCTACGACTGTTCCTGTTGTTTCTGCGTTTTTGTGGTTTGTTGTTCCTTGACCGTTTCTTCCGGCTTGGAATTTTGGACTTCCTTTTCCTCTTCTTTGTTGTTTTAGCGGGCTTCCCATTAATTATTCACCTTTACATCATGCCAAGCTCTGTGGCAATATCCATTGCGTCGTCGCTTGGGCTTAGTCTTACGTATGCTTTTTTCTTTGCTGATGAAGTGATGTTAGTATTGACTTTTTTGACATCTACTTCGAAAAGTGTTTCGACTGCGTTTTCTACTTGGTTTTTGTCTGCTTCTATGTCAACCATAAGCACTAACTTGTTTTCTTGGTCGATCATGTCCATTGCTTGTTCTGTCATGTGCGGGTTTTCTATTACTTCCCATGCTCTGTCAATTTCCATTATTTTGGTTCACCTATTGGTACATTCCGTCTTCTTCAAGTTTTTCAAGTGATTTTTCGCTCCATATTACGAGTCTTCCTGGTGTTGCTCCTGGAGCAAGTTTTTCTGCGTTAAGTTGGTCTACTTTGGAGTGTTCTACTCCTGCTAGGTTGCCTGCTGCGTCGGAGATTCCTTTATCGTTTACTGTTACTACTAGCGGACCGACTTTCCGTGTGTATTTTCTTCCACGGTTCTTTCCCATGCCTCCTCT
>Ga0209946_1000549_pt1 | contig 15539 bp, 15 predicted proteins | sample SalPon2_A_H2O_MG_FD_185704 | JGI IMG/M metagenome (GOLD analysis project Ga0209946, IMG submission 185704) | Salt pond water microbial communities from South San Francisco under conditions of wetland restoration - Salt Pond MetaG R2_A_H2O_MG... | ecosystem: Environmental > Aquatic > Non-marine... | reverse complement strand
CGCCGGTCGCCGTGGGGTCGCGTAAGAGCGCGATCGCCACCCGCCGCGGTGTCGTTCGACGCAATACCCCGAGTATCCGTCGCTCGCGGTCGGAGAATTGACCGGCTGGCACGTAGCGCCGGTAGTCAGCCTCTTTGTGTGACTCGATGATCCCGCCTCGCTCGAGTCGACGCAGGTGGTGTTGCGTCTCGCCGGTTCCAAGGTGGAGGTCGTCACGCAGCTTAGAAAAGTGAACGCCTGGCGTGGCGGCGACGTACCCGCGGATCGCCTCTCGGGTCTCGTTGGGCGCGTCGTCCCCCTCAGCAGCCGCCACACTCGTCGCACCGACGAGCGGCGTCACAGCACCTACGGCGGCGAACTGTCGAAGCGTTCGCCGTTTTTGTTCGTCGACCTCGTTCGTCACAGCTCTACGTACTTCAGGACAAATAAAAAGGGCTTCGCCGGGCTCATCGGCATGAAAAGATCGGTTCTGACCGGCTCACACCCTGGACGTCGGCATCTTCCGCCGGCGTCGACGGTTCCTCTCGTCTACTCCTCTTCGGCCCGCTCGACTTCGCCCTCAGGCACCTCTTCGTCCATCTCTTGGATGACCTCATCGGCCGAGCGGATGTTCGCGCCCGACCCACTCTTTATCGCCTCCGCCTCCTGTTCGAGCTCTTCGACGTCCATCTCGGCTGCCTCATCGATCTGACCGAGGATCTCGTCGATGTCGTCGAGCCCGAGCATGGCGCGGGTGTCGTCGTCGAACTCGAGCCCCTCGAGCCCTTCCATCTGTTGGGCGTCCGACCCAGAGAGTCCCTTCCCGTAGCGACCAACCAGACTCGTGAGCTCCTGTGGCACGACGAAGGTGGTCGAGTCGCCCTGACCGATCTCGGCGAGCGTCTCCATTCCCCGCTCGATGATTGCGCGCTCACCCATCGACTCGGCAGAGCGCGCGCGCAACACCGTCGAGATGGCGTCTCCTTGTGCTTCGAGGATCTGGCTTTGTTTTTCACCCTGTGCACGGATGATGTTGGATTGTTTGTCACCCTCCGCCTGCTCGACCGCCGAGCGTCGTTCACCCTGCGCTTCGAGGATCATCGCGCGACGGCGTCGCTCCGCGGACGTCTGTTGTTCCATCGCCTGTTGGACGTCCTTCGAGGGGTTCACCTCCCGGACCTCGACGCTCTCGACGCGGATCCCCCACTCGTCGGTCGGCTCGTCGAGCTCACGGCGGATCTTCGCGTTGATCTCTTGGCGTTTGTTGAGCGTGTCGTCGAGCTCCATGTCGCCGAGGACGGCCCGAAGCGTCGTCTGTGCGAGGTTCGAGACGGCCTTCTTGTAGTCGTCGACCTCTAAGAACGCTTTTTTCGCGTCCATCACCTTGATGTAGACGACCGCGTCGGCAGTCACCGGCGAGTTGTCCCGGGTTATCGCCTCTTGACGCGGCACGTCGAGCGTCTGTGTCCGCATGTCGAACGCGTACGTCCGCGAGACGAACGGCGGGATGAAGCTGATTCCCGGTTCGAGCAGCTTTCGGAACTCACCGAAGACGGTGAGCGCCTCCTTGTCGTACGCGTCGACGATCGCGACGGACTGCCAGATCGTGACGACCGTGAGGAGGAGCACGAGGAGCCCGACACCGGCCAGTCCGAACCCGGCCTGCAGGAGGAACGATACCATGCGTTCGTTTGGGCCATCGGCGGTTTAACTGTTCGCCTGCGGACCACTCGGTGTCACTCGCCGTCGGCCGCAAAGCGAGCCGCGACGTTGTCGAGCGTCGTTCGTAGCTGCCGCGCGTTGAACCGTCGGATCACCGGCGCGCCGGCAGCCGTCAGCGTCGACTCGGGTAGCCGGTAGGCCGCCTCGTACTCGAGGACCGTCTCGTCGTCGACCGCCTCGAAGGTGAGGTCGATCGTCCCTGTGAGCCGCCCCCGAAGCTCGAAATACATCCGTTCGCCCGGCTCGTGAACCGTTTGGACGATCTCGCCGTCGACGCCGATCCCCGCCATCCGGTAGGTGTACGTCAGCCGTTTCCCGCCGGTATCGAGCCGCTCGACGTCCCTGACTTCGGTGAGCCCGGGTGTTACTGCCGCGTGGTTGTGTGGGTCGTCGAGGAAGGCGAACACCGTCTCGACGTCGGCCGCGATCTGACGGCTGTCTGCCGCGGTGATCGTTCGGCTCACGGGTCGACGTACGCCTCGACGAGTTTGCGTTCGGCCGCCCTAAGGTGTTGGTGGAACGTCTGGCGGGTGATTCCCATCTGTGAGGCGATCTCGTCGCCGTCGACCGGTCGTGGCCACTCGAAGTAGCCGTTCAACGCCGCGGTCTTGAGCGCCGACCGCTGTCTGTCGGTGAGCCGGCCGTCGACCGCGGCGGCGAACTCGGTGAGGCTGCGGTCGCGGTTCTCACGCTCGACGCGCGAGTGCAGCGTGACACCGTCGTACTCGCCGCGGAACACGTCGAGGATCGACCGGACGTTCTGTTCTGGCGGCACCTCGACCGTCAGACTCGCCGTACTCGCCTCTGCTGTCGCCGCGTCGACGACGCCGCCGTGTTCGGCGAGCCGGGCGAACGGTGGTGACTCGGTCGTCGTCACCGCGAAGGTGACGTCGTCGTCGGTCTCCGAGACGACGCGAAGCGACGCAACGAACGGCAGCTGTTCGACCGGATCGCGGTCGAAGTGGGTTACGTGGGTCGTAAAGTAGAGCTCACAGCCGTCGTCGTCGAGCCGTGTGGTCCCCAAGTGGGTGATCCGTCCACCGATCGCGTCGGCGATCTGCGAGAACGTGAACTCCTCGTCGGCGATGTCGACACAGAGTTCGATCACACGGTCGGTGGTCAACATCCGGGTCGTCTCGAGTGAGTGGAGCCCGTTCGCGATCATCTTCCCGAGCGACTCACACACCTTCTGTTCGCGTCGATCCAGTGCGTCGGCTTCGCTGCTGTAGATGCCGAGCAGGCCGTACCGATGGTGGCCGTACGTGATCGGGACGACGAGGAGCTTTCTGGCGTCGATGGCGTCGGGGGCCAACGATCGACCGGTCGCCTCACCTGGCGCACAGCCCCTGACTTCGTCGGTCTCCTCGGCTCGCTCGACCGCTGCCGGCACCGACCCGAGCTCGAACGACGCCTCACCGTCGACATCGACCCCGTTCGAGGCGGTGATCTCGAGCCGACCGGTGCTCTTTGACACCTCACCGATCCACCCGCCGGCGTACCCTGGCTCCTCGGCGATCTTCTCACAGATGCGTCGCGAGGCCGTCTCGCCGTCTTCGCCCTCGACGAGAATGCGACTGATCTCGTTGAGGAGACCGTTCACGCGTCCGAGCACGCGGTCGAGCGCCTCCCGCTCGGCAGCGATCTGCTCGGCACGCTCTTCGGCGAGCTGTTCTGCCATCTTCCGGTCGGTCACGTCGTTTTGAAAGCCGACGTAGTGGACCAACTCGCCGTCGTCGTACACGGGAGCGATCGTGAGTTCGTTCCAGAACGGCGTCCCGTCTCGCCGGTAGTTCCGTATCTCGACGGTGATCGGCTCCTCCTGGCCGATCGCCTCGCCGAGCCGATCGATCGCCTCCGGGTCGGTCTCTGGCCCCTGGAGGAACCGCGGGTTTCGACCGAGCACCTCCTCGCGCTCGTAGCCGGTGTGTCGCTCCCAGGCGCCGTTCACGTACACGAGCGGGTAGTCTTGAATATCCGGATCACAGAGGCTGATCCCGATCGGCGACTCGCTTATCGCCCGCTCGATCTCCGCGGAGGTCGGCTCGTGTCCGCTCACGTCCTGTTGTGGCTGTGCGATCCCATCACGTGCACTCACCGTGGCCGCCTCGCTCGCCAATCGATCGGCGGTCGCCGCGCCGTCGCGCCGGACGACCCGATCTGCGCCGAGGTCGTACGCGGTCGCAGAGACGCCCGCCTCGTCGGCTACCATCACCGTCGGCAGGTCGACGCGCGACTCCGCGAGGGCGTCGAGCAGCGCGATGCCGTCGTCGCCCGGCAGGTCGTATGCGGCGATCAGACAGTCGAACGCGCCGGAGACGGCCTTCGCGACGCCGGCCGCGGCCGTGTGTGCCGCCGTTACGTCGAACCCTTCGGTCTCGAGCGCCGACACGACCCGGTCGATCCCGTCAGCTCCGTGGACGACGAGCACCCGCGAATCCGACATTGCCCTCACTTCGGGCTCGGGTACATTAACGATTGGTAGTCACGTCGCCGAGTCACCGGTCGGTCGTCGTCGCACTCGGTGTCACGAATCGGTCCCGTATGCCGGCCGCAGAACCGGTGACCCAGCACGATGGAGCTGTACACGTGAGCCGCGTTGTGCACGTGTGTACAGACGCGACCGTCGATCGACACCGTCGCCAGACGGCGAGGCCTCTTTGACGCTCCCGCTCGTAGCTGGCGACATGTTGGCTTCACCCGGTCGATCGGGACACACCGACCACCACCCGCGGCTCGCCGTCGCCGCGCCGACGGTCGAGAGACCGGTGAGACTATGAGCACCCGGGTCGCCGTCGTCGAGCCGCCGGCGTCGCTGCCGCCCCGCCGTATCGGCGTCCCTCCGTCGGTGTGTGCAGCACTCGGCGTCGACACGGGGGACCTGCTCTCGGTAACGGGCGAGGACCGGACCGCGGCCGTCGTGGAGCGCGTCGGCGCCGACCACCAAGGCGTCTGTCTCGGCTCGTCGCTATGCGAGGGTGCAGACGTATCCGTCGGCGACAGCGTCGCACTCGAGCGTGAACCGCCCGTCACCGCCGAGGCCGTCCGGCTCCGACTCGACCGTTCCCTCTCGCTCACCCGCGTCGAGGAGTCCCTGCGCCGTCGACTCACGGAGACGGCCGTCACCGTCGACGACGTCGTCACGGTCAGCCACCTCGACGGGGCGCTGACGCTTCGGTTCGTCGTGGACGCCGTCGAGCCGTCGTCGCCGGCGATCGTCGAGTCCTCGACCGACCTCGACGTGGTGACCGACGAGGAACCCGACGCGGTCGCCGTAGAGACGAGCGTCGTCGACCCCGACCGGACCGTCCCGCGGTCGACGTACCGACGCCTCCGCGACATCGTGGCGACGCGACTCGACGAGGCCCCGACGTTCACGGCCGCCGGCCGCCCGGCGTCGGTCGGGATTCTGCTTTCCGGGCCGCGGGGGGCCGGAAAGACGTCGCTCGTCGAGGCCGTCGCCGCGGCGACCGCCGCCGAGTTCGTCCCCGTCTCGACGGCGGCTCTCCGGGCCGCGTCGAGCACCGACCGGCGCGACCGACTCGACCGCGTCGTCGCCACGGCGCGAGAGGCGGACCGGTGTGTCGTTCTGTTCGACGACCTGGAGGTGCTCGGGAACCACGGCACCGGGTCGTCGCTCGGCGGCCAGCTCCGCGAGCCGGTCGACGAGCTCCGCGCGACCGACGGAACGGTCGTCGTCGGGGCGACGACCGACCCCGGATCGGTCCCCGAGGCGCTGCGTCGTGGCGGTCGATTCGACCGTGAGATCGCGCTCGACCACCTCACCGGCGCGGACCGGCGTGACGCGCTCGAGCTACTCACCAGAGACGTCCCGCTCGCGGCCGACGTCGACCTCGAGGCGACGGCGATCCGCATCAGCGGCTTCGTCCTCGCCGACGTCGCTGCCGTCGTCGACGCGGCCCTCGAACGCGCGGTTCGGCGGACCGGTGAGTCGACCGTCGCGCAGGCGGACCTCGACCACGCCATCGACGAGATCGAACCGACCGGCCTCCGGACCGTTTCGCTGGAACTTCCCTCGGTGTCACTGGATGACGTCGGTGGGCTCTCGGCCGCCAAACGCGAGATCGTGCGAACGGTGTACTGGCCACTCGCGTACGCCGACCGCTTCGAGCGTGCCGGGATCGAGCCGCCATCTGGCGTGCTGTTGTACGGCCCGCCAGGGACTGGGAAGACGCTCCTCGCGCGCGCCGCGGCCGGCCTCAGCGACGCGAACTTCATCTCGGTGAACGGTCCCGAGCTACTCGACCGCTACGTCGGCGAGAGTGAGCGCGCGATCAGAGAACTGTTTGCGACCGCCCGCGAGAGCGCTCCTGCCGTGGTCTTTTTCGACGAGGTCGACGCGATCTCCTCGGCCCGTCGCGGCGACGACACCGGCGTCGGCGAGCGTGTCGTCTCACAGCTGTTGACCGAGCTCGACGGGCTCGAGCCGCTCACGGACGTCGTGGTCGTCGCGGCGACGAATCGCCCCGAGACGATCGACGAGGCGCTGTTGCGGCCGGGCCGCATCGAGACGGCCGTCGAGACTCCGTTGCCGGACCGTACGGCTCGTCGCGAGATACTGGCCATCCACACGCGGGAGACGCCGCTGTCTCCCGACGTCGACCTTGACGACGTGGCCCGACGAACCGCCGGGTACAGCGGCGGTGACCTCGCCGCGCTGGTTCGGGAGGCGGCGATGCTCGCGATCGAGACGACGCTGACCGACGGTACCGCGGCCGCCGATCCGGCCGCCGACGTCACCGTCGGTCGCGCGGACGTCGAGCGTGCACTCGAAGAAACCGAACCGTCGGTGTCGGCCGACGGTCGGTGGGACGTCCCGGCGGAGTAACGCTGGTACGGCGTCGACTCACCCGCGCGTTTCGTGCAGGTTGAGCACGAAGTACGCGATGGCGAGCGCCGTCACCAGCTCGACCGCCGAGACGAGCCAGAAGGCGGTGTTGAACCCGATTCCGGTGTTCTGTAGCGTTGGCAGCGCGAACAGCGCCCCGGCCGCGATGACGAAGCTAACGCCGATGCCGACGGCGGATCGAACGTTCAGTACCGCGACTTCGGTCTCTGGTGTGTCTGACATTGCGTGATAAAATACGTCGGCAGCGGGTCGGTTCGTCGGTCGGTGTCTCAGTCGGCGGTCGCCGCCTCACCGGCGGACGGCTCGGGTGCGTCGCTGTCCGGGAGGATGGCGCGGCTGCTGAGCAGCACGAAGCCGAAGCCGACCTTCGCGGTCACGTCGAGCACCATGAAGCCGAGCGTCTCGAGCCCGAGGCCGACGACGCCGGCACCCTCGGTGCCGATGATCCACAGGATCGGATATGCGGTCCACAGTACCGCGGTTATCACAGTGAGCGTGTTGAACGTGCTCTGAACCTCAGCAGAACGCCGCTTTGCGGCGCTCCGAAGACTCGTGAGCAGGTAGTACAGCACGAAGATGAACGCGATCGTGCTGACGAGCCACCAGCTGTACCGTGCGAGCATCGTCTGTGAGAGCGCGCCGATGAGACCGGTGACGATCATCAGGGCGTCGACGCCGATGAGCGTCCCGATCGTGACGCGGTCGACCTTCGCGAGCAGTGCGAGGTCGAGCAGCAGCAGCGGCGTGGTGAAGAGCCAGTCCGCGTACCGGGCGTAGTAGATGTCGAGTGTCCCACGTCCGGCCACTTCGACCTCAGTCAACCCGATGCCGAAGAACATCGACAGATACGCAGCCGTCGCGATTCCCGGCACCAGGATCGTGATCGCGTAGTACTCACGGGCCTCCTCGTCGGTGACACCCCATCCCTTCGCGATGAAGTAGAAGGTCCCGATGAGCATCAGTAGCGTTCCGATTCCCAGCCACAACGTTTCTGGTCGACCATCCCCCAGGATGTCGAACCCTGCCTGCATCACTGTCGGATCCATGTTGCAACTCGATATATACACTATTAGGTAATGAACGATAGGCCGACATAGTAAGGATCACCGCACAGTCCAGTGAGGAGTGCTCACGACACCATCGTCGGGCATCCCGGACGTTCGCTCGGCCGCAGTCGGGGGCGAATCGACCGGATGTGACATCGATCCGGTAGTAATCGGCGACGCTTCGACGTCGTCGACCCTTACTAGTAACCCAAAATCACATCTCCGAGGCACCCCATGTACCGACATGGCAGAGGAAAACGCCGAGGAGGAGCTGACGGAGGCCGAATCGACCGCCGAGGAGCAGACGACGGAGGAGACGGGGGACGCGATGGCGCTCGACGTCGAAGCGCTCGAGACGTACGAGTCGCGCGTAGACGAACTCACCGACGCGCTCGAGGACCGCGAGGAGACTATCGAGGAACTCGAGTCGGTCGTCGAGGCCCAGTCCGAACAACTCGACCGGCTCGAAAGTCAGTTCCTCGACCTCTCTGCTCGTGTGGCCGACGGCCGAAACCTTGGCGTGTGCCCGGAGTGTAACGGACCGACCGAAAAGAAAGAGCGGCTCTTCCGAAGTGACACGATCGAATGTAACCGGTGTGGACACGTGGTTCACACGTACTGAGCCGGCCGCACCCTACCCCGGGCGCCGTCGATATAACAAGCCCTAAGAGCGGTGTCGTCGACCTTCTCGCATGCCTATGCGGGCCGTCGATCGGCTGGGGCTCGCCGACGCGGTCACGGTGGCCAACGCCGCGGTCGGATTTCTGGCCGTGCTCGCCGCCACCGTCGACCTCGCGCTCGCCGCCAGGTTGATCCTCGTCGCTGCTATCGCCGACGGTCTCGACGGCGTCGTCGCCCGTCGCCGCGGATCGACGCCCGCGGGTCCGTATCTCGACTCGCTGGCCGACGTTGCCTCCTTCGGCGTCGCGCCCGCGACCATCGTCGCCGTCGCCGCGCTCGCGGCGTCGACACCCCAGGCGTCCTGGGTCGTCGCCGCGGGCGTCGGCGTCGCCGCGCTGTTCGTCGCGATGGCCGTCGCCCGACTCGGCATGTACACCGCGTACGACAGCGAGTGTGGCGAGACCGTCGGGGTGCCGACGACCCTCGCGGCGACGGTACTTGCGGCTGCCGTCCTCGCCGGGTACACCGACCCGATCTTACTCGTCGCCGGTGCCGCGGTCTTCGCGCTCCTCATGGGGTCGTCGGTCCGGTACCCGGACCTCCACGCGCAGGACGCGCTCGTGATGGGACTGGTGCAGGCGGCCGTGGTCGTGACGCCCGCCGTCCGTGCGGTCGCGGGCGCACTCCCGGCGTGGATCGGGGAGGGATTCGCGTTCGCGTTGTTGTTTCTCGCGACCGGGTACCTCCTGTTGGGGCCGTGGCTGTACTGGGGCGACGAGACGCGCCGACGCGAGGCGGACGTCGACCGACTGTGAATCGACGGGCACCGTCGCCAAACATCGGTAGCTCGTGGTGAGCGTGCGCGAGAACGAGGAAGATTCGTCGTTTCGCTTACAGTAACGCGTCGACGTCGTCGTGCCGGGTGATGTCGACGCCCTCCTCCGTGACGACGGCGACGTTGATGCCGTTTCCGGACGCGAGGTCACGCTCGACGGCCGACTGAATCGCCTTCGCGGCGACGGTCGTGGCCTCGTCGATCGAGAGGTCCTCGTCGTACTCCTGTTCTAACACGCCGAGTGCGTACTGTGAGCCGGAGCCGGTGACGGTGTACTCCTCTTCTGTGGTGCCACCGAGTGCGTCGATCGAGTACACGTGCGGTCCCTCGTCGTCGACGCCGCCCAGGATCGGCTGGACGATGAAGAACGCGCCCGTCCGCAGGAGGTTCCCCGTGAGCGTCGAGAGCGCCTCCATCGACATGTCGTCACCACGACGGGTCTCGTAGAGGCTCGTCTCGGCTTTGAGCGTGGAAATGAGGTTCTGAGCGGCGGAGACCGAGCCGGCGATCGTGAGCGCGCCGCGCGGGTGAATCTCCTCGACCTTCTGGACGTCCTTCGAAGAGACCATTCCGCCGAGAGACGCCCGCATGTCCGTCGCCATGACGACGCCGTCGGCCGTCTTGAGCCCGACCGTCGTCGTCCCGGTCTTCGTCTCGCCTTCGCCGTCCGCCTGTGCGGCACGGCGCTCCGTGTGTTCGAACTCGCCGAGCTCCGGTCCGAAGACCGGCTGGTCGCGGCCGAGATCGGCGGACAGCCCGTTCGAGAAGTCGTCGGTCGGTGTTCGCATTAACAGACAGTTCGCTCCTCGCGTTCATAAAGGCAACCCTTCGTAGACCGGACGCCGGTTCCGACGGGTCTTTGTGTGACGGTGGTCCGCCGTCGTGTCACCTGCCTACGTACCTCACGATTCCGTTCGGTCGTACGCCTCGCCGGTAGCCTCGACGAGCCGCCGGATCGGGAGCGTGATCCCGAGTCGTCGACGAGCGACCACGGCCACCGGGAACGCCGATATCCCGACGGCGACGGCCGCCTGATGTGCGCCGAAGAGCACCGCGGTGTGGATGCGATCGAACATGACTGCTCTGTCGTGGCCAGTGTGGGTCTATATATAAACCTTCCGGGAGCGTAGATCGTTGGATCCGGCTGCGGTCTGTCGGTTTTGTCGATGCGCGGTCTCGTGGCTGCCTCCCGAGCCCGACGGCGACAGATGACGTATCAGCGTGCCAGTAGATGCGCGTCGTCGGCATAACGTATAGAAATATTCGAGCGCACGTCCGCCTCGCATCCGTCTGCTGTGGCTCGTCGCTGCCCTCGTCGCCTCATCGCTGACCTCGTTGCTCACCTCGTCGCGTGCCGTCCGCTACCGAACCGGCTATTATTACTCGCGTTCGTGTTCCGATCGTGAAAAACGTCACCGATCGCACGCACAACCCGTTCGGGATGCAGCCTGACTGCGCGTCGTTCGTGCCCGGGTACGGCGACGCCAACGCCGACTTCCACGTCGTCGGCGACCACCCCGGCGTGCACGGCGGCCTCGAGGCGTCGATACCGTTCACCGGCGAACCGTGGTCTCCGACCCTCTTCGACGCGCTCGCCGAGGCCGAGCTCGTGACCGACGTCGACCCGGTCACCGCCGACCGTACCTTCTTTTCGTACCTCCACATGTGTCTCCCGGACGGCGACCCCACGCCGTCGTCGTACGACGACATGGAGCGGTTCTTCGACGCGGAGCTCCGCGCCATCGCCGCACACGTCCTGTTGCCCGTTGGCGCACGCGCGACCGAGCACGTCCTCGAAACGTACACGGCCCGCGCCTGGAAGACGACGGTCGACATGGAGGCACTCCACGCTACCGAACTCCTCGGCTCCGGCTGGCTCGTCGTCCCGATCCGCGACCCTGCCGCCTGGGAGGCCGACGAGGGGACCCGGTTGGTCGAGGCCCTGCGTGACATCCAGTCGACGGACTTCCGCCGCGAGAGCGACCTCGGCCGGTTCTTCGCCGGCAACGACCCGTACCTCGTCCGGTGAATCGGTACCGGCAACCGCGCGACCAGCCGAGATGTCGATCGACCCGCGTCGATCGGAACCGTCGAATTCTGACCCTCGTCTGGCGACGCTACCTGACGTTCGAACTGAAACAGCGCCTACTTTGTTACGATCGCTCGGAGTCGCCCGGTTTCGGGGGTCATATTTGTCGCGAGACCGCGGATTTTATACGACACCTCTCTTCCGGACAGACGACGCCCGGAGCGATCGGGCGTCGGCCGCAGGACTGGTACTCCACACGCGGCTTGGTCAGGGCCGACTCACCCGAGTCGGTTCTTTCTCGATCGATCGTATACAGCGTTCGAGACAGAGTCCCTCGGGAGTTGAACCGAGACAGTTCACGCGTCCCGTGACCCCGGACGCCCGCCGTTCTCGGTCGCCTCCGCGAGGAGCGCTTCGACGTACTGCCCGACGTGATCGTCCAGCCGTCGCTTGAACCCGCGCTGTCGCGCGAGTCGGTCGAGTTCTCGCGAGACGTACGTGCCGTACTGTACGGCCTTCTTTTCGGCCGTCCGCACGGACTCGGGGACGAGACCGGACGCGGCGCGTCGAAGCGCGACCTTGCGCTGTGTCGGCGTCGCAAGTAGCTGGGCCGGCAGCCGGAGCGCCGACGCGACGAGCCGGTCATCCAACAGCGGTGCCACCGGCTCGACGCCGGCTGCTCGCAGCGTGCGCACGTCTCGTTCGAGCTGTGTGGGTAGCGTCCGCACCGTTTCGATTCGCGCCCCACGAACGGTGTCGGCGTCGACGCGGTGGTCGTCGGCCGGGTCGACGACCTTGCTGTACCCGCCGAACAGCTCGTCGGCCCCCTGGCCGACCGCCAGTCGGTCGACGCCGTCGGCCGCGGCCGCTTCCGCGGTCAGGTACAGCGGGACGGCGATCGCGAGGTCCATCGGGTTCCGTCGTCCAGTCGCGAGTGCGACGTCCACGACGGCTCGCCGGAGCGTGTCGTGCGTGATCTCCACCACTCGGAGCGTCAGATCCATCGCGCGCGCCGCCTCACGGGCGGCCGCGACGTCGTGACATCCCTCGAACCCAGCGACGTAACACGGGGCGTCTGGCACCCCGCTCGCGACGAGCGCGGAGTCGACTCCCCCAGAGAACGCCACCGCGAGGCGTCCGGCTGACGCCTGGCCGTTGTAGTCGCCCTGGGCGTCGTCTTCGACAGTGCTGGCGTCCCCGACGGCACCGGCGTCTCCGACGTCCTCGGCAGCGTCGGCGGCTCTGCCTCCATTGAGCGTCGCGAGCGCGGCTGTAAGCGCCGACTCGACGGCACCCTGCGCCTGCGTCGGCTCGGCGGCCGGCGGCTCCGGGAGTGACCAACACTCGACGACTCCGTCTGCAGTGACCACCGTTCCCGGTGGAACCGGCTCCGGAGTCGCAAGCGAGCCGGGGTCAAACCCCCACGCGTCCGGCTTCGTCGGATCCGGAGCCGTCGCCTCCACGAACAGCGGCTGGCGGCCGAGTACGTCTCGGACGAGCACGGAGACCCGGTTGGCTCCTCGGTCAGAGCCGGCTCGTGCCGGCCGGTCGCCGGACGACGATCGGTCACCGGGTACCACCGAGACGTCTACCTGTAGGCTCCCGGCAAATCCGCCGGTACCGGGGAGTGGGTCGCGGGCTCGCATCGCGGCCCTGATGATGGCGGCGTCGGCTCCGCGGAGGTCGTCGTGACCGGGGGACTGCGTGTGGTGTCTCGACATCGAGTGGGGGAGTTCGGCTGTGGCCGCAGGTCAGCTATCACCGCAGGTCAGCGATGGTTCGGAGCGCACGGCGCTTGGCGCCGCCGGCGAACTGTCTGAGCGAGACGCGCCAGGGGGTGCGACGGCCGACTACGCTCGTGCGGCCGTCGGCGACCGCACGGAGGATCGCAGAGGCGTCGCGCTCGTCGACGTCGACCTCGGTCACCGCCTGCCCGACCATCTCAGAGATGTGTGCGTCGCTGCCGGCGGTCGTCGGGAGGTCGTTCTGGAGCGCGAACCGCTCGGCTCGTCGGTTCGCTCGGCCGGTGAACAGCCGGGAGTTGTACGCCTCGATCGCGTCGGCACTGGCGAGCGCCGCCTCCGAGACGTGGGCGGCGACGCCGTGTCGCGTCTTCTGAAACGGGTGGGGCACGACCGCGATCCCGCCGTCGGCGTGGATCCGGTCGAGCGTCTCTGCGAAGCCGAGGCCGCTCGGAATCAGGTCGTCGATGCCGAACGCGAGGAGGTGGCCGGCCGCGGTCGTCACCTCCATGCCCACGATGCCCACGAGCCCGTAGTCGGCCGCGCGCTCGGCCGCCTCGATGCTCGCGTCGATCTCGTCGTGGTCGGTGACCGCGAGCGCGTCGAGCCCGACCGCAGCCGCCTGCTGCAAGAGGAGGTCGACCGGGTCACGACCGTCGTGTGAGAGCGCAGAGTGGGCGTGGAGCTCGACCGATAACACGACGTGTCGTTCGCGTCTCGGCTAAAAAAACTCCCCGGTACGAGAGACGCCGTGCCAGCCCAATCGGCGTCGAGTCGACACGGACACGCTTAAGAACCCGTACGGCGTCGGCTTTGACGGGAACAGCACAGCTGCGGATCCGACGCGCCGGGGATCATTTGCCCACGGCTTGGGAACGTAGCAGTGCGCCGCCGTCGCCGCCTCACGACCCGTGCGGCTCGCATCGACGAGCCGTCTCGTGGTCTGTCTCTTGCGGCGGCGCGGTCACCGTCGACGCGGTTGTGCCGTTCCAACCCGACCAATGGCACGAATGCACACACGCCGTCGCGGCTCGTCCGGATCGGACAAGCCGGCGGCAGACGAGAGCCCGGAGTGGAGCGACGTCGACCCCGAAGACATCGAGTCTCGCGTCGTCGAACTACACGAGAACGGACACGACCCGAGCGTCATCGGCATCAAACTGCGCGATGAAGGCGTCACGGGCGTCCCGGTCCCGGACGTCAAGCTCGCGACCGGCAAGAAGATCACCGAGATCCTCGAGGAGCACGACGCAGCCGCGGACGTTCCAGAAGACCTCAGGCACCTCCTCGCGCGTGCGGTGCGCTTGCACGAGCACGTCGAACAGAACGGCCAGGACTACCAGAACAAGCGGGCACTCCAGAACACGGAGTCGAAGATCCGCCGCTTGGTGAACTACTACCGCGGAGACGAACTCGACGAGTCGTTCGTCTACACCTACGAGAACGCGGCCGAGCTGCTCGCCGACGAGTGAGCACGCCGGCAGCCAACCGACAGCCACCCGAGACGTGACTGACGCCACCGCCGATACGACGCCCGCCCCCGATGCGCTCGCGCGCGTCCTAGCGGAAGCGCCGTTCGTGCGGCTCGTTGCGACCGACGACGGCGACGCGCTCGCTGCCGCGGGGCTGCTCGCCCGCACACTCCGAACCTGCTCGGTGCCGTTCCACCTCCGTGTCGCGATAGATCCGCGTCCGGAGCCAACCAACGACGACCGTGCGGTCGTCGTCGGTGCTGACCGTGGATCACACGCCGTCGCGGGGGCGCGCGTCCCGGCGAGCGCCACGGCGTTCGCAGTTGCTCGGGCGCTCGGCGCCGACCCGGATCCCGTGACCGCGCTCGCCGGCGTCGTCGCAGCGGGGTCGACGCCCGGCGGTGACGGCTCCGACGCCGTACTCACCGCGGCCGAGTCAGCGGGACTCGTCGCCCGACAACCGGGCGTCGCGGTGCCGACCGCGGCGGTCGTCGACGACCTCGCGGCCTCGACGCTGATCCGGACGCCGTACTCCGGTGATCGCGAGGCGACTCACGCGGCGGTTGAATCCCTCGATCTCCCCGCGGAGTTCGGGACGGACGCCCACCGCCACCTCGCCTCACTCGTTGCCGTCGACGTCGCGACGGCCGAGGGCGCCAGTACGCGGAGTGCGACCGCGGTCGAACGGGCCCTCGGTCCGTACGCTATCGTCGCCGACGACGTCCCCTTCGAGACGGTCGGCGGCTACGCTGACGTGCTCGAGGCCCTCGCCCGCGAAGCACCCGGAACCGGTGTAGCACTCGCGTTGTCGGCCGCCCCCGACGACGATCTCGTCGATGCTGCCCTCGACGCGTGGCGCGTGCACGGCGCCGCGGCGCACACCGCGCTCGATGCGGCGACCGTCGGCCGGTACGACGGGTGTGCCGTGTTCCGGGTGGACGCAACGCAGTCGGTGTTGCCGACGGTCGCCCGGCTCGCTCGCGACTTTCAGTCGCCGGAGCCGGTCACGATTGCCGTCAACGAGGCTGCCGGTCGCGTTGCGGTCTCCGCGACGGAGCCGTGTGCGGTCGGCGACGCCTGTCGGGCCGCCGCCCGTGAGACCGACGAAACCGGATGGGGAACGCCTGCTCGCGGCGGTATGGACGTCGCTGGGGACCCGACGGACGCGCTCGCTGCGCTCCGGGAGGTCCTCTGATGGGCGGCGACTCGTCGCCACACGCGCGCCA
>Ga0209946_1000546_pt1 | contig 15569 bp, 16 predicted proteins | sample SalPon2_A_H2O_MG_FD_185704 | JGI IMG/M metagenome (GOLD analysis project Ga0209946, IMG submission 185704) | Salt pond water microbial communities from South San Francisco under conditions of wetland restoration - Salt Pond MetaG R2_A_H2O_MG... | ecosystem: Environmental > Aquatic > Non-marine... | reverse complement strand
GCGAGGTCGAGGTCGCTGTTGAGGAAGCCAGAAATGAACGACGCGGGCGCAAAGCGCGCGTTCTCGACGTGCGTTGTTCGCCACTCGTAGTCGATCCACGCCGAACTGGGCGCATCTTCGGCGTAGTAGCCGTGGTCAGCGTTGAAGTAGCGGATCGATGGCTTCGACGCGAGGAGGTTGAACGCGGCCTCACCGACGAGCGGGGCTCTGAGAAGCTCCCGCACCCACGGCTTCGGCGGGCTCGGCCCTGCGACCGCTGTCGGGCACACACCGACAAAGCCACCGAGCGTGACGCCCTCGCCGCTCGCGCCGGTGGTGTCGGCGGCAGCCGCTGTGTACGCCGCCGACAACGATGAGGCCACGACCGCGGGCGTCTCGAACGTAGCGAGGAAGTCAGCGACAAAGTCCTCGTACAGCGCCGCGGAGTACCGCAGCGGGGGACGATCAGAGCGGCCATACCCCGGGAGATCCGGCGCAATGACGTGGTGATCAGTAGCGAGATCATCGAACACCGCTCGCCACTCACCCGAAGAGCCCGCGGCGTTGATCCCGTGGAGCAACACCAGGTCGGGGTCGTCTGGGTCACCGGCTTCGGTGTAAGCGACGTCCATCCCGCGCCAGTGGTAGGTTCCCTCGTCGCCGTCAAGCGGAGACTCAAGCGGCTCTCGGTGGCGGAGCCCGACGTTCGCCGTCGCGACTGCACCGGCGCCGAGGAGGGCCGTCCCGACGAAGTTTCTGAGTCGCATACCGGAATGTGTGTCTCCCGCGATTTATACCCGTGGGGCGGACGATGCTTTCGCCCTGTGTGCACCATCGGCCGACGCCGGTGTGGCGCCACGCTAGTGGCACATCAGCCGTCGAGCTCCGGCAGCCGGCCGCCGTCGACGGCCAGGTTCTGACCACTCACGTACGCGGCCGCGTCGCTGAGGAAAAATTGCAACGGCGCGGCGACGTCGGCGAAGCTTGCGGGACGGCCGCGCGGGAACGACTCGACACCGGCCTCGGTGTTCTCGACGGCAAATGGCGAGACGGCGTTCACCGTGATCCCGTCGTCACGGGTGTCGGCTGCGAGCATCCGAGTAAACATGAGCACCCCCGTTTTCGCGACAAAGTACGGGAAGTTCACCGGGTGTGCGTGCTGGCGGTCGCTGTCGGCGAAGCCGATATTGACGACGCGTCCCCACCCTTGTTCGCGCATCGCCGGCACCGCGCGCCGTGAACAAAGAACTGTGCCGTAGAATGTTGACTCGACCACGTTGCGCCACGACTCCCACTGGATCTCACTCCAGTGACGCGAGTCGAAGTCGCCGACGTTGTTCACGAGGATATCTACCGTGTCGAGTGCCTCCGCTGCAGCAGTGAACAGGTCGTCGACGGCGTCTGGATCGGTGATATCTCCCTGCACAGTCGTTGCCTCAACACCGCGCTCGCGGGCCTCCTCGGCGGTCGCTGTCGCTGCGGCTTCGCTGTCATGATAGTGAACAACGACGTCCGCGCCACAATCGGCAAGCGAGAGCAGCAGTTCGCGTCCGACGCGTCGAGCGCTTCCGGTGACGAGTGCGGTTCGGCCGGTTAGATCCGGAGTGATCGCCATGGCGATCCGTCGTGGGTGTGACGGTTAATCCTTCTCGCTCGGACAGTCCCGTCGCGATTCGGTGTCGGGCTGTGACGTCTCACTCGACGTTCTGTTAGTAGCCCGCTCGACACACCGTTCGATAGGGTCGACGACCTCGGCTGCGACGGTGTAGGGGTCGGTTTCACCGCGACGAACCCGCTCTGCGAGCGCGTCGATGCCGCCATGCTCGGCGATCGAGTCGCTCGCAAGTGCGCCGACGTCGGCACGGATGAGGGTCCGAATCGCCGCTGCGTGCCGGTGACGGCGCGCCGCCGCCAACTCGCCCGAGTCGCAAAGGGCTGTCGCGTGTGCGTCGAACGCCTCGAGAAGCGCGTCGACACCCTCTCCCGTTTCCGCGACGGTCCCGACGACCGGTGGCGTCCACGTCGACGACCCATCGTCGCTTGTGTCGGTCGCCTCCACAACACGGGCGGCTCCGGGACCGTGGTGACCCGCGGGGTGGGTCGTCTCCGCGCTCTCCTCACGGCGATGGACCATCTCGTCGAGTTCGGCGCGGGTTCGTTCGGCCCCCTCCCGGTCGAACTTGTTTACTACGAACACGTCGCCGATCTCGAGGATTCCCGCCTTCAGCGTCTGCACGTCGTCGCCCGCCCCGGGCTGGACCAACACGGCGACGGTGTCGGCCGTGCGCACCACGTCGATCTCACTTTGGCCCGCGCCGACCGTCTCGATCAGGATCGTATCCTTGCCGAAGGCGTCGAGGGCGGTCACCGCGTCAGCCGTCGCCATCGAGAGCCCACCGAGCTGCCCGCGGGCGCTCATCGAGCGGAAGAAGACGTCCATATCACCGACGGTCGAAGCCATCCGGATCCGGTCGCCGAGTACCGCCCCGCCGGTGTACGGTGAGGCGGGGTCGACGGCGACGACCCCGACGGTGTCACCGCGGTCGCGGAGCGCAAGCGCCAGCTTGTCGACGAGCGTCGACTTGCCCGCACCCGGTGACCCGGTGATACCGATCACGTCGGCGGTGCCGGTGTGGTCGTGAAGCGCCGAGACGATCCTGCGGTATCCCGGCGAGCGGTCTTCGATCCGCGAGATGACCCGCGCCAGCGCCCGGTGGCTCCCGTCGAGCAGCGACTCAACGAGGGCCGCGTCGCGATCGGTCAGGTCTGTGCTGGCCCCATCAGCAGCGCCCTCCTGGCGCTCACCGGCTGGCTCCTCGGTGTTCCTCGCCTCGTCTCTGTCTGTGTCCGTGTCGCGTCCGACCATCTACGCGCGCTCCGGGAGGTTCGCCCTGACAAAATCGACTGTCTCAGACATCGGGGTACCGGGGCCGAACACCTCCGCGACGCCAGCGGCTTTCAGCGCGTCTTCGTCGTCATCAGGCACGATCCCACCGACGATCACGAGGGTATCATCGAGCGCGCTGTACGCCTCCAGCCCGTCGATCACCTTCGGGACGAGGGTGTTGTGTGCCCCAGAGAGGATCGAGATGCCGAGGACGTCGACGTCCTCTTGGACGGCCGCCTGTACGATCTCTTCTGGCGCCCGATGGAGCCCCGAATAAACGACCTCGAAGCCCGCATCACGGAACGCCCGGGCAATCACGTGTGCGCCCCGGTCGTGGCCGTCGAGTCCGACTTTCGCGACCAGACACCGAACAGGACGCTCATCGGTGTCGACACTCATGCTTCAAGTTGGATCCGGCGGCAATGTTACTCTACCGGCGGTGAAACACGTCTGCACCCACACACTCCGATGTACCTTTCCGCACCGGTGACGTTTCTTTGTGCATGGACGCACATTCGCCAGTAGTTTCGGTTCGGGACGTATCACCAGAGGTACAGTAGTCATGTCGGGCAAAGACGACTACTACAACCGCTCGAAACAACAGGGGTACCGCAGCCGTGCCTCCTACAAGCTCCAACAGCTCGATTCGGAGGCGAGCCTGCTCGAGACCGGCGATACGGTCGTCGACCTCGGGGCCGCCCCTGGGGGGTGGCTGCAGGTGGCCGCCGAGGCGGTTGGCGAGACGGGGACTGTCGTCGGCGTCGATCTTCAGCGGATCGACGACTTTGACGAGCACGACGTCGAGACGATCCGCGGCGATATGACCGACGAGCGCACCCAACACTACCTCCGTGAGGCGGTCGGCGAGGCCGGCGCAGACGTCGTGGTGAGCGACATGGCGCCGAACATGACCGGCGAGTATGAGCTCGACCACGCGCGCTCGGTGCACCTAGCACGCCAGGCGCTCGCGGTGGCCGAAGAGTTGCTCGCGCCGGGCGGTGACTTCGTCGTGAAGGTGTTCCAGGGCCGCGACCTAGAGGGCCTTCGGGAGTCGGTGGCAGACGCCTTCGACTACGTGCGGACGGTCTCACCGCCGGCCTCTCGGGACGCCTCTTCGGAGGTGTACCTCGTCGCGAAGGGACTGCTGACCGCCACCGTAGCCGTCGGCGACCGGCTCACGGTGACCGTTGAAGAGCGCGGCGACGAGGGCGACGGAATCGCGTACGTCGACGGATACACCCTCTTCGTGCCCGAAGCGACACCCGGTGAGACCGTCACGGTCCTCGTCGAAGACGTGAAGCCGCGCTTCGGCTTCACAAGCCGCGTGGAGTCGACGAGCGAGTAGCCCCTATCGGCGTACCTCGGCGGCGAAAGGCGAGAAACGGCACCCGCCGACGATCTCACCGTGGGGGGTCGGTGTGTCGGTCGACGACCGACGAGGGCGTCGAGCGCGCCGAGCGCGTCGTGTTCACGTCCGTGACGTCGGCACTGACGTCTTCGTCGTCCCCCGCGGGCTGGACGCAGACCCCACAGATGGAGTATCTGACACCGTCGGTGTAGCTCGGGTCAGGTGAGACGGTCCACCCTTCCGTTTCCGCGAGTGCGCGCACGTTCGGCAGTGCCATTCCCGCGTCCGCGGTCGGCTCGGCGCTCTCGTACGCGAAGAGGTGATCGTCGCGCCCGCCGGTGTCGTGGCGGCCGTCGTCCGTCACGTCGAAGCCGTCAGGCCGGACCTCAAGCGTGAGCGTCGACGCCCCATTGTACACGGCGAACCGGACGGCGTTCCGCAGTAGGTGTTTGAGTCGAGTCGGGGCGGCTAAGACGGTGCCGCCACCACACACGATGATAAGCGGCGCACCGGACACCGTCTTAGCGGCCGCGCGTACAGTCCGCTCGAGGTCGACAAACGTCTCCTCGCCGGCATCGTGCGTGTATCGAACCAGCGTGTGGAGATCTTCGACGCTCTGTTCGATCCGTCGAACGCGTTCTTGAGCGGTTTCGACCGAGTCGTGGGCAGCAGCCGGATCGTCGGCGTCGAGTCGCTCGAGGGTCACGTCGAGGTAGCCATTCGCCACCGTCACCGAGTTTCGTAGCTCGTGTGCGATTGCGCCGGACATGTCTGCGAGCTGTTTTTCGTGCCGTTTACGCCGCTCGCGCTGGCGCTCGAAGGTCGTAATGTCTTGAAGCAGTAGTGTATGTCCGAACGTCTCAGTCCCGACCTCGAGCGGATGACTCGTGCTCAGGTATGTTCGAGTTTCCTCATCCACCGTCGTCTCGATGAGCACCGGGCGGCCAGTGTCGTAGTCGGCCGCGAGCGATGATGAGAGCTCCTCGATAGACACTGGTGTGTCACCGGTATCGAGCATCGGGAAGATTGTCGTCGCCTCTTTGTTCCACTCCGTGATGACCCCGTCAGGGTCGAGGACGAGGATGCCACCAGCTGCGCGCTCGACGATCGAGCGGCGGGTCGCGCGCTCTTCGGCAACGAACCGCTCCTCGGCGAATATCGTTGTCCCAACCGCGAAGACGGCGACCCCGACGGGTTCGTACGTGAGCGCCGGGATGAGATCTGGTGCGAGCAGGTTCACGGCCTTCGGCGCAGACGCGAGTCCGGTGACAGCAAAGAGTCCGGCAAGCGTCCACGGCGGTCGCTCGGACTGTCGATAGAGGCGGTAAAGGAACACGAAGCCGATACCTGTAAGCAGGTACGCGAGGACGAACGAGCTCCAGTAGAGCGGTCCTTGGTCGATCAGGAGGAGTCTGGTGGGTTCTCGCTGGAGCGTCGCAGCGAAGTACTGACCGTGAATCGGGTTGGTGAGCTTGGCGGCGACCACGACCACGTAGACGCCGACGGCTGTCAGCCGGTACGACCGCCGCCGGTGGTACTCGTGACCCGTGTACGCCGAACAAAAGTACAGCCATGGCCCGATGGTGGCGAACCCGACGGCGAGTGCGAGCGCATAGATGGCCGTCGCGGTCGACTCGTTCGCGACGAGCAACCCGCCCGTCTGTAGCGCCCCCCAGACGCCAACGACGAGCAGCAACCACCGCAAACCCCGGCGCGAGTCGGGATTCCCGAGCCGCGACTCACGGGCGGCGACGACAAAACACGCCGCCGTAGACGCGAGGAAGACGCCGACGAGTGGCCACGAAACCGGCATGATACGGTATAGATCGAAAATATGTGGCACACTACTTATTATCCACGGTGGTTTCAACTCCTGACCGAATCTGGATCAGACGTCTTGAGACAGTAGTCAGTGCCGTCTGCTTGCGCCCGGCTGGGTCGTACGACTGTCGCTAGTCGCGCCGCCCGGTCGTGTCTGGATGGTTCGGTCGGGCGGTCCGGCGCCACTCGCGGACGGTGAACCCCTCGTACTCGGTCTCGGCGGCGACTATCCACTCGTCTCGGTCCCACGACGGGAACCGAGCGTCGCCGTCGTACCGGCCGTCGACGTGGCTGAGGGCCATCTCGTCGACGAACGGCTGGAACAGCTCGTAGATTGTTGCACCACCGAGCACGTATGCGACGTCATCCGTCGTCCGTTCGCTCGCGAGCGTGAGTGCCTCCTCAACGTCGGCGGCGACGACCGCGGTCGGCTCCGCGAGCGTCTCGAGGCGTCGGCTCACGATGATCTGTTGTGTCCCTGGGAGGTCCTCGCGCATCGACTCGAAGGTCCGGCGCCCGAGGATCACTGGGGCGTCATCGACACGGGCTCGGTACTGCTCGATATCGGCGGGAAGCGGGGGCCACGGAACTGCACCGTCGTCGCCGATCACACCGTTTTCTGCCACCGCGGCGACGCTGACCAGTCGCATACAACAGAACGGATCCGCATGCGCTAAAGCGACTCGGCCGATTGCGTGCGCTAGTCGTCAAGCCCAAGCAGGTCGAACGGTGAGCCGTTGTCGGTCGCAGCGGCCTGCTCGTACACCACGTGTGCCGTAGCGACGTCCTGGATCGCGAGCCCCGTAGAGTCGAAGACGCTGACGCCAGTCACCCCGTGTGAATCTGACCGACCGGCCCGCACACCGACGACGATGTCGCCGATCTCCCCGTAGATGTCGTCGTCGCCGAGCACGCCATTGGCGTACGGAACGTTGATCTCACCGGAGTGGGTACACTGCTCGTGGTCGTCGATGACGACGGCCGCCTCGAGCAGAAGCTCGTCGGCGAGTTCGTGTTTGCCCGCGGCGTCGGCACCCATGGCGTTGACGTGAGTCTGATCACCAACGTCATCTGGGCCGACGATCGGCTCCGTACTCGGGGTTACCGTCGAGAGCACATCGCAGTGGCCGGCCTCCGCGATAGAGCCCGCTCGAACGTCGAACTGATCGTCGAAGGCGTCGACGAAGGCCGCAGTGCGCTCATCGTCAAGATCACTGACGACGACCTCCTCGATGTCACGAACCGTCGCGATTGCTTCGAGTTGTGTGTACGACTGGACGCCGGCGCCGACGATTCCGAGCGAGCGCGCGTCTTCGACTGCCAAGTGGTCCGTGGCAACTGCGGCGGCTGCCCCGGTTCGTTTCATCGTCAGCATCGTTCCGTCCATGATCGCAAGCGGGAACGCGGTCGTCGGGTCGGAGTAGATCATCGTTCCCATCACCGTCGGCAGGTCGTGATCGGTCGGGTTGTCGGTGTGGACGTTCACCCACTTGATGCCAGCCGCCTCGAACGACCCGGTGTCGAGGTAAGCAGGCATCGACCGAAAGTCGCCGTTGTGTTGGGGTAAGTCGATGTACGACTTCGGCGGCATCTGGGCGTCGCCGCGCTGGTAGGCCGTGAACGCGCCTTCGACCGCTTCGATCACACGGTCCATCTTGGCGTTCTCGTCGACGTCGTCGTCGGTGAGAAGCAGCGTCTGCATGTTCGCATCTCGCAGTCGTCAGTACTTAGGACTGCTGGAGCGGCCGTTTCACGGCCAATATTCGTGTAAAATGTGTATTTTTGTGTCAATTCGGACGGGCGGACCGTCGGCGGGTGACTGTAGGAGGCGTGCCCGACGCGATTACATCGCGCCGCCCATGCCACCCATGCCACCCATACCGCCACCGGGGGCACCGGCGCCCTCGTCGTCGTCGCCGGCGGTGGAGAGGTCGCCTGCCGAAATGATGTCGTCGATTTTGAGCACGAGGTTCGCCGCCTCGGCCGCGGAGGCGATTGCCTGCTCTTTGGCGTGGGCCGTCTCGACGACGCCCGCCTCGAAGGTGTCCTCTACATTGCCGGTGAAAACGTTCAGCCCGGCGTTCGCGTCGCCACCCTCGTGTGCCGCACGGAGGTCGACCAGCAGGTCGATAGAGTCGAGTCCAGCGTTCTCGGCGAGGACACGGGGGATGAGCTCGAGGGCGTCGGCAAATGCCTCGACAGCGAGCTGCTCGCGGCCGGAGACGGAGTCGGCGTAGTCGCGGAGGCGACTTGCGAGCTCGACTTCGATCGCGCCGCCGCCCGGAAGGATCCGGCCGTCGGAAACGGTTGTCGCGACGACGTCGATAGCGTCGTTGATCCCGCGCTCAAGCTCGTCGACAACGTGCTCGGTGGAACCATAGAGGAGCAGCGTTGCGCCGTGAGGGTTCTCGCCTTCGACGTAGAACAGCTCCTCGTCGGTGTCGCGCTCGACGGAGCCGACCGCGACGTCGTCGGCGGACAGCGAGTCCAGATCGGTGACGATCGTCGCGTCGAGAATGTTCTTCAAGAACTTCATGTCGGACTTCTTCGTCCGACGGATGGCGAGGACACCCTCTTTTGCGAGGTAGTGCTGTGCGAGGTCGTCGATGCCCTTCTGACAGAAGACGACGTCGACGCCGGCGTCGACGATCGCATCAACCTTCTCACGGAGCTGGGCCTCTTCTTGATCGAGGAACTGCTGGAGCTGTTCGGGGGAGTCAACGCTGACAGAGGTGTCGACGTCTGCCTCTTCAACCTCGATCGGGTCGTTGAGCAGCACGACATTTGCCTCCTCGAAGTCGGTTGGCATGTCGTCGTGGACGGGGTCCTTGTCGATGACTGCGCCCGAGAGGAGCCGCGATTCACCGGCAGCACGGCCGGTGCGCGTCTCGATGTTCAGGTTCTGGAGGTCGACGACGTGTGAGCCGTCGTCGGCCTCAACGGTGACACCCTGGACGGAGCGGACGACGAGGTCCGCGAGCACGTCCTTTTCGAGCTCGGCGCCCTTGCCTGTCATCGACGTCTCGGCGACGCTCTGGAGCGTTGCTGTGTCGTCGGGGTCGACGGTCGTGGCGACGTCGTCAACCTCTTGACGGGCGAACTCGCTCGCGAGATTGAAGCCTTTGATCACCGCGGTAGGGTGAATATCCTGTTCGAGGAGGTCCTCGGCGTTTTTCAACAGCTCGCCTGCAACGGCGACCGCGCTCGTCGTTCCGTCGCCGGCCTCGTCTTCTTGGGTCTCTGCGACCTCGACGATCATCTCGGCGGTCGGGTTGTCGATGTCCATCGTCTGGAGGATGGTGACGCCATCGTTCGTGATGGTGACGTCGCCCATCGAGTCGACGAGCATCTTGTCCATCCCTTTCGGCCCGAGCGTCGAGCGTACCGCCTCGGCGACGCCGCGCGCCGCAGAGATGTTGTACTCCTGTGCGTCACGATCCTTGACGCGCTGGGCGTCCTCGCCCATGATTATCATCGGCTGGCCCTGCTGCATTCGCTGACTCATACAACGCTTGATTGATTGTGATTCTATATAAAACCATCGTAAGCACGTAGCCCCAACTCGCCTCCGTCTATCCCAGGTGGCGAACAAAAACCGCCCGACAGGGCCCGATCGCATCGAGATTCATGTTGACTATACGCATACATCTGCTCGGGGCTGTGCCGGCTCAGGTAGTCGGGTTTAAGTTGCGATCAGGTTCGAGACAGATCACTCCTGTACAGTGGTGCAGTTGGCGTGAGTAACGCGGTGTGTTGACACACAAGCGCTATTTCAGCCACATCCTCCCCAACCGATTCTGTACGTATGTGATAGAGTCTGTACGACCAACACGACCCCCACCACCCGGACACCACTTTCAGCCACACCCTCCCCAGCCGATTCACTCGTCGCCCACGGGCGACTCGCTCATCCCTCGCACGCGCTTGCGGACACGCTGCCGCGGTCCGCAAGGCGCGCGCCACCGCAGTATCAATACCTAGCGGGGGAGCTGTCTCGGCCTGCCTTAGAAGATCACACCGCATCGCAGGGAGTCGAACCCCCACAAGAACGTTCGAAGCGTCCTACTCAGTGTCGAAAAGAGACACGGCATCTGCCGCGTCGTCTGCAGGAGCCGGTGGCTCGTCGTCGGCCTCAAGCTCCCGTCGAAGGAGGTGGTGCTCAAGCTGTCGGCGCTTCCCAGTTCCTTTTCGTTCGCGGCCCGTTTTCGTGTCTGGCATGCTCAGCCGTGTCAACGGATGACATGCATAAGAAGCTTCCGGCGAGAGTATGACGACGCCGTCGCTCGGAGCGATAAGCGCCAGGAGAGGGATTTGAACCCCCGATCCCGTGAAGGAACACGCTTTCCAGGCGTGCGCCTTACCACTCGGCCATCCTGGCTCGCTCGAAGCTACTTGGCTGGGCGTGTTAAGTCCTTCTTTTCGACCGCTTTCGGGCGATCCGGTATTCGGTCACGAACGTCACGGCACCGGTAGTCGTGGCGACGCCACCCGCAAGTGCAACGACCCCGCCGTACGAGACTGGCATCGTCCCGCCGACGAGCAGCCAGGCCTGCACGAGCACGACGACGGAGAGTCCGCCAACGATACCCCAAAGCACGGCTGATTGAAGCCGACGACGGCGGGTCGGCAACCGGCTGCCGGCATCACTCGGCTCGTCGACGTCGTGAGACGGCATCTCACTCGCGGCTCGCGACGGCCTCGATCTCGACCCCAACGCCCTTCGGGAGCGCCCCTGCCTGCACCGCCGACCGCGCGGGCGGCGCCGCCTCGAAGTAGTCGGCGTACGCCGCGTTCATCGCGTCGAAGTCGTCGATGTCGGCCAGAAACACCGTCGTCTTGAGGACGTCCTCAGGACCGGCACCAGCCGCCTCAAGCACGGCGAAGAGATTGTCGAGCGCGAGTCGTGTCTGTGTCTCTATCGACGCGTCGGCGCGAAGCTCGCCGTCCGCTGTCAGCGGTATCTGCCCGGCGGTGAACACCACGTCGTCGGTCGTCTTTGCCTGACTGTACGCGCCTACTGCCTCCGGCGCGTCGTCTGTGTGTATGGTATCTGCCATGGGAAGGTCCTATGTCGTGGTCAACTAAGTGTATCCGGTTCGTGTGCAGCGTCACCACTACACGTATGTACGTCGAGTGCCAACATCACACATCATGTCCGGAGCACTGCTTGCCGCCCTGTTCGCGGCCGTGCTCGTTATCAACCTCGCGATCACGCTGGCGATCGTCCGTGGTGATGTGGATCTTGACCAGGTAGTGGGGCCTGCACACGGACGCACAGACGCCGACAGCAAGACCGGGTTCGCCGCGATCACGAGCGCTCGCGAAGCGGACACATCAGAGGGTGACGACCGGCCGCCATCGCTCAAGACGAGCGGGGAGACCGTCTCGTGTCAGGCGTGTGGCGCAACGAACCGTGCTGGGTACCGCTACTGCCGGTGGTGCGTGCAGCCGGCACTCGGCGGCGAGGGCGGGAGTCCGGGTCAAGGCGCGGCTACGACGCAGCGTCCGTTGTGACACGCAGCGAGCGGGCCGGTACGCAGTGGGATCCCGCTCGCGTCGACGACGACGGTCGCTCGCTCACAAATGCATGCCGCCGTCGACTTCGAGCACCCCCCCGTGTACGTACTCGTTCTCGAGGAGGTACCGGACCGAGTCGGCCACGTCCTCGGGTGTGCACGCGTACGATGGGAGGTGTGTGTCTACGTTCTCGTGGCCGCGGAACTCGACCGACTCGAGGTACTCGAGGATGACATCGTTGAGCGACGTCTCGACGGGACCGGGTGCGACCGCGTTCACCTGCACGCCGTCGGGCCCGAGCTCGCGGGCGAGCGACCGGGTCAGACCGTGGAGGCCGGCTTTGCTAGCCGCGTAGCTGGCGTCAACGGTTCCGAGTGTACCGCCGACGCTCGAGACGAAGATGACATCGCCGGCGACCTCACAGAGGTGGGGCGCCGCCGCCCGGGTGACGTAGAACGCCCCAGAGAGGTTCGTTTCGATCACCGCTTCCCACGTCTCATCTGTCGTGTCCGTCAGTCGATTCGGGCGGGTGATCCCCGCGTTGTTCACCACGCCCTCAAGCTCGCCAAACGTCGATACCGCCCGTTCGACCAACCGGTCGGCTTCAGCCGACTCAGACACATCCGCCTGCACAGCGACGGCCGACCCACCCGCCGCCTCGACGGCCTCGACGGTCTCTTCGGCCGCGTCCTCACGTTCGTGGTAGTTCACGACAACGTCGTGTGCCGCGAGGTCGACAGCGACCGCCCGCCCGATTCCCCGGCTCGCACCTGTGACGAGTATCGCCATGACCAGACGGTCTTACCACCACATAATATCACTTGCGGATATACTCTGAGAGCCGCACACAGACTGGCCGGTCACCGATCACTTCGCGCCGAGTGACCGAGGTGGTCTTCGACGGACTCGACCTTCTGCGCTGCCGACGTCTCGGCCGTACGTTTGTCGTCGATTTTCACAACCGTCGAGACTCGGTCGCCGTCCACGGCTTGGTGGGCGGCACCGACCGCGTCGAGAAGCGTCTCGACGTCGTTGGCTTCGATCACTGTTCCCATCGGGTTCGTCTCGTAGCTGACGTCGAAGTCGTCGAGCGCGGCCACGGCCTTCGCGACTTCACCCGCCATGCTCTCTTCGATTACCGGTGCAACGCTCACCATCGCGACGACAGTCATACCACGTGATAGTGGCGGCTCAAAATAAAAGCCGATCCCATCACGAGTGATCAACTGTCGGTCAATCGCCGAGGACGTCGCGGAGAAACGCCCGCTGATACTCGATCGCTGCTTCAAACCGTGATCCGAACGGCGAGATGTGGGTGCCGGGCATCGTGATGATGGTGCCGCGATCGAGTTGCTCGCCCGCTGCACGCATCGCTGGGGGTGAGACGAGGGGGTCATCGACACCACCGAGTAACAGCGTCGGGACGCGGATCTGCTCGACGTGTTCGATCGGGCGGTACCGGCCGAGCAGCGACAGTGACCGCGCCGACGTCTCGTTTCGCCACCCTCCTTTGCGGTCGACGAGATCGAGATACCCGCGGCGTACTCCTGGCTCGGTGAGTACCGCGAGTGACCCCGGCTCCTCGACTATCGGAATCGTGACATCATGACCGAACCGACTACCGAGCCGATCACGTGCGACAGCAGCGATAGCGCGAGCCAGATACCGCCCCCCTCGTGCCCGAATTACCCTTCGCCAGTCAAGCACTGGTGACACTGCGATCGCGGCGTCGATGTCTTGCCGGTCAGCTGCGAGGACAAGCGCGTGGCCCGCAGACAGTGAGGTCCCCCACAGGATGCGCTCTGTGCCGAGACCGTCGACTCGCGTCAGCCGGTCGAGAGCCCCGACGTAGTCGGCCCGCTGACGCTCGGGGTGGATCAGGCGGTCGGTGCCCGCTGAATCCCCGAAGCCGCGATAATCAAAGACGAACGACGCCCGACCGCCGATAGCGAAGCGCTCTGCGACCGCGCGGTACCCGAATCCCCGTGTCGCGCCGAGTCCTGGTCCCATCACGACGACCGGCGGATCGTCGACACCACTCGGACGCACGAGGGTGCCACAACAGCGCTCGCCGTCGACTTCGAACACAAGCGTCTGGGTCGCGAACCGCTCGCGCGGCGGTCGCATGAGCTCGCGTTGGGCCCGATTCAACGGTGTTCGGCGGGTCACGGGGTGTCATCTCCCCCGTCGACGTGGGACACCGTCTCGAGGACGCGCGTGGAGAACTCCGTCTCGGAGATCTCGTACGTGAGGAGCGCGTCGAACCAGCCAGGCTTTGCGGCCCACGAGCCAAGCGGGTCACCGGGGGTACGTACGACCGTCGCCTCGACGCGGACCGGGTCCCACGCGCCGGCTTCGGCGCGGTCGATCAGCGCGTTGAGCGCCCGACCGATCTCGCGACGATGAACCTCGCGGCCGGGGAACGCCGTCATGTACGTCAACTCGAGTGGGTCGCCGGCGTCGACCGACTCGACGCTAATGCCATAGCTGCGGAGCGTCGGTTCGATCTGCGGGGGCGCCTCATCTCCCATACCTGGTTCGTCGATGCGATACGGTAAATCGGTACCGGCGGCTAGTTGATAACGCGGGGTCCACGACAAAAGCCGCATGCGGGGGCCGCCACGATGGACGACCAATATCGGGTTCTGTCAGAGGCACACGATTGTCCCGTGCGGCCAAGCTGATGTACGTCTGCAGTAGTGATAAAATACCGGTGAAGGATGTTTCACCAGTCTTACCAACAACTGCCGGACGGCAATTGCCAGCGAGACTGTATCTCCGAGCGGGCGTCGGGATGGCAAGGGTTGATACGACCCCGCCCAAACGAAACGATATGCGCATCGCCCAGCGGGGCTACGGCGAGGAGGGCCGCGAGCGGCTCACACTCGTTCCCGAGAACGTCGACGACCTCTGGCACCTCGCTCACGTGCTCGAACCGGGCGACCGGGTCGAAGGCGACACCACCCGACGGATTCAGCGCGACGACGACCGTATGCGGGACACCGGCGGCCAGCGTGAACACCTCTTCGTTACGCTTGAGGTTGCAGACGTCGAGTTCGCTCGATTCGCCAACCGGCTCCGGGTCGGAGGGACTATCGTTGGCTGCTCTCGAGAGGACCAACTCGGCAGCCACCATACGCTCAACGTCGAGCGACACGATGAGGTCACGGTTGAAAAATACTTCAAACCAGACCAGACGGAGCGAATCGAGGAAGCGACAGAAGCGGCCGAGAACCCCGACGTCGCCATCGCCACCGTTGAGGAGGGGGCGGCATCGATTCACACTGTCCAGCAGTACGGTACCGAAGAGTACGCCTCCTTTACCAGGCCAACTGGAAAAGGCGAGTACGCGCGGCCGCGCGAGGAGTTGTTCGCCGAGCTCACCGATGCGCTCGGGCACCTCGACGCCGACGCGGTGATCCTTGCCGGGCCGGGGTTCACGAAGAACGACGCGCGGGACTATCTCGAGGAATCTGGCACGAACGTGGCCGACCGGGTGACGGTCGTCGACACCGCGGCCGCCGGAGATCGGGGCGTCCACGAGGTGCTCAAGCGCGGCGCAGTAGACGAGGTACAGGAGGCGACTCGCATCTCGACGGAGGCGTCGCTCATCGACGACCTCACCGAGCACATCGCGACGGACGGCAAGGCAACCTACGGCCCTTCGGACGTCGCCGAGGCTGCTGAGTTCGGGGCAATCGAGACGCTCCTCGTCGTCGACGAGCGTCTCCGAACTGAGCGGCAGGGCGAGGGGGACTGGTCGGTAGACGTCAACACAGTCATCGAGTCGGTCGAACAGCAGGGCGGTGACGTCGTCGTTTTCTCGGCCGAGTTCGACCCAGGCGAACAGCTCGCCGCACTCGGTGGCATCGCCGCGGTCCTTCGATACCGGCTCGAATAGCGACGACCGACAGAGATCACCCACACGGTGGCGCGCGCCTCGTGAGCCGCGATAGCGTGCTCGCGAGCGCGTGCGAGGGATGAGCGAGTCGCCCGTGGGCGACGAGTGAATCGGTT
>Ga0209946_1000545_pt1 | contig 15571 bp, 20 predicted proteins | sample SalPon2_A_H2O_MG_FD_185704 | JGI IMG/M metagenome (GOLD analysis project Ga0209946, IMG submission 185704) | Salt pond water microbial communities from South San Francisco under conditions of wetland restoration - Salt Pond MetaG R2_A_H2O_MG... | ecosystem: Environmental > Aquatic > Non-marine... | reverse complement strand
TTCCTCCGTCGCAAGGAAGAGTCGCCGAAACGAGTTCGTGCCGAGCCGGCCGACATCGAAGGGTTGCTCTCCACTGCCGTGGTGGTAGATGAGCGTCGGATACTCCGCTCCGAGCCATTGCCAGGGGAGATACGCCGCTTCGAACTCTCCCAACGGGGTGTCGACCACGACGTCGTGCCGACCAGCAGTGCTTGGGTCACCAACATCGTCGACCGGTGGCGTCGTTTTCGTGGCGACCTCAACGAGGGGTGGCGAATCGATGGAGTGTGCGAAGAACTTCGTACCACCTAGGAAGAGGGAACTAAACCGGATCGTCGCGATGTCAAGGAGTTCGTGTCGGTTCATCGGTGTGGGTCGTCAGTCCTAGTAGGTGCCGCTCCCGATTTCGAGTTCGCCGTCCGTGAGGATCCAGCCTGACTGAGGGCCGCGGAGTTCGACCCGGGACCACTCGCGGTACTCGTTACCGGTCCAGCCTCCAGAGAACCACTCGTTGCGACCGTCGAGTTGTGTGGAGATGTAGACGGTCGCTTCCTCACTCGTCTCGTAGTCAGCGTACACCCGCCCCTCGTACTCGAAACACCGGTGTGTCGCCGAGCCTCCGGTAAAACAGTCGACCTCAGTCCGGTCGGTCTGCGGGGCGAGCAGCGGTTCGCCGTCGAACGGGTCGGCGGTGTCGATCGGCTCGTCGGCGACGAGCGTCACGCTGAACGTGAAACTCCCGTCGTTCCGGACGCCCATGTCCGGATTGTCGGGATCGTACTCCTCTGGCGGAATCTGCTCGTACCAGCCCATCGTCTCGTTTTCGACCTCGCGGTAGTACACCTTCGTTACCTCAATCCGGTCGGCGGTGATCGCCACCATCCGCCCCCGCTCGGTTTCGACCAATTCGTACGAGAAGTTCACCGGCTCGGGTTCGGAATCGTACCCTCGCACCGCCGGCGTATAGCGGTCGTACCGGACGTCCTCGACGAACCGCTCACCAAGACGGGAAGTGCCATTCTCGGTCGGCACCGGCACGTAGAACGTCGCGTTCTCGAGAGTCTCGTCGGCAGCGATCGTCACTTCGTACTGATACGTACTCTCGGTCGTCGCCGCTTGGCGTTGTTGGCCGAGCAACGAGAGGCCACCGACTACGAGACCGAACACGAGAAGCACGGCAACCGCCCCGACGGCGACCGGTCGCCAGTCGATGCGCCTCTCGGACGCACGAGCCAGGTAGTGATTAGTGAGAACCGCGACCCCGATACCGGCGATGATCCCGGCCGGGAGGCTGACCAGTAGTGACGGCCAGATCAAGGGATCGAGGACGACAGTCAGGGCGACGGCGACGACGCCGAACGTGCCTCCCCCGGCGAGGAGACTACCGAGGATCCGTAGCCACGGACGAGCGGCTCTCTCACCCGCCAGTGGCTCGCGATCACTCTCTCGCCGACGGTCGGCTTCGAGAATACCGCCGAGCCCGCCGCCGATCCCCGCGACGACAATCTGTCCGACCGACGCGAGCAGCGACAGGGCCGCCGCGAGTGCGAGTCCCTCCAAGGGGACATCCGGCGACGCAAACGGGAGGTCGCCGAACCGGACGAACGTAATCGTGCCAGTGATGACGGTCGCGAGAGCTGCCATCAGGAGGCCGGCTACCCCCCCAGCGACCGCCCCGCGTCTCGGGCCGTCACGTTCGAGATAGCCCGCGACGCCCCCGCCGATCACCGGCGCGACTAGCAGCACTAGCGGGACGAAACCAAGTACACTCCCGACTACCGCCCCGATCGCGCCGTTACGGATCGTGTGTCGAGAGACCATGGGTTGGTATCACACAACGTGCTCCTGTCATATATGATCATTCTTCATCGGGACGGAGTGTTCAAGCGGGCGCGGTACAACCGAATCCAAAGCGCATTCCAGGCGAACGTACAATATGTTTTCCAGCCGATGGATACGTATGCAAGGGTTAGACGGGAAAGTTGGGGTCGTCACTGGCGGTGCGGAAGGTTGGGAAAGCAACCGCGACCCGGCTGGCAGCGGACGGAGTCAACGTTGTCGTCGCAGATCTGGACCGCGAGGCGGCCAAAGAAACTGCATCGGAAATTCGAGCATCCGGCGGTCAGGTCACGGCTGTCGAAGCCGACGTGACTGATTCTGAGGCGTCGTGGTGATGGTCGAGACGGCACTCGACGAATACGGACGGCTCGATATCGCCGTCAACAACGCGGGGATTATTCTAACAAATAATACTATCCGGCTCTATTGGGGAGATGTCAGCATCCAACTATGACTACTAGAGGATGCTTGAGTGAGGATCAGACAGACGAGGCCCTGGTTGCAGAGTATGGAATGTCTCGGCCGCTCGTCCTCCAGTGGACCGTCGTCAGTATGCTTGGTTTCGTGGTTTCACTTTTCGGACTACTTTTGATATACTATGGAGTCACGGGTGATGCGGCCGGAACGGAATTCGTTGTGACACCCGATGCGGGGTGGTGGAATCTCGGGTTCACGGCCGTGGTTCTCGTGGGCGTGCTGTTGCTGATAATCATTCCCCATGAACTCTGTCATGGCTTGGCGATCCGCCACTTTGGAGGAGAGCCGCGATTCGGACTGGGAGTCGCGTACTTCGTCTTCCCGTATGCGTTCGCAACGACCGAGACGCGGTTCTCACGCAATCAGTTCATCGTAATTGCACTCGCCCCACTTGTGATACTCTCGGTGCTCGGGGTGCCAGTGATGCTCATATTCGAATGGCCCTGGCTCGCTCTGCCGTTGGCGCTGAACGCTGGTGGCGCCGTTGGTGACCTCTGGATGGTATTGACACTACTGAGTTATCCCTCGACCGTCACCGTGGTCGATACGACGACCGGCCTCGAGATCTACGGGGCATCTTCGCTCGGACAAACCGAGACCGCGCCAGCGACCGTCGTCTGGGATCTCCTCGTCGGCATCGCAGGGAGTTTCGTGATTCTTGCCGTCTTTGGGGGTATCCTGGCACCCCTCATTTTGGCCGCAACCGGCGTTCAATCGTTCACTCTCGGCGTGCCAAACACCCCGCTGTTGATTTTCGAATTCATCCACGCGTCTGACGGGAGTGTCGAGTTCACGATGGGGTCGGGAATTCTCGCTGTGGGCGTCTTCATCGGGATTAGTTATGCGTATCTCCGAGCGAGCAGACGACGATGACGGTAGCGCCTTGGATTTTAACGGCTACATCGGCTTGTGGCTGGCGATGGCACGCTCCTTCACGACATGGTGATCACCACCCCGTTGCTCCGTGTAGCCTAGGTTCGACTGCGCTGTGAGATCAAAAATCTAGGGGAGCAAGCGAGTCCGTGTGGATCTGTCGCTGGGAGCAGAGACCAGTATTTGCACTGGAACGTTGTCGTGGCATTCTTTGATCACTCTGTCTGTGATTCAGCTCTGACGTGCGTTTGGGTTGTGGGAGAACCAGAGGGGATGGCGCGGATAAATCGAATCACGAGAACGAGCCCTGTGAGACTCAAGAGGGCGAACAGCACGATCTGCGGGAGGGGGACGGTCTGGCCGTCTTGGAGCATGAAGACAATCATGGCGAGAACCGCAAGACCGAGGATGGTACCCTTCACGAGGAGGATGCCGGTGAACACGTAGCCCCACGCTCGCTGCTTCCAGAGGAGGGCCGCCGAGAGAGCGAACGATGGGATGACCACGCTGAGGTCCAGTGACTGAATGACGGGGACTGGAAGCGTTGTCCCGGCGATGCTCGGGGTCTGGTCCCGGCGAGGCTTGCTGGGCCGACATCTGCGAACCATATCAGAGCTAGAAGGCTGGCGATGATTGCCTGGAAGGCGATGTATCCGCGGACTGAGTGGTCGTCGAGCGCTTCCTTCAGGACTGTTGGGTCGATACGGGCGATGCCGCCGATCAGAGTGAACAGCGTGAGCGCGAATAGCGCACCGTAGACGAGGTAGAGTTCGTTGAATGCCGTGAGGAATGCGTACGAGGCGTACGTGTAAAGGAGGTAACCGGTGACGCCAAGCCAGACGACGTAGCCGCGGAGTGATCCCTGGTACGCGGAATACAGGGCGATAGCGAGTGCGGGAACGGCAACGACGAGTGTCAGCAGATCCTGCCCGTACAATTGCGGAAGGAAAACTTCGGCGTCCCGGTAGAACGCCGGGACAAACAGTCCAACACCGGTCGCCACAACCGCGAGCAGGAGGGTCAGCGTCGACGCAACAAGATCGGTCCGAGTGAGGCGTCGGGGCGGTTGCGAAACCGTCATACCGGCGAATCCTCGGAGGTATCCGGGGCGACGCCGAGGCGGCCTTCGACGAACGCGGCGACGTCCGCTGCGAACGCGTCGACTGCGTCCCAGTCGGTGAACTCGACGTCTCCGTTCGGCGCCCGTTCCTCGATGAGTAGGTCCTTCGCGATCCGCTTCATCACGAGGCGTTTGAGGAACCCGTACTCGGAGAACGGAAGCGCGCCGCCGAACTGCCCGATTCGATCCGGGTGCCACCCGGTTTCCGTAATGAACGACTCGACGTACCCCGCAGCTTCTTCGCGTTTTTCTTCGTTCGCCGAGGACAGCGAGACCTGAAAGAACGCGGTCGGCATCTCTGAGAGGGTGTCTCGATTGTCGGTGACGAAGTCGCGAACCTCCCCTTGGTGTTTCCCGACGTGGATTGAGGCACCCACGACGACGGCGTCGTAGGCTTCCAGGGTGAGCGAGTCCGGTCGGTCACGCACGTCGATCGCGCTCGCCTCGTGGCCGCGCTCGCTGATTGTGGCCGTGATCCGTTCTGCGATCTTCGCCGTCTGGCCTTCGCCCGTCCCGTAGAGTACCAGGAAAGAGCTCACGTGTTCTCACACCTCAGTTCCTGTGTTCGCCACGGCGCGCAATAAATTCTGGTCGGGCCCGTACTTCCGTCCGAATCACGGCGCGTAGGAGGTGCCGGTTCGCGGCGTAGCACCGCAGAACTCACGTCGGACGTCCAGCGTTGGTGCGTGCTCACTCAACGGCCTCCGGTGGGAGACCGGCGTCTTGTGGGGTTGGTGGGTCGCGATTTGCGAGGCGGGCCGCACCGTAGCCGACCACTATGAGAACCGCGACCGCCACCATCGGAATGGCACCGGTCACTTCCGCGAGGAGGTTCAGCCAGGGATCGGGGACGCCGTTTGGCACGAGTGCGTTCGTGTCCGCCGGGTGGAAGATTCCCATCGAATTGATGCCAGCGTGGAAGACGGCGACGGAGAGGATGCTACCACCGGTGCTGTTGTACATCCACGTCCAGAGGATCGACCCAGCGAAGATCGAGACCATCCACAGCAGTTGCTGGGAGAGAGCCCACCCGCCGTGCGTGGTGGTCGGGTTGAGAAAGAGCGGCAGATGCCACCCCGCCCAGGTGACGCCGACGAGCAGACTGGAGACGAGCGCACTGAAGCGGTCCTGAAGCGCCGGGAGCATGAAGCCTCGCCACCCGAGTTCCTCCTGGCCGCCACCCCAGACCGTCCCCCAAACCATCGCGAACACGTAGATGAACGGCGATTGTATGGCCGAGAAATCGATCGGCCCGCCGGCGAGGACGAACAGCGCGACCCCCGCGGCCAGAACGACGAACGGCAGCCCCAGGGCGATCACCCACCACTTCGCGCCGATTCGCCATTTGAAGAGCTGGGAGACCCAGGTGCGGAGGCTACCCCCACTGGCCCAGACCACAACCCCCGCCGCGACGGGCGGGCCGAACGCGCCGAACCCGATCAGGATCGAGTGCGTCCAGGAGGCTTCCATACCCGAATACGCGAGGGCACCCTGGACCGTCCAGGTGAACGCGTACGCGATCCCAACGAAGCTCACTAGACGATGCTGATCGATCAACGCGCGGATGCCGGAGCTCATTATCTCCGTTTGTGGCAGAGATCCTACTTAACGGCGATCCAGCTGAAACCCGGTCTGACTCCGTTCGGGTCGCGGTTACAGTACATCAGACTGTCTCATATTCCAACATATACGTAGTTTCAGGTTCTGTAACCTCCTTCACCAGCGGGTGTCAGCGAGTGCGTTTCGAGGGCTGACAACGTCTTGGTACCAAGATGCGCTCGTTCAGGCACGGGGATATCGAACTGCCGTCTGCCGTCTCCGGGAACCCAAGCGATCCACCTCTCTTACTGGTACACGGGGTTGGCGCCGATCACGATAGGGACAAAACTGACTGCGTCGTACGCGTACGCACGTCAACAGGGTGATCGCCCACTTGACCGTCTCACAGAGATCGGAGTACGAGGTGTAGCAGCTCGGGCGGTGAACGACTGACTGTGGTCTTGACGGGTAGTGCCTCGGCGACGATGCGGGTTAGTTCAAAATAGCTCGGCCAGTAGGTCAAGAAGATAGGTGAACGTATCAGCACACCGCTTCCGCCACAGTGTCGTCGAATCGTTTCCTTCGTCTGAACCTATGTTCATTCTATTCAGATGCTATCGCGCCCGCTATCCGCCCGCCGACTCGCCCGGACACCCACCCAAATAGCGGTGAGACACACAGCACGAAGGTAACGGCGATCCCGAAGAACACGAGCATAGACACCGACCACGTCACCGTCGCGGCCTGCGTAACCACGAACGTAAGAACGGCGACGACACCCCCGAGCAATCCGGTGCGGAGTCCGGCAGCCCCCGGATCAATCGACTGAGCAATTGCGAACGCGCCAGCGATCATCGCTCCGATTATCATCACCCCGCCACCCGGGGTCGCTCCCGAGTTCGGTACCCAGTTGAGCACGACAGTTGCGGGCACCGAGGCTATCGCACCGACGACCGCCACCCGCCACACCTGCGAAACGCTACGACGGCCTGGTATCCGGAACATCTCTCATTCATCGTGACGGTGGTCGCTCAATTAAATTGTCTGAAGACTCGAATCACAGTTTCACCCACCTGCGCTCCACAGTGGTGTCTCACACTTGTTTTCGGCTTCGATACTGTGCGATGCCTGCATCCGCATTCGGTACACGACTTCGATCCGATCACGGATCACCGGTCGGTACTCGGTCGTCCCCGGCACTCTCCCGTTGCTCCAGTACTATTGTACCGCGACGCGACGGACACCTTTTTCCACATCGGAACGAAGACCCATATAGAGTCCGAGATATCGGACGAAGGCGACGCCGAGAACAGCACAGTCCTCGGCGTGGACCTCGGTATTGAACAGATTGCCGTCACGTCAACCGGGATGTTCTGGAGCGGCGACTACCTCAACCACCGTCGCCGGGAGTACGAGTGCGTGCGTGGCGACCTGCAACGGACGGGCACGGAGTCGGCCCATCGAACGGATAGGCGACCGTGAGACGCGGTGGGTGGAGGACTACCTACACCGCATCTCGAAAGCGATCGTCCAAGAAGCCGTCACGCACGGGTGCGACCGGATAGTGTTCGAGGAGTTGACGGACATACGCGACCGGATGCCGGGGGCAAAGAAGTTCCATACGTGGGCGTTCCGCCGTCTGTACGACCACGTGGCGTACAAGGCCGAGTCGGAAGACATCGAAGCCACGCAGGTAGACCCGGCGTACACGTCCAAGCGTTGCTTGAAGTGCGGGAAACGCTGGACGAGAACCGTCCGTCTCAAGCGAAGTTCTGTTGCCAGAAGTGCGGCTACGAAGTCAACGCAGACTACAACGCGGCGAAGAACATCGGATTTCGGCTACTCCGTGCGGGGCAAAAGTCTCCACACGGAGGGGCGACACGTCACCTCGCCCTGAAGTCGGGGACGCTGAACGTGAATGGCGGCTACTCGCCTGCCGACCGATAGGGCCGGCCAGAACCGGCGTCTACCGACAAGCCCCGCTCTTTACCACAGGGAAGGTGACGTATCTATCCGATGACAGTCGAGCGGCCGGGTGGGAGCGTGCGTGACCACACGGCGTCACTCGGCTGCGCTCCCTACACAGGCAACGCGAACCCGCTCCGAGAAACTGAGACGGGCAGCCTCGTCCGTCACGCGCGGTCAATCAGCCGGCCGCTGCAACGCGTGTGAAGCGGCCTCCTAGTGAACCCATCAGGCGGTTGCGTCGCGTTCCCCGTCCGGACCGCCGCTCCGTCGCCACCGGACGCCGGCAACGATGCCGACCGGAACGCAACCGATGGCGAGCGCGACGACAGCGATTTCCGCAGCTCCGGAGACGGCAGTCGAGATCTGCAGAAGGCTGTACGCCAGCCAGATCGACCCCACACAGATCGTCGTGTAGAAGCGACGACGAGAGCGGGTACCGGCGCGATACTTATAAACGGTCACAGCGAGGACGACCGCCCACACGGCTCCGACGACGGTCCCGAGTGCCCAGTCCGGGACATCGGGAATCGACTGGAGCATTGTCGGAGAGGTGGTCCGAGGATAGAATAAGGTTCTGAACGCTCCCACTGCCGTTTCACCCACCCCTGCTGCCGCGCCTCGCTCGTATGCGAGGTTCCCGGTCGTAGGAGGCTCAGCGCGCAATACGGACGATGCCATCTTGACGCCTCTCAGTGCCGTGGGCAACCCGGCGTCGACATCGGCGAAGCCGGAAGCGGGGGTACAGGTCGCACATACCGTGTGAAAGTCGCCGGCTCCCGGTGGCTGCGAACTGTGCGGTTCAGTCAGCTCCACGCGGAGCACCGCCGCGCACCTTCTACATATCCTGTGGTCCTGAGTTGCTTCTTCGCTTCGTGGACTTCACCGAGGGCCGTTCGACGTGAGGCGGTGTTGCGCACACGTCCCGAACCGTCACACGAACGCCCGCCGTCGTCAGCACGTTGATCAGTCGGATCGCGTAGCGGTACGCCCCGTACGACACGCCCACGGTCAATATCACGTACGCTCCGAAGCCGACGGGGTAGTGAGTACGAGGTTTCCGGTGACGGCGAACCACGTCACCACAAGTCCGAGCCCCGTACCGCCACCGACGACGAACAGATACCCGCTCATCACGAGCGTTGACGGCGTCGCATTCGGTTGCGTTTACAAACGTCCGGTGTGAAGCCGCGATATGGTCCCCGGGCTGGTCGGTGAATCTCCGGAGTGGTTACCCCGCTTTGAGGTGATCGGCATCCTCGCGGCAAACGCCGTTCCGCTCGTCGGCGTGGGCGCGCTGGGCTGGCAGCCCACGACCCTGATCCTCCTGTACTGGGTGGAGTTTTCGGTGGTGTTGCTGGCAGCATTGGTTCGAGCCGTATTCGCCGGACGACCGTCCGAACTCGGCGAGGACCCGCTGGTTATCGGTGCGTTGGCCCGCCGGTCGCTACACGCGACCGTGCCCCGAACCGATATCGGGATTCGGATTTCCAACGTCCCCGTACTCCTGATCGCCACCCCACTGCTGGCGCTTCTGTGGTTCGCGGTCAGTGGCGTGACTATCGGCGTGGTTGGTGTTGGCGAGCCCGAACAGCCGGAGTGGCTCCTCGGATTGGCCACCCTCACGATTGTCGTCGCCGAGGCGGGTCGGACCGGGTTCGAGTACTTTTATCAACGGTCGTACCGCGAGCACAACGCCCAGACCGCACTTCAGGGCGTCCTGTTCCGGGGGAGTGCACTGTTCTTTATTGGGATCTGTGTAGTCGTCGTCGCTGCCCCCGCCGACGCAAGTGCTTCGAATGCGATCCGCAATCCCGGCACGGTTGGGGTTCCGCTGCTCCTCGGGATCGTCGGACTGAAGACCGCGCTCGATCTCGTAGATCAGTACGCCGACCGGCTCGAAGCGTACGACGAGGCGACCGACATCTCGCTCGGCGTCGCGTACGACCCACCGATCGATCGAGCGGTGGACGACGATATCTCGGAGGACGCAGCACGCGTCCGTCCGACGTTGCTCGGGCGGCTGTTCGGCGGGATTCCGACCCTCGTCCGGCACCCGAATGCGGCGGTCGTGGGCATATTCATCGGGTTGATCGCACTGCTGTTTGCCACCGGTCGGGTGTGGTCCGTCGCCGGCCCGCTCGCCGCCGCTGCCGTGGTGGTTCCCTTCGGGTTGAGTTCCGCCGACCACTGGCTCCGGTACGCTGGTGTCGAGTACCGCGTCGACGGCGACGCGGTCGTCGCCCACGACCGCCTGTTCCGACAACCGCTCTGGCGCGTCGAGCCCTGGGACGAACGGAGCCTGCGCGTCGAGCGCGACTGGATTGACAGCCGACTCGGGACCGAAACCGTCGTCGTGGAGTTGCACGACGATACGCTCCGACTTCCGTATCTAAACGATCCCGAGACCGTGCTTGCGACGTTCGACCGTCGGCCCGACCGACCAGCGGGGTGAACGCTTGGCACCGTCGTCAACGCTCGGACGGGTAGCGGGCGGTCGCATCCTCACCCAGTCCGGAAGCTGGAACGCGTCTATCGACGGCACCCTGTTATGATGAGTATCCACCCGGTGTCGGGTAGGTCAGGCTACGCCGCGCGTTTCAGTATCTGCGGGAGCACAACGACTTCGATGCCGGCGAGTGCGAGTGCGAACAGGCGCGCTACGCCACTGAATACTGTAAACCCGATCACTGCGACGATCACAGCGTTGATGAACGGGATTCCGTAGTGAAACACTGGTTGTTCGAGTATGGAGGGCATCTTTTGCGACTACGACTCGCCGGACATAAGGATTTATATCGTTTCTAATGTGACCTCCGGTTCCGGAGCTGGTGCCCAGGACCCCATAGCAGCGGATCGAACGGTCCCCATCGCTTGGCCTCCTCACCCCTCTGCAGACGCGGGGCTCCCGGGTGTTCGGACACTCCGCTTCGGGTTACTCGATTACGGCCCGGATCTCACGGACGATGGACAGCATCGACCGCCACTGTGTCGCCGATCCCCTCGTCGTCACGTGCGGTGCGGTTCGTGATCGCCGTCTGTACGGCTTCGGGATCGTCGATCCGCCGAAACTGCAGGTCGTCGCCGCCCGCGACCTCAACGGTGACGGTCCCGTAGCTGAAAGCTGACCCCGTGACAGACCGACTGTACCCGGTGTTTTGGACCTTCTTCAGTCCGACGCGACGGACGCTGCGACCGGCGACGCCGCGTTTCAGCCAGAGTGCACGCGTCGTGAGCAGATACTTCGTCCGTCGCGCTCGGAGGAGCGCCCACGCCATCACACCGACGCCGAGGGCGACACCGACGGCCGCTCGGGAATCTACAAGCACCGCCGCTACGGCCGCGAGGGTACACACCGCGACTCCAACACCGACGCCGGGGACCGCCGCCGAGAGCTGCGGCTGTCCCTCCCAGACGATCCGCTCGTCGCCGTGCCGGAACCACCAGTCGTTGCTCATCGCTCGTCGGTGGCGATTCCGTCACCGGAGAGCTGTGTTCCGTCGACCGGGTCGTCCCCGTCACTGTCAGCCAGTTCCCGACGGATCGCCCGGAGTTCGTGGAGGATCTCGTCCAGCACGTCGTCGGCGTCAGCTCCCGCCTCCCCGTCGCCCTGCTCCCGGTCGTCGACCTCCCGTGCGATCAGTTCCTGTACTGCGGCTGGCTCCGGAATGCTCCGGAACTTGAGCTCAACACCCGATCCACCGGCCGTGCTGATTTCCACGGAGCCGTACCCGAATGAGGATCCGAGGGCCGACTGCGAGTAGGAGCTGTTCTGTACCTTGTCGAATCCAACCTGCTGGACGTCCCGTGAGAGGATCCCTCGCTTGCTGTAGAGACCGCGATTCGTGACGACGCAGTTCGTGTTCGTGTACTGGAGGTACAATCCAACGAGGATCGGGATCCCGATGAGAACCAGCGACAGAGGAATCCCGATAATAAACGCGGGGACGATGCTGTATTTGTGCGGCGTACTCGCCCACTGAATCGATTCGCCGTCTTCTAAACTCAACCACTCGAGATCGATTTCGGCCGTATCAGCCGAACTTTGTCTCGGTGCCTCCTAAATGGCCGCATCGGACACATAATTTATATTCTGCAGTGATCACAGAACCGCACCGATGGGTAACAAACGGATCGTACCGTCCAGACGGGTACTGAAGATCAGCGCCCGTTTTACTTCTGAGTGGCTCTGTTGAAATCCTCAGAGAGTTACACATTCAGCCTGTAATTCTATGGGATGAAGGGCTTACCGAAGTCGCAGATTCTCCGGTTTACTGAAAAAGCGATTCATCTGGCCCGCCGAGCGGTTTCTCGGTACTCCTCAAAGTTCTCCAAACACCACTATACACTTCCCCAGCACGTTGTTCTGTTGTGTCTCAAAGTACGGAAGAACATGACCTATCGTGGCTTGCTTGACGAACTGATCGAGATGCCACGCATTCGTCGAGTTCTTGGATTAGCTGAACTACCTACGCCATCAACGCTCTGTAAGGCGTTCAACCGGCTTGATATGGCTGTGTGGCGTGTTATATTGACTCTCTCAGCGACGCTACTACCGACGAGTGGAATCGTTGGCGTTGATGCGTCAGGGTTTGACCGCAGTCACGCCTCGAAGCATTATACGAAACGAGCTGAACTCACGATTCAGCAACTCAAAGTGACGCTATTGGTCGATGTGAAGGTGAACGCAATCCTTGATCTACACGTGACGACAACACGAAAACACGACAGCCACATCGCCCCATATTTGATCAAGCGCAATCCTGAAAACATCGATATTCTGCTCGGTGACAAAGGGTACGACGATCAGAAAATTAGACGACTTGCCCGTCAACACGAGGTTCGTCCACTGATCAAGCATCGTGAGTTCACATCGCTTCACAAAGCGTGGAACGCTCGCTTAGACGCTGATATCTACAGCCATCGGAGTCAATCTGAGACAGTCAATTCTACGCTCAAGCGAAAGTACGGCGCATTTGTCCGCTCACAACGCTGGTGGAAACAGTTTCGTGAGCTCACCATCGCCTGTCTTATTCATAATGTCGATCGATCACTCTGAGCGGTCAATACAGGGATACGATTGAGGAGATATCGAAGGCTCTCCCCTTTCAGTATTCTACGTATCGGAGGTGTAGGTGAATACCTGATACGCATCATTCACCTGTTCGAGAAAGTTGGCCATTTCAGCAAATCGGCCTGACTCGTCGGGCAGTGACTCATCAATATCAACCTCTTTCATTAGTTCTATTATATTCTTGTTTACCGATTCGATCACTTCGATGGTATGCTCGTGGTTTTTCTGCCACTGATCAAACTGGTCGTTATCGAACTGATCAAGCAACGAGATCACGTTCCCGTCCCCTATGTTCTCCCAGGCTTGTTGTAGCTCAGACTCAATACTATCATATCTATTGACTATTTCAGCGAACTCGTCCGTAACATCTGATTTATTCCCGTTCACTGTCACGCCGTCTCTCTCAAGCAATCTCTCGAACTCGGTAATCACTTCTTGAGGGTTTATCTCGAAGTCCTTGGTGCTGTCCTCAGTGCTGACCGTTTCGCGGATCCAATCAAACATACATACTACGTACTCAGAGATCATAAAGAAACTTATGTTGAAATCGGTAGTCGATATGAACACAGTGTCATCGACTGGCTGTTTCAGGCAAGAATCTGTCTGAAGCATAGGATTTCAACAGAGCCACAAATATGTAAATCTCTGAGGATTTCAACAAAGCCACTCAGCAACAATCTCCGGCGCAAGAACGTTTCAAATCATAAAATTCTATTAGCCTTCACTTGATTACGTAGCGTAATGGCGAGCCTGTCTAGCCTGTTTTTATTCGGGCTCCCGGCAATCTTATCAGCAAGTGTCGCACTGTTTGCGTGGCAATATCGCTCGAATCCCGGAGGCACACCGCTCGTTATCCACGCGCTTGGGTCAACCGTGTGGATCTTCAGCTACGGAGTCGGCACCAGGCTCAACAGCCAACTGATTGCTCCCAGCCTGCTTGGTCTTTCGTGGCTTGCCGCGGTTGTCGTGGCCTTCTCCGGTATGTACGTCGCTGTTGAGTACACCGAACGCATATGGTTCAAACAGCCAATGGTGCTAGGTAGTATTGGTGGCTACCTCTGTTTGGAGGCACTACTGATCTGGCTTAACCCTAGGGGTCTGTTCTATACTCGTGTGCCGACAATCGTTCAAACTGGGACGCCAGTGTATGAGTTCGGCGTCTGGTGGACGGTTCATCTCGCGGTGGCGTTCACTGCAGCTACTGCTATGCTGGGAATGTTTTTCCAAGCTTATCTGAGTGAGAGTGGCGTGTATCGCCAACAGACCCGCGCAATACTCGGTGGTGTCGCAGTTATCTATATTACGGCGATTGTCGAGGTTGCCGGACTTGAGCCGTATCCCGACCTGTTGTATAATGCAACGATGGCAGGGAGTACAGTCCTGTCCGTGACGTTCCTTTGGGCCCTATTCTACGCCGACTTTCTGGAGTTGACTCCTGTTGCACGCAAAACATTATTAGACGATATCGAGGATGCGACGGTTGTTCTTGATCATCGGGACCGTCTCGTTTATGCTAACCGGGCTGCCAAAGACGTGTTTGATACCGGTCCGGAGTATACGGGTATGTCTGCAGACGACCTTTTTGATTCGATCATCGGTGGACGTCCCGATCGGATCATCGATATGTACGACAGCGAGATCGAGGTCACAACCGCACCTGACGGTGAAAGGCGATGCTTTTCGGTGTCAGCGTCAACAGTCGGTGACGACGACCGAGGCCGTGCGTTCGTCTTCCACGAAATCACGGCGCAAAAACAGTATGAACGACAGATTGAACAGCAACGAGATAATCTTGAGACTCTCAATCAGGTTCTGAGACACGACATGCGTAACGATCTCCAACTGATCACAGGGTACGGTGACATACTTGATGACGAGTGTGAACCAGCAGAGAAACAACAGTATATAAACACGATCAACAAAAGCGCCAACCACGCTATTGAACTCACGCAGACGGCGCGGGAGTTATCTGAAGTTATGCTCTCTGACAGCGTTGAGGAACAGCGAGTTACTCTCCAAACGATACTGACAGACGAAGTTACCGAAGTACAAGCCTCATACCCCAGCGCTACTATTGAATTCGGGACAGAGATACCGTCAGCCACCCTTGCAGCAAACGATATGATTTCGTCTGTGTTTCGGAACCTGTTGAAGAACGCCGTTCAGCACAATGATAAGAAGGTGGCTAAGGTGATTGTCTCAGCCACCGACTATGAGGATACAGTAACAGTCACAATTGCTGATAATGGTCCTGGAGTCCCTGATAATCAAAAAGAAACGATCTTTGGGAAAGGAGAGCGGGGCCTGGACAGTTCTGGCACCGGGATAGGACTACACCTTGTTAACACGCTTGTGGACATACATAATGGCGACGTGTGGGTTGAAGATAACGAACCTGAGGGAGCCATATTTAGCGTTAAACTACCCACAGTCTAGTCCATGGGTTGAACACTCGAAAGAGTGGAGGGTTGGTGGTTACTAAATAGCTTGAGTCTGTCGTAGAATCCATCTCATCGCTATTCTTCGAACTCAACTAGCTGAACGCTCTCTCACGGTACCTATGACAACCGTTCTATGACACCCTCGGCTATAGATGGGAATATAAACGAGTCAATTGTCTATGTAATATGGACTCGGGTGATGTGTCGATCGCTATCCTTGGGAGCCCTGATACGGTTCGGTGGAGGCTTATTCTTCTGTTCGTG
>Ga0209946_1000543_pt1 | contig 15623 bp, 20 predicted proteins | sample SalPon2_A_H2O_MG_FD_185704 | JGI IMG/M metagenome (GOLD analysis project Ga0209946, IMG submission 185704) | Salt pond water microbial communities from South San Francisco under conditions of wetland restoration - Salt Pond MetaG R2_A_H2O_MG... | ecosystem: Environmental > Aquatic > Non-marine... | reverse complement strand
GATCCGCGCCCCGCCTTACGCTAAGAAGACGTGTCGCGGCCGGTCGGCCAGCACCTCGCGGCCCCACTGGACGGTCTCGCGGAACTCGTCGGAGCCGAAGAATCCCATGGCGTCCTCCTTCGCCTCCCACTGGCTGGCGATGAACATGTCGTTTTCGTCTTCGACGTTCATCATCAGGTCGGTCTCGACGTGACCGTCCATCTCTGCGAGGACGTCGCCCACGTCGTCGAAGGTGTCGGTGAAGTCGCCCTGATGCTCCGGTTTGACGGTGTAGAACATCCCCATCGTCCCGAAGCCGGACTCCTCGCCCGCGCGGGCGACGATGCCCGGCAGTTCCGAGAGGAAGCCCGCCGCGGTCTCGGCCGCGGAGGCCGTCTCCCAGATGGAGACGACGGCAGCGCGGTCCGTCACGCGCCCCTCGTACACCGCCGTCTTCACGTGCGTGCCGTAGTGGTCGAAGTTGCCGCGGAGCCCCTCGACCTCGTCGAACAGCTCGTCCTCGTCGGCCTCGCTGTAGAGGACGGTCGCGTACACGTCCTCGCCGTGCGGCTTGCCGGCGTAGATGTCCAGGTCCGCGAGTTCGCCGCGGATGTCGTCGTCGTCCGCCGCTTCGTCCGCGTCGCCCTCGCCGTGCGGGTGGTCCCCCTCGCCGCCCGCCTCGCTTTCCGCGTGCGGGTGGTCGCCGTGGGCCGAGCCGCCGGCGCCGCCGTGGGCGTGTTCCCCGCCGTGACCGTCGCCGTGGTGACCGCCCTCCTCGTGTGCGTGGCCGTGAGCGCCGTCGGCGTCGCCGTCCGGCGTCGGGACCGTCTCCCCCGCGAGGTAGGCGCCCAGATCGGCGGGCGGGAACCGCCGCCCGATGTAGAACTCGCCGAACTCGCCGTAGCGCGAGGAGGCGGGGTCGAAGCGCATCTCGTAGACGATGTCCTTGATGTCCGTCGGGTCCGAGCCGAACAGCGTGACGCCCCACTCGTGGCTGTCGAAGCCGACGGAGGAGGCGATAACCTGCTTGATCTTCCCGGCGTACTCCTTGCCGACCTCGCCGTGCCCGGCCATCAGGTCGGCGCGGTCCTCGAAGGAGAGGTCGTACCAGTTGTACTCCTCCCCGCGTCGCTTGCTCATCGGGTAGAAGCAGACGTACTCGTCGTCGGGAATCTCCGGGCGCATCTTCCCTTCGATGTAGCGTTTGAGCCCCTCGTCGACCGACTCCGGCTCGGTGAAGTACTCGTCGGAGACGTAGCCGGAGACCTCGGTGACGGAGACGTAGGAGGTCGTTCGCTCCGTGAACTTCGCGAGCGCGGTGTCCTCGAACCGGCGCTCGATCGACGACACGTCGTCGAGCGTCGGGCGGAAGTGGACGAAGAGGAGGTCGGCTTTGTGGCCCACCACCGAGAACAGCCCGGAGTCGCCCTCCTCGGCGTCGGCGACCAGTTCGCGGTGTTGTAGGAAGGCCTCGCCCTCCTCTATCGCCCGTTCTCGCTCGCTCTCGGGGGCGTCGCGCCACGCGTCCCAGTCGATAGACCGGAAGTCGTGCAGCGCGAACCACCCTTCCTCGGTCTGTGGTGCCTCGACCATACGTCGACTTGGGTCTCCGGGACTTAGGGGTTTGCGAGTCGACCCGGAAACTGGGAGTCGGCGACGCCGGGCGCGGCCCGACCGGAACCGACAGCCGTCGCCGCCGAGTCCGGTAAATTCGGCCCGGAAGCGACGCTAGCGGTCGATCAGCCGACCGAGGACCCCGCCCGGCAGCCCGGCGCGAACCAGCCGGTCGTAGAGGCGGTCCGGGATCACGGCCGCGAAGCGCGGGAGCCAGCGCGCCCGCCGGCTCACTCGGGTGACGGCCCGCGGCCGATCGGTCGTCACCGCGTCCGCGACCGCCTCGACCACGGTCTCGCGGTCGGTCGCGGCCGGCGCGTACCCCTCGAAGTCGCGGTAGGCGTCGGCGTAGGGGCCGTCGGCGTCCGCCCGCCGCTCCGTGATCCCCGCGGCCGCGCGCTCGTTGAACCCGGTCGGAACCGGGCCCGGTTCGACGAACGCGACGGTCACGCCGTGCGGTTCGACCTCGCGGCGGAGCGCGTCGACGTACCCGCGCAGGCCGGCCTTCGCGGCGCTGTAGGCGCCGTGATAGGGGAGCGCGGTCGACCCGACCATCGACCCGACGACGACCGCTCGCCCGGACCGCTCGCGGAGCGCGGGGAGCGCGGCCCGGACGACGGTGTGGACCGCGGTCAGGTTCGTGTCGAGTTGCCGGCGGAAGGCGTCCGGCGTGGTGTCCTCGACCGCGGCGATCTCGTACCCGCCGACGCAGGAGACGACGCGGTCGAGGTCGCGGTCGGAGAGCAGTTCCGCGACCGCGGCGCCGTCGCGCAAGTCGAGCGCGTGCGTCTCCACGGAGTCGGGGAGGGCGGCCAGCCCGTCGGCGTCGCGGTCGAGGCCGATCACCTCGTGACCGGCAGCCGCGAGCGTTCCGACCACGCCGCCACCGATGCCGCCGGCCGCTCCGGTCACGAGGACGCGCATGCGAGCGAGTAGCGACCCCACGGCCCTGACCTTGGCGGTTCGAGCCGAACCGGGCCACGGCGCGGGCGCGCCCCGAAGGCATATATCCGCGACCCGTGATTGCTCGACTATGTCCACCGACGAACCGTCCGTCCCGATACGCTGTAGCGAGTGCGGGACGGAGACCAGCGTTGCCCTGTCCGACGTGGCGGACGCACTGGAAAAACACAACGACGGAAAACACGACGGGGAGGAGATCGCGGAGGTCGACCCGGCGCTGAAAGACCAGCTCGCGGACCTCGTCGCGGAGGACCTCGGTCTCTTCGAGGAGGCCTGAGTTCCGCAGCCGCGACCGGCGAGAAGCGGACCGCTCAGTCGTCTTGGGCGAGCGCGCCCTTCGGGTGCCCTTTGTGCTGGAGGTTTCGGTTGTCCCGCTTCCGCGTCGCCGTCGCCGGAATCACGTCGTCGACCGCGTCGCGCGGGCGCCCGGTGTAGCCGTGGTCCGGGTACTCGGCGCAGTGTGCCATGGCGTCGTGGGAACCCTCCCACGGCCCTGCGTCACAGCCGTCCGCGGTGCAGACGAACACTATCTCATCAGACATGTTATCCGAGCGTACTGACCAGGAGTATAAAAATATCTCAGTTAGATTATTACTCCTGATAACGAACTGGTGACGGGAGTCGTCCGGCGGGGTCAGTCGCTGAGAACCGGCGCGCCGGCGAGTTCGACGCTCGTGCCGTCGTCGCGACAGGCTTCGAGGGCGTGTTTGGCCGCGAAGCCGGCCTCGTGAGCCGAGGCGCCGCGACCGACGCCGACCTGTAACTCGATGTCGGCGTCGTCGGCGACGTGCGCGACGGCGTCGGCGAAGGCCGTTTCGGGCAGGTCCGGACAGACGGCGACGACGTTGTCGCCGCCGACGAAAAACGAGAGGGCGCCGTGGCGTTCGCGGAGGTACCGCGCCAGCGACCCGTACGCGCGTTCGACGGCGAGGAACGTGTCGAACTCGTTGCTGCGGTCGGTGTACTTCCCGGTCACGTCGACCACGTCGAAGTGCGCGATCTGGAGGTCCGACGGCGTGGTCTCGGTGAGGTAGTCGCCGGCGAGCACCTCGCTTCTGGTCTCGTCTTGTGCGCTTCCCTCTGTCTGGATCAGGCGGTTCGCAGACTCCAAGGCGTCTATCGGTCGTTCGGCGACGCCGGTGCCGAGGCTGACGGTCACCGGGTAGCGGTTCCCGACCGACTCTTGGAGCGCCGCGTGAGCCGCGCCGTCGAGGCCGTTCGTCACGGCGATCATGTTGTCGTAGCGGGTGGAGAAGACGTAGGCGTCCCGCGGACCGACGAACTGGGCCACGTCGGCGAAGAGTCGCGACTGGAGCGTCTGGAGGTCCATCTCCCGTCTGGGCTCCGGCGTCACCGTCCACGGCCCGTAGTTGTCGATCTGGACCAGCGTCACCTGAGTCGTCGTCACAGTGAGCCAAGGTTGGGAACGGCCCCGCTTTACGCTTCCGTTATCCCGAAGGTGAAACGGGTATCGGATATGAAACGCGACTCGGCGAACCGTGAGGCCGAGGCGGGACGGGGGGCGGCGCAACGCCTACGAGCGTGGCGCCCCGAGCGACGGTATGGAGTTCAGCGGCGCCGTCTTGGACGTGGACGGCACGGTCGTGCGAGGCGACGAGCCGATACCGGGCGCGCCGGCGGGGTACCGGCGGCTCCGCGAGGCCGGGGTCGAGACGCTGTTCGTCTCGAACAACCCGACGAAGGCGCCGCCGGCGTACGTCGATCGGTTGGGCGCCGCCGGTTACGACGCCGACGCGGACCAGGTGTTCACCGCCGGCGCCGTCACGACGCGCTACCTGCGCGAGCACCACGCGGACGCCGACCTGCTGTGTATCGGCGAGGCCGGACTGCGCGACCAGTTCGCGGCGGCCGGGCTCGCGACGACCGACGACGTCGACGAGGCGGACGCGCTCGTCGCGTCCATCGACCGCGAGTTCGGCTACGAGGACCTCTGTACCGCCCTGTGGGCGCTCGAACGGGGGATTCCGTTCATCGGCACCGACCCCGACGTCGTCATCCCCGCGCCCGACCGCGACGTGCCGGGGTCCGGGGCCGTCATCAACGCCATCGCCGGAGTCGCGGAGCGCGAGCCCGACGCGGTCCTCGGGAAGCCCTCGGACACCGCCATCGAGATGGTTCGCGAGCGCCTGCCGTATCCCCCGGAGGAGTGTCTCGTCGTGGGCGACCGCCTCGACACCGACATCGCGCTCGGCGAGCGCGCCGGGATGACCACGGCGCTCGTCCTCTCCGGCGTCACCGACGAGGCCGCCGTCGCGGCGGCGGACGTCTCTCCGGACCACGTGCTCGAAGACCTCGGCGACATCGACCGGCTACTCGGGTGAGGCGGAGGCGACCGCCCATCGCCGCTCGCCGACGTTCCCGAACGACCACTTTCGCGCCGTGGAAAACGCTTATAAACCACCACGCGAACCGATGACGTATGAGAGAGGGTACCTCACACGGGGAGCAGGGAGGCGACGAGGAGGAGGACCCGGAGGAAGCCGTCCGCGTCATCGAGGGCCACGCGGTGCAGTTCAACGAGTACCGGTACTGAGGGGTCCGGGCGCTCACTCGCGGTCGCCGAGCCGTCGCGAGCGCGCCGACCGCCGGCGATCGACCGACTGCGAGCGGGTGCGCCCCCGAGCGCTGTCGGGACCGTTAAGTGCGCGTCGCGGGTAGCCGAGGGTGTGATACGGAGGCTTCGACGGGCGAGTGTCTTCGCCGCTGTGGCGGCGGTCGCCGTTCTCGCGCCGGCTCTCGGCGACGCCGCAGCCGTGCCGTTCCTCGCCGTCGCCGGCCTCGCCTTCTTCGGCGTCCGCGACGGCGAGTGGTTCGAGACGCTCGCGCTGCCGGGAGACCGCGAGGAGGAGCGCCTCTACGGATTCGTCGCGTTCGCGGTCGCCGCCGGCGGCCTCGCGCTGTTCGCGTCCCTCCCCCGCGCGCCGCTCCCGCACGAGGCGTTTGCCGCCGCGGCCCTCGCGGTCGGCGTCGGACGGCTCGGCCGCACCGTCGCCGCCGGGCGCACCGACGACGAGTTCACGCTCGTGGCGAGTTACGTCGGCGCCGGGACGGCCGGGGCCGCCGCCGGACAGGTCGGCGTGCGGCTCCAGACGGAGGGGTCGGGACTCGTCGGCGGGCTTCCGGAGGTCGCCTTCCTCGCCGCCGTGGCCGCGCTCGCGGCGGCGCTCGTCAGGTCGCTCGTCTTCGACCGGGACGCGCACATCACGATGATCCTCGTCGCGTTCGCGGTCTGGGGGTTCATCTGGCTCGACCCGGCGGTCACGGTCCCGCTCGTCGCCTTCGGGTTGGCGGTGAGCGGAGGGCTCGGCTACGTCTCGTTCGCGCTCGGGACGGCCTCGGTCCCCGGAATGCTGACGGGCGTGTTGTCGGCGCTGCTCGCCGTCGTCCTCGGCGGGCTCGGCTGGTTCGCCACCCTCATCTCCTTTTACGCCATCGGCGGGCTGGCCTCGAAGTACCGCTTCGACGAGAAGGCGAGCCGGGGCGTCGCACAGGAGAACGAGGGCGCCCGCGGCACCGGGAACGTGTTGGCCAACTCCGCGGTCGCGCTCGCCGCGCTCGTCGGCTACGCGGGGACCGCCCACGTCGGCGTGCCGGGCGCGCTCTTCGCGCTCGCCTTCGCCGGGGCGACCGCGACCGCGATGGCCGACACGCTGTCGTCCGAGATCGGGGGACTGTACGACGGTCCCCGGCTGATCACGACCCTGCGCCGCGTCGAACCGGGCACCGACGGCGCGGTGACGTGGCAGGGCGAACTGGCCGGAATCGCGGGCGCGGCCCTCGTCGCCGCCCTCGCCGGGCTCTGGATGCCGATCGGCGGGGCGGTCCTCGGCGGCGCGCTCGTCGTCCTCGCCGGCCTCGCCGGGATGACCGTCGACAGCCTCCTCGGCGCGCTGATCGAGGGGGACCGCGTCGGGAACCAGGCGGTGAACTTCCTCGCGACGCTCTCGGGCGCCGCCGTCGCGGTCGTCGCCGCGGTCGCGCTCGGCGTGGGGGTGTGAGATGACGACGGCCGCGCGACGGATCTGAGAGTCCGCGCCGCGCGGCCGGGGGACGCCGACCGCATCCGGGAGCTCCAGTCGCACCTCCGACAGCCCAACGCGGACCTGCTGGAGTACGGGCTCGCGGTCGGCTCGGCGCTCGTCAGCGTCGCCGACGGGCGGGCGGTCGGCTACCTGCTCCCGGTCGACGCGCCGAACCGCCCCGGCGTCCACCTCGCGGAGCTCGTCGTCGACCCGGACCACCGCCGGGAGGGACGCGCCCGCGGGCTGCTCGCCGCCGTCATCGACGACGCGACCGGCCCCGTGACGCTGCAGGCGCACCCGGACAACGACGCCGCGCTCTCGCTGTACGAGTCGCTGTCGTTCGCGGTCGTCGACCGGCGGGCCGACGCGTACGCCGACGGCGACGCGCTGGTGTTGCGGCGGGGGTAGACAGACAAAAGGCCTATTCGAGCCCCACGCGTCGGGCGAGACATGACCGACGCCGACGCGGGGCAGGACGCGATCGAGGTCGACTTCGGCGAGGACGGCCTCGTCCCGGCGATCGCACAGGACGCCGACTCGGGCGAGGTGCTGATGCTCGCGTACGTCTCGCCGGCGGCGCTCGAACGGACCCGCGAGACGGGCGAGGCCCACTACTACTCGCGGTCGCGCGACGAACTGTGGCACAAGGGCGGCTCCTCCGGCCACACCCAGGAGGTGCGCGAGGTGCGGGTCGACTGCGACGCCGACACGCTCCTCTACCTCGTCGACCAGAACGTGGGGGCGTGTCACACGGGGCACCGCTCGTGCTTCTACCGCACCGTCGACGGCGAGCACGTCGGCGACCGGGTGTTCGACCCGGACGAGGTGTACTGATGGCGGACGCGGACGACCCCGTTCGCGACGCCGGCGCGGCGGCCGCGACCTTGCGCGAGCGGTACGACGAACTCGCGCGGATCGAAGCGCGGATCGCCGAGATCGGACGCGACCGGATCGAGGCCGCCGCCGACACCTACCGGCAGGCGCACCGCGTCCTCGACCAGTACGAGGACGACGCGGTCGGCACGGGCGATTTCGGCTCGTACGTTCAGTTCCGCGGGGAGTTCGGGGAGGCGGTCGACGTCGACGAGGACGCGCTCGCGGCCGACGCGTTCGCCGCCGCCGACGAGGCGGTCGACAAGCGCCGGCTCTCCGAGGCCGACTTCGCGGCCGCCCGCGAGGCGCTGGAGCCGGCGGGGGAGTACGTCGACCTGCTCACGGACCGCGACGACGCACTCGACGAGTACCGGGCCGCGCGCAAGAAGGCGCGGGAGGCGCGGAAGGCGCTCGACGCCCGCCTCGACGAACTGCGCGAGGTCGCCGAGATGGCCGACGCCGACCTCGACGCCGACGTGGAGGCGGTACGAGCGCCGGTCGAGTCGTACAACGACGCGATCCGCGAGGCGTTCACCGACTTTTATCAGTCGGCGTCGGCCCGAGACGTCTTCGCGTTCCTCGACCGCGCCGACGGGACGCCGTTCGTCGACGCGGACGTGCCGCCGACCGACCTGCGCGAGTACGTCGACGAGTACGAGGCGGGCGAGGAGCCGTTACCGACCCTGTTGGAGTACGCGGACTACTCGAACTCGAAGCTGGAACACTACGTCGACGACCCCGGCGCGCTCCGGACCGCGGTCGCGGTCCACCGCACCTACGTCGAGCGGCTCGACGCCGAGCCGCTGACGCTCGACTGGCCGCCCGCGGCCGGCGACGAGCTGGCCTACGAAATCGACGAGTTGATCCCGCTGGTCTCGCGGGTCGCCGGCGACGAGACGGTGGCGACGCTCCGGTCGGTGCGCGAGCTCGCGCGCGACGAGGCGTACGCGCGCCGCCGCCGCGCCGCCGTGGTGCGCGACGGCCTTGACGAACCCGAGTTGGACCTCATCCGGACGGGCGAAATCGACGACCGGCTCCGGACGGCAGAACGGACCGCGGCCATCGCCGAAGACGTGTTCGCGGAGACGGAGCGGGACTGACCGGCCGCCGGGTCGCTCGCGTCGGGGCGGGGTACCGATTTTTAAGACCCGGCGGCGCGGAGCAGCGGACATGACCCGATTCGACGCCGCGACCGAGGGAGAGCGCCTGAAGCTGTTCGCGGACGCGGCGACCGCCCACCGCGCGCGGTCGAGCGAGGTGATGACGGTGGATATCGACCCCGACAGCGACACCACCGAGGGCGGCGAGGTGCCGCCGTGGATCCAACTCGCGGGCACGGAGCTCATCGTCGACTGCACCGACGCGGAGCTGGACCGCTTAAAAACCCTCCTCGGCGAGTTCCCGGAGTTCCGGATCGACGAACTGGTGAGCCCCGAGGAGGCGGAGGGGACGAACGCCGTCGTCACCGCGCGGTCGGACGCGAACCGCGTCGCGGGGTTCATCGAGCGGGCGTTCCGCGAGGTGTACGAGCTCGACGACGACTACCGGGCGTGGGTGACGGCGGTTTAAGATATCGGCGCAGCGGCGAGCGGCCGCCGCGACGCGAACCACTATGTCGGGGCGTCCGCTCTCGGGAGTATGCCCACGGAGACGGAGCGGATGCTCGCCGGAGACCCGTACGACCCGAGCGCGCCGGAACTGGTCGCCGACCGAGCGCGCGCCCGCGACCTCGCCCGGCGGTACAACGCGACGAGCGAGGCGGCCGAGAGACACCGCAAGACGCTGCTTCGACGGCTGTTCGGCGAGGTCGGCGACGACCCGGTCGTCCAGCCCGCGTTCCGCTGTGACTACGGCCACACCGTCGCCGTCGGCGACGACTTCTTCGCCAACTACGGCTGCGTGTTCCTCGACGCGAACGCGGTCACGTTCGGCGACCGCTGTATGCTCGGGCCGGGCGTGCAGGTGTACACGTCGACGCACCCGCTCGACCCCGAGGAGCGCGCGGCGGGCCGCGAGCGCGCCGAGCCGGTGACCGTCGGCGACGACGTGTGGATCGGGGGGAACGCGGTGCTCAATCCGGGGGTGAGCGTCGGCGACGGCGCCGTGGTCGGGTCGGGCGCGGTCGTCACGGACGACGTGCCGGACCGCGTCGTCGTCGGGGGGAATCCGGCGCGGGTGATTCGCGAAATCGAGTGACTCGCGGGCGGCTCTCCGGTGGGGATATCCGCCCCTGTTCGCTCGCGAACGATACGTTGATACGTCGACCGCCGGTAGCGAAGGAGACGATGGACGACCGGACGCGCGAGTACCTCAAAGGGCGGTTCGGCGACTACTACCGCCGGGCCTCGCCCGTGCTCCCGCCGGACGCGAACCTCCGCGAGTGGGGCCACATCCCGTGGACGCCGGGGTCGGGCACGACGATGCTCCGGCATCAGTCGCTGTACGACCTGGGCGACGTGGACACCTTCTTCGCGGACAACGCGCCCCGCCACGCGTACTTCTCGGCCGCGCGCTACGACGACCCCGGCGCCTCGACGATGTCGAAGAAGGGCTGGCGCTCCGCGGATCTGGTCTTCGACCTCGACGCCGACCACCTCCCCGGCGTGGACCCCGCCGAGACCAGCTATCCCGAGATGCTCGCCGATTGCAAGAAGGCGCTCCTGCGGCTCCTCGACTTCCTCGACGACGACTTCGCGTTCGACGACTGCACCGTCGTCTTCTCCGGCGGCCGCGGCTACCACGTCCACGTTCGCGACGAGAGCGTCCGCGAACTCGACAGCGAGGCGCGCCGCGAGGTCGTCGACTACGTGCGCGCTATCGACCTCGACACCGAGGGGCTGATCCGCACCGTCTCCGAGCGCGGGACGACGAAGCGCGTCCTCCGGACCGAGGGCGGGTGGGGCGCACGCGTTCACGAGGCGCTCGTCGAGTACGCCGACGACCTCCGGGACATGGACGAGGCCGACGCCCGCGAGCGCCTGATGGAACTGGAGGGGATCGGCGAGGGGCGCGCCGAGACGATCCTCGGCGCCTTCGACCGCAACCCCACCGCGGTCCGCGAGGGCAACGTGGAGGCCGGCGGCCCCGGCGTCCGCCGACTCGTCTCCGCGCTCGCCGCGCGCGTGACCGCGACCGACACCGCGCCGATCGACGAGCCGGTGACCACCGACACGCGTCGGCTCATCCGGCTGCCGGGGACGCTTCACGGCGGCTCCGGGCTCGTCGTCACCCCCTTAGACCGGGCGGAACTCGACGAGTTCGACCCGCTCCGCGACGCGGTTCCCGACCGGTTCGTCGGCCGCGATATCCGGGTCGAGACCGACGCGGATCGGACGGTAGAATTAAACGGCGAGCGCACGAGAGTTGAACCCGGTACGAACACCGTGCCCGAACACGTGGGCGTCTTCCTGATGGCCCGCGGCGAGGCGCGGAAAGCCCCCGAACGATGAATCTCGACGAGCTTCGATCGGCCCAAGCGAAGGAACGCCGCAAGGACAGCCTCCAGCACCTGCGGGACTCCTTTTACGACGACGTGGCCGCCTACGTCGCCGACCTCCGCGCGGCCCGCGACCGCCGCGCGGAGCAGGTCGAGAAACCGTTCTCCGACGACGACGTGCGGCGCCTCTCCGACGAGGTCGAGACCGCCGAGGAGGTCGCCGAGGCGCTGTACGAGCGCCGCGTCGGCAAGGTCGTCAAGCTCGCGTCGTTCGCGGCGGCGGACATGTCGGTCGACGCGGACGGGATGACCACGGAGGAACGACAGCTGTTCGACGACCTCGTCGACCGGATAACCGAGAACAAGTCGCGCGTGCTCGACGTGCTGGCCGGTGAGGTGCCCGCGACGGACTCGACACCCCCGACGGATTCGACCGATTCGACCGATTCGACGCCGCCAACCGATCCGACGCCCCCGGCTGAGGAACCCCCCGCGACGGACTCGGACACCCACCGTCCCGCGAGCGACGCGCCTACTGGGGACCGAGCGCCGCCCGCACCGACCCCAGAGCCCCCGGAAGCGGAGGCGGCCGAAGGGGCGGACGAGCCGCCGACCGAGCCGGGCGCGGCGACCGAGTCCGGCGGGCGCGGCGACGCGCTCGCCGGCGCCATGGGCGGGTCGACCGAGGAGGTCACGGACGCCCTCGACGCCTCGACCGACGGCGGGGCGCGAGCCGCGGACGGCGAGAGCAAAAGCGACGCCTCGGCCCCGCAGCGCGATGCGGGCGACGCCGACGGGCCGACGCCGGTCCCGCCGGAGCCCGCCCCTCCCGGAGCGCCCGGCGTGGAAGCCGACGACGCGGGGGCGAGCGAACCGTCCGGCGGCGCAGGGACGGGCGACGAAGCGACGAGCGACGCAGGGGAGAGTGACGCGGAGACGGGCGCCGCCGACTCGACCGCCACCGACCGCGCGACCGTCAGGGTGACGCGCGACGTCGGCTCCATCTTCGGCGTCGACGAGCGAGAGTACGACCTCGCCAGCGAGGACGTCGTGACCCTCCCCGCCGAGAACGCGGCGCCGCTGGTCGAGCGCGACGCCGCGGAACGCCTCGACTGACCGCCCGCGGGATGGCCGCGCCGCCGACCGAACGCGCCGAGCGTGACGCCTCCGACCTCGTCCGCGCGCTCGGCGCCGCGGCCACGCTGTTCGCGCTCGGCGGCATCGCGGCCGCGATCCTTCTCGATCCGACGTTCTCGTGGACGGCCGACGCGCTCTCTGACCTTGGGGTCCGCCCGCGGAGCGCCCCCGCGTTCAACTGGGGACTCATGCTGGGCGGCGCCGCGGGCGTCGGGTACGCGCTCGGCATCTGGGCGGCCTCGGCGCAGCGCGGGGTCGGCGTTGCCGGCCGAGCCGCGCTCCTCGCGCTCGCGATGGCGGCGATGGCGGGGGTCGGGCGCTTCGACCTCACCGAGCCGCTGCACGCGCCGGCCGCAATCGGGTTCTACGCGCTCCTCACCGCCACCCTCGCGGTCGACGGGGCGCTCCGACGGGGAACGACGACCGGCGCGCTCGCGCTCGCCTTCGTGCCGGTTCACGTCGCGGTCTGGGCGACGTTCCTCGCGGGGTGGTGGCCGGTGACGGGGCTGGCGCTGCCGGAACTGCCCGGCGCGCTCGCGCTCGCCGCGTGGGTGTGGTTCGTCGGGCCGCTGCCGGTCGCCGGGCGCGTCTCGGCGCGGCTCGACGGCGACCGGACCGACGAACACTAACGCGACGGGCGGCTACGGGCCGGCAATGGAGGTCGAGTTTCTGGGCGGCGCCCGCGAGGTCGGTCGGAGCGCGGTGCTCGTCGACGACGCGCTGCTCATCGACTACGGCCTGTTGACCGCGGACCCGCCGCAGTACCCGGTCCGCGGCCCCGAACCCGACGCGGTGGTGGTCTCGCACGGCCACCTCGACCACGTCGGCGCGGTGCCGGCGCTGTTGAAAGGCGACCGCCGGCCCGCGATCCACTGGACGCCGCCGACCGCGGACCTGACGCGGACGCTGGCGCGGGACACGCTGAAACTCCACGGGACGAGCCCGCGCTGTCCCTTCTCGGAGGAACACGTCGCGCGGCTCGGCGAGGTCGAACGGCGGCACGGCTACGCGGAGCCGTTCGTCGTCTCGGCCGGGGGGACCGACTACGAGGTGACGCTTTTCAACGCCGGCCACATTCCGGGCTCCGCACACGTCCTCGTCGACGACGGCGAGACGACGCTGCTGTACACCGGCGACTTCCACACCGACGACCAACGGCTCGTGTCGGGGACGACGGCCCGGCCCGACGCCGACGCCGTGATCTGTGAGGCGACGTACGCGGACGTGACACACGAGGAGCGGCGGGCGGTCGAACAGCGATGGGCCGAGCGCGTGCAAACGACGATGTGGGAGGGCGGGACCGTCGTCGCGCCCGCGTTCGCCATCGGGCGGACCCAAGAGCTCATGCTCGTCGCCGCCGCCAACGACCTGACCCCCTACGTCGACGGGATGGGTATCGAGGTGACGCGACTGGTTCGCCAGTACCCCGACTTTCTGCGCGACGCCGAGGCGTTCCGCAAGGCGAAGGGTGCCGCACGCTTCGTCACGGGCCGCGATGGCCAGCGCGAGCGGATCGCCGCCGACAACGAGCTGATAATCACCACGTCGGGGATGCTCGCCGGTGGCCCCGTCCGCTCGTACCTCCCGAAGATCCGCGGGAGCCCGACCAACGCGGTGACGCTCACCGGGTACCAGGTCGAGGGCTGTCCATGAACGGACAGGTCCGGCCCGTCAGCGCCCGCGTGGAGTCGTTCGACTTCTCCGCGCACGCCGACCGCGGGGGGTTGGAGTCGTTCCTCGCGTCGTACCGCGACGCGCGGGTCCTCATCAACCACGGCGACCGCTGCGAGGCGTTCGCGGCGGACTTGCGCGCGGACGGGGTCGACGCGAGCGCGCCCGCTCTCGGGGAGCGGATCGAGGTATAAAAAGGCGAACCGGGGGACGGGCTCAGTCGTCGGCCTCGCTTTCGGCGGTGGCCTCGTCGCCGTCGGAGCCGCTCGCGGAGACGTTCCCGTTCGCGTCGTCGTCGACCGTGACGCCGGTCACTTCCGGGGCCTCCGGCACGCACGTCACCGTGTGGACCCGATCGAGCGAGACGCTGACGCCGCCGCCGTTTCCGTCGGCGTCGAACAGGAGCGGGACCGGCTCTCGCTCGGGACAGCGCAGCGTGACGGTGACATTGGCCGCGGTCCCCTCGGCGATGGAGGAGGGCGTCTCGACCGAATCGATCGCGGCTTGCGTCGAACCGTCGTCCGCGATCGAAACGGAGACGTCGAACTCATCGAGGTCGGACCCGAACTGGTTCCGGTACTCGACGACGGCCGCGGGCTCTCCGTGGCGGACGTCGTCGGTCAGCGGCTCGTAGCGAGGTCGGACCCGAACTGGTTCCGGTACTCGACGACGGCCGCGGGCTCTCCGTGGCGGACATCGTCGGTCAGCGGCTCGTAGCTGAGGAACGCGCGCTCGTCGTCCGTCACGTTGACCGCGACCCCGCGGTCGGCCTCCAACGCGGTGAACCCGGCGGTGCCGAATATCAGCCCGACCGCGGCCGTGAACGCGAGCACGAGGCTCAGCGTCCGAAGGGTTCGCATCCGGGCCGGCGGCGACCGGGTTGCGGCGCTCATCTGCGCTTGCGGAGTTCGGGCGGTTTTTCGGTGTTGCCGAGGCGCGTTCGGCGGCCGATCGTGTGGTGTGCGACCGACGAGATGCCGAAGGCGGTGGCGGTGAACACGCCCACGTCGAGCGCTTCGAGGCCGCCGAACCCCGGCGTCCCGACGGCGACGGCGCACAGGAGCGCGGCGGCGAGCCCCGCGAGCCCGACGTAGTAGAGGCTCCACGGAATCTCCCGGCTCCGGAGGACCTCGACGTAGATGTCGAGCTCCTCCAGCTCTGCCGTCGGCGCGACGAGGTTCTCCTCCTCGTCAACGGTTATGACGTTCTTTTCTGCCAGTTTCGGCAGGTGCGTGCGCTGAAGCGTGCTATACACGTTCCGTCGGTCCTCGTACCCGATCTCGTCCGGGTCGACGTCGAGTTCCCACGCGGTGACGCGAGTCGAGAGGTCCGAGACGTCGAGCGGCTCTTCTGCACGCTTGAGCGCGTGGATGACAAAGCGTCGCCGTCTGTTCGATAACACCTCGAAGATTTCATCCTCGGATAGTTCCCTCCCCTTTCGGCTCGGTCCATCGGTCATGGCAGTTGTGGAGATCATTAGTGTGGCCACCTCGGGATTGTGACGCCGACCCCCTCCCAAGAACCGGCGATTGTCGCTTGAAACGTGTGCGAGGTACCGTGATAAATAGGTAGGATAGTTAACCTGTTAGTATAGTTTTTCTGGTGAATTAGGCCTCGATCATCGGTCAAACATCGGGTGGCTGAACTCCAGTAGGAACACCCAACCGGTTTTCAGGGAGTCGTTGATTGGTGAGAAGTCAATTTGACACGGGTTCTGGACTTCATATACGGCTTTTAGATTATACGGGTCCGGACGACGAGGAGTATCTTCGATGCATTGAGCCGGGAACGTCACGCATCAGGAGCGGCTCGTGAACATGTCGAGAAATTCATAACGAAGTATCATCCCCCGTATGGACTATCCGAGCGCTCCCGGCCCGGAAGGCGGGTTGCGGGGGTGCGTAAAC
>Ga0209946_1000540_pt1 | contig 15662 bp, 16 predicted proteins | sample SalPon2_A_H2O_MG_FD_185704 | JGI IMG/M metagenome (GOLD analysis project Ga0209946, IMG submission 185704) | Salt pond water microbial communities from South San Francisco under conditions of wetland restoration - Salt Pond MetaG R2_A_H2O_MG... | ecosystem: Environmental > Aquatic > Non-marine... | reverse complement strand
ATGGCGCGCTCGAACGCCGGGACGGTGTACGCCAGGCTCTTGCCGCTCGCAGTCGGCGTCGCGAGCACGACGTTGTCGCCGTCGCGGACCGCCTGGATCGCCGCCGCCTGATGGCGGTACAGCGCGTCGATCCCCGCGTCGGAGAGTGCTCCCGCCAGCCTGGATTCGAGGTCCAGCGCCGCGGTCTCTGCGTCCTGTCCCGGCACGCGGCGGTGGTCGCGGATCTGTCCGGCGTAGTACGGCCGCTCTCGAAGCCAGTCGACGAGCGCTCCCGGTTCGAGGTCGGGATCCACAGTCGTTTGAGCCTCAGAGTGGTACTGACCTGACGGTTACGGTCCCGGCGGTGCCAGCACGGTTTTGCCCGTTGAGTCCCTCGAACCGAGTATGGATGGGTACGACGCGGTGCTGATCTACGACGGCGAGTGTCCGTACTGCTCGGTCGCGGCGCGGACGCTCGAGGCCCTCGACGACGTTGGCGCGATCTCGTGGTACGACGACACCGCCCAGGCGTTCCTCGAGGCGCAGTTCGGCGAGACGCCATTCGCGATGTTTCTGGTCGACAGTCGCCGGGAGCGCGTGTACGCCGGCCGGTCGGCCGCCGAAGAGCTGGCCGACCGTGCGGGTACGCCCGGGATCGTGGGATCGCTGGTCAGACAGAACTACGACCGGATCGCAAAGGTGGTCGGCGTCGCGAGCGGTCGCGGCCGCGACCCCGACGATTACCACGAGATCTACCCGCTCGGCGGCGACGCGGCCGGCCTGTTCGACCGGCTGGTCGCGGCCGCGTCGGAGCCCCCCGAATCCATCGCCTGACCGATGGCGAGGGGAAACGCGAGCGACGCCGCCGTCGTGCTCGATCCCGACGCCATCGGCGAGGGGCGCGACCCCCTCGGCGTCGGCATCGGCGACGCGCCGCCGGGGACGTACGCGCTGCTGCTCCAGGTCGATCCGGCGGCGACAGTCACCGTCGGCGCGCTCGGTGCGGCCGAGTTCCCGGCCGGGGCGTACGCGTACGTCGGGAGCGCGTTCGGATCGAACGGGTTGGGGCGCGTCGATCGCCACCGCCGGGTGGCCGACGGCACCCACGACGTCCGCCACTGGCACGTCGACTACCTCGCCGGCCACGCCGCCGCGTCACTTGACGCAGCCGTCGCAGCGCCACGCGCCGACATCGAGTGCCGGCTGGCGACTGCGCTCCGGGCGAGAACGCGTGCCCCCGGCTCGGACGGCACCGCCGCTCCGCTGCCGGGGTTCGGCGCCTCCGACTGCGACTGCCCGACCCACCTCGTCGCGGGCTCGGACCTCGACGCGCTCCGGGCGACCGTGCTCGACGCGGTGGGAACCGTCATACCGTCGCGCGACTGATCGCTCCCGTATCCACGCCGCGTCACTCGAACATCCCGGTCGACATGTACCGCTCCCCGCTGTCCCAGTAGACCGTGATCACGAGCGGCGGATCGCCGTCTTCGGCGCCGAGGTCGGTGCCGACAGCTCCACCTGATTCGTCGGGGAGAACGTACCCATCCGCGTCGGACCCGTCGGTGACGGCAGTCGGGTCCGCGAGCCGCTCGGCCACCCGCTTTGCGGCGAGGTTCGACGCGCCGGAGGACTGCCCGACCAAGATCCCTTCCTGGCGGGCGAGCCGCCGGCACTCCGCCTCAGCCGCCTCGATGGTGACGGTCTCGACGTCGTCGAGCAGATCCGTGTCCAGATTCGGCGAGACGAACCCCGGCCCCATCCCCTGGAAGTCGTCGGTCCCGGGCTCACCGCCGGAGAGAACGGCGTTGTCAGCGGGCTCGACCGCCACGATCTCCATTTCGGGGAACTCCTCGCGGAGCCGGCGCCCGATTCCCGTGATGGTGCCGCCGGTGCCGACGCCCGCGACCAGGGCGTCGACGGTCCGGTCGCCGATCTGTTCGATGATCTCGGGGCCGGTGGTGAGGTAGTGGGCCCGCGGGTTCTCGGGGTTCTCGAACTGCCGGAGTTGGGTGGCCCCCGCCTCGGCCTCGATCTCGTCGGCGCGCTCTTTCGCGTCGGAGATGTCGCCGGCGACGAGTTCGATGTCGGCGCCGTACGCCCGCATCAGCGCGCGACGCTCCGGCGACTGGGACTTCGGCATAACCACGGTGAGATTGTACCCCTTCGCGGCGGCAACTACCGCGAGCCCGATGCCCGTGTTTCCGCTGGTTGGCTCGACGAGGTCGTCGCCGGGTTCGATGGCGCCGTCGCGCTCGGCGGCCTCGACCATCGCCAGGGCAGGGCGGTCCTTCGCCGACCCGCCGGGGTTCTTCGACTCGATCTTGGCGGCGATCGTCGCCCCCGGCGGCGACTCCACTCGGACCAGCGGCGATCCGATCGTCTCGAGGATGGTGGCGTTCATCGTCCCGAGGTTCGTCAGTGGCGCACAAGACGATGGCGGCGCCCGTCGGGACGTGCCGGTATCGCCGATGGGGCCGCGTTGCGGTCCTCGACCCCCCGCCGTCCGTCGACACCGCGGGGTTTACGCCCAGGGATGGCGTATCCTGGCGTATGTCGGAGACAGACACCGGAACCGACGACCGACTCGAGACGATGCGACCCAACCCGGCGTGGAGCGCCGACGCCTACGACGACGTCGTCGAATCCCTCTCCGAGGACGGACTGGTCTTCCGCGTGTGGGGTGGCGACTGGTGCGTGGACTGCCGCGGACAGCTTCCGGACTTCGGGGCCGCGCTCGATGCTGCGGGCGTCCCCGACGAGCGGGTCCACCACTACCCCGTCGAAAAGGAGGCAGACGGGAGCAAGACCGGCCCCAGGGTCGAAGAGTACGGGATCGAACTGATCCCGACCGTCGTGGTCGAACGCGACGGCGAGGAGGTCGGGCGGTTCGTCGAAGAAGAGCGCGTTCCAATCGCGGTCTCCCTCGCGGATCGGCTGTCAGAGTAGCTGCCGGAACGGATCCGGACGGGCGTCGACAACACGGCGCCGACGTCACTCAAACCGGAGTTTGAGCTTCCGGATGGGTTAACGCCGCGATCAACGTAGGTCTCAGTGCAATGTCGACAGTCGATCCAATAGTCCCTACGGACACCCTCCGCGGCGCCGGCCGCCGGTTCCTCGGTGCGCCGCTCCGCAGCCGGACGTACAGACATCTGTTGTATCTGTTGTTGGCGTTTCCGCTCGGGATCGCCTACTTCGTCGGAGTCGTCACCGGCACTGCCGTCGGCTTCGGGCTACTTCTCACGTGGGTCGGTCTGCCGATCCTGCTGGTCACGCTGGCGGCCGCTGCGGCCGCCGCCGGCATCGAGGCCCGACTCGCAAGGTGGCTCGTGGGCGTCGACGCCACCGTGCCCGCGTTCCTCCGAACGTTCGATGTCGACGACGGCCTCGCCGTCCCCGGAGACGGGTTCGTCGACGCGGTCCGGGAACTCGTGACCGCTCCTTCGACGTGGACGGCCGTCGTACTCTTGATGTACAAGTTCGTCTTCGGGATCGTGGCGTTCGTCGCCGTCGTGACTGTCGGGGCCGTCTCCGCGGCGCTGCTGGCCGCCCCGTTCGTCTACGACGCGCCGACGGGGACCGTCGCCGGCGCGGCTGCCGGCGGCCAGTACCGGATCGGATCGTGGGCGGTGCGGAGTCTGCCCGATGCCCTCGCGGTCGCTGCCGTCGGGGCGGTGGTCCTGCTTGTCGGGCTGAATTTCCTGAACGCGCTCGCGCGGTTCCACGCCCGTTCTACGGCGACGATCCTGCGGGTGGGTTCCGGGAACTAGTCCGGACCGAACGGCAGGTCACCGGCGTCGAGGTCCTCCCCGTCGGCGGACTCTCCACCCCCGCTTTCGAACCACGACAGCGCCGCTGCCACCGAGTGCGACGGCGGCGAGCACGCCCGGCCCTCGCAGACGTACACCGTGGGGTCGCCGTCGCGTTCGGTCCGTCCCCGCCAGATCGGCGGCGCCTCGTCGAGGTCGAGGACGTCGAGCCAGGATTCCAGCCCGGTCGCCGTGGGCGGCCGCGGCGCGAGGACGGCGTCCGGAACGTACGTCGACGCCAGCGACGCCCGGATTGACTCCGGAAGCCCCGTGGGCGCCGCGTCGGCCTTGCTTCCATCTGTCGTCACGACGACCTCAGTCGACCCGTGCGCCCGTTTGTGTGCCGCAAGCGCGAGCGAGACGTGCTCCAGCGGCCGACCGCGGATCCGGTCGGCGTGCGTATCGACCACCGCGCCCGCGACGTCCGCGAAGCCCGCCGACGGTGTGAACTCGTCCAGATCCAACAGGAGCGACGCCGCGACGCCCGCACTCGACGGCGTCGACTGGTCCTGTAGCTCCTGGGGTCGAGTGACGAGCGCCTCCCCGTCGGCAGGGGCCATGTAGAGCGTCCGGGCGTCGGCGTCGTAGAAGGAGTCGACGATCACCGCCGCGAGGTCCACGGCGAACGCGAGGTGGTTGACGTCGCCGGTGACGCCGTACAACTCGAGGGCGCCGCGGGCGACGAAGGTGTAGTCGTCGAGGTAGCCGGGTCCCTTCACGTCACCGTCCTTGTACCGCCGCGAGAGGCGTGTCGAATCGGGGTCCCAGAGGGTCTCCCGCACGAACGACAGGGCGTCGACCGCGAGGTCGACGTACTCGTCGTCGCCGAGAACGAGTCCCGCGCGGGCGAGCCCCCGGATCGCGAGCCCGTTCCACGACGCGAGGATCTTCTCGTCGCGGGCGGGACGGACGCGGTGGGTCCGGGCCGCAAAGAGCGCCTCCCGGGCGTCGTCGAGCCGGTCGACGATCTCCGCCTCCGGGCAGTCGTAGGCGTCGGCCAGGTCCGGTATCGACGCCGACACCGTGAGCACCGTCGTCCCCTCGAAGTTGCCGGCGTCGGTCACGCCGAACCGGTCCGTGGCGATCGCCGCGGTCCGGTCGTCGTCGATGGCCTCGTCGACCGCTTCCGGGGTCCAGACGTAGAACTTGCCCTCCTCGCCCTCGCTTTGGGCGTCGAGGGTGCTGAAGACGCCGCCGTCGTCGTGGCGGAACTCCCGGCGGAGGAAGTCGGCGGTCTCGCGGGCGATCCGCGCGTAGCGGTCGCGGCCGGTCCGTTGGAACGCCGCGGCGTAGAGCGCGAGCAACTCCCCGTTGTCGTAGAGCATCTTCTCGAAGTGCGGCACCGTCCACTCCCGGTCGGTGGCGTAGCGGTGGAACCCGCCGCCGAGGTGATCGTAGACGCCGCCTGCAGCCATCGCATCGAGCGACGCGGTGGCCGCCGGGAGCGCGTCGTCGCTCTCGGTCGCCGTCGACGCCCGGAGGAGCGCGTCGATCCGCCACGGTTGGGGGAACTTCGGGCCGTCGGATCCGAACCCGCCGTGGTCGCGGTCGGTCGCTCGTATCGCGGCCGTGGCGACGCTGCCGAGAATGTCGCCCCCAACGCCGTCGGTGTCGCCCCCGACGTCCGACTCGTCGCCGTCGCTCGCCGGCCCCTCGTCGCCCCCACTCGTCGGCGTCGATTCCAGCCGGTCCCGGAGCGCGTCGGTCCACTGGCCGGCGCGGTTCTCGATCTCCCCGCGGTCCGAGTCCCACGACGACGCGAACGACCGACAGATGTCCAGAAAGCCCGGAACGTTCCCGCGGTGTGGGTTCTCGGTCTTCGGGAAGTAGGTCCCGACGTAGAACGGTTCGCCCTCGGGCGTGAGCCACGCCGACAGCGGCCACCCGCCGCCGCCGGTCACCAGCCCACAAATGGTCTGATACACCCGGTCGAGATCAGGCCGCTCCTCGCGGTCGACCTTGATCGGGACGAACGACTCGTTCAGCACCGCCGCGACCTCGTCGTCCGCGAAGCTCTCCGCTGCCATCACGTGACACCAGTGACACGCGGAGTAGCCCACCGAGAGGAAGATCGGGCGGTCGGTCTCCCGCGCCGCCGACAGCGCGGCGTCGTCCCACGGCTGCCAGTTGACCGGGTTGTCGGCGTGCTGGCGGAGGTAAGGGCTGGCCTCCTCGTCCAGCCGGTTTCGCGACAGTGGCTCGTCCATATCCTCGGTACGGCGGGGACGGTGAAAAACGGCCGGCCAGGGAGTTCGTCGCGGCGGGGCCCGACGCCAGCACCCGAAGGGCAAGCTTTAGGCTGCTTTGCGTGCCCCTCCCGCGTATGACAGCAACGGAGACCGCGGTACTCGTCGGCGGCGGGGGACGGGAGCACGCAATCGCTCGGGCGCTCACAGCCGACCCGGCGTGTGAGCTGTACGCGTGTGCGAGCAACCGGAATCCCGGCATCGCGGGGCTCGCGGCGGGGTTCGAGCCGATCGAGGAGACGGCCGTCGAAGAGATCGTGGCGTACGCGACGCACGTCGGTGCCGACCTGGCGGTGATCGGCCCGGAGTCCGCCCTCGAAGTCGGGGTTGCGGACGCGCTCGAAGACGCGGGGATCTACACCTTCGGCCCCGGCGCCGACGCCGCCCGCATCGAGACCGACAAGGCGTTCCAGCGGGAGTTCATGCAGTCGAAGTCGATTCCGGGCTGTCCCGACTTCGCGGTCTTCGACGACACGGCGGCCGCCTGCGACTACATCGACGACTACGACGGCGACCTCGCGGTCAAGCCCGCGGGCCTCACCGGCGGGAAGGGCGTGCGGGTCGTCGGCGACCAGGTGACGCCCGAGGAGGCGAAAGCGTACCTCCGCGACAGCGGCCACGATCGGGTGGTCCTCGAGGAGCGGCTGATCGGCGAGGAGTTCACCGTCCAGGCGTTCGTGGCGAACGGCGAAGTACGGCCGACGCCGGCGGTCCAAGACCACAAGCGCGCCTACGAGGGCGACGAGGGGCCCAACACCGGCGGGATGGGGAGTTACAGCGCCGCCGCCCCCGAACTCCCGTTCATGACCAGCGACGACTACGCCGACGCGGTCGCCATCCTCGAAGCCACGGTCGACGCGCTCCCCGAGTACGAAGGCGTTCTCTACGGGCAGTTCATGCTCACCGCCGACGGGCCGAAAGTGGTGGAGTTCAACGCCCGCTTCGGCGACCCGGAGGCGATGAACACGCTGCCCATCTTGGAGACGTCGTTTCTCGACGTCGTGACCGCCGCGCGCGACGGCGACTCGCTCCCCCGCCTCGAGTTTGCGGGTCAAGCGACCGTCTGCAAGTACGCGGTCCCGGACGGGTATCCGACGGACCCGTCGGCGGGCGCGCGGATCACGGTCGATGCGGACAGCGTCGGCGACGCCCTGCTGTTCTACGCGAGCGTCGACGAGCGGGCGGACGGCCTCTACACGACGACGTCGCGCTCCTTCGCGGTCGTCGGCGTCGCCGACTCGATCGCCGACGCCGAATCGCAGGCCGAAGACGCCCTCGCGGCCGCCGGCGACGGGCTCCGGGTTCGCCACGACGTCGGCAAGCCCGACCTGGTCCAGCAACGGATCGACCACATCGCGGAGCTTCGCGGGGAGTGAGCCACGAGGGGCACGTCCCTCCGGTCACCGGTGTGTCCGGCGACCGGCGGCCCGCCGGGGCGTCGGCGGCGAGGCTCCGGACGGGAGGGGTTTTTGTTCGTCGAACGACGACAGACCTCCGTGAGCGACGAGGAAGACGCCTCGGAGACCGCGGGGCCGGCCGACGAACCGAGGCACGACAGAGTGCACCGCCACCCGACGCCGGGCGGGCTGAACTCCCTGCAGTACTGGACCGACGTCAAGCCGCTCTGGCGGATTGTACTCAACTACCTCCTCGCGTGGGTCGCCCGGATCGCGCCGTCGCTCCGGGTCCGGAGTTGGACGCTTCGTCGGCTCGGCGCGACCGTCGGCGACGGCGTCTCCTGGGGGTTGGAGGCGACGCCGGACGTGTTCTGGCCCGAACTGATCACGATCGGGGACGACGCCATCGTCGGCTACGACTCGGTGCTTCTGTGTCACGAGTTCCTCCAAGACGAGTACCGGACGGGCGAGGTGGTCGTCGGCGACCGCGCCATGATCGGCGCGAAGGCCGTCATTCTCCCCGGAGTCCGGATCGGCGCGGACGCCGAGGTGGCGGCGAACTCACTCGTGACCCGGGACGTCCCCGCGGGCGCGACCGTCGCCGGCGTGCCGGCGCGGTCGATGGGGAGCACCGGGACGGACGGACCCGGCGGAGACGACTCCGAGACGCCCGACACCGCCGACGAGTGATCACTCTCGGACCCGAACCACGCCCGTCTCGAAGACGGTGCTGTTCGGGACGACGAACTCCTCGCCGTCGTCCTCGATGTGTGTGACGAACAGGTTCACCTCCTGGACGATCCCTCGGTGGTCGCCGATCTCGATTTCGTCGCCGATCGCGTACGGCTGTTCCAACAGGAGATACGAGCCCGCGGCCGCGGACGTCAACAGGTCCGAGAGCGCGAGCCCGCCGAGGAACACCACCGCAAAGAGGTAAGCCGCAAGCAGCACCACCAGCGCGAGCGTGGCGACGCCGAGTTGCGAGAGCGCGATCAGGACCGCAATGTAGAACACCGTGAACTTCGCGAGCCGGGGGAACACCCCGACTTCGGGCAGCTTGATCCCGGTGAGTCGCTCGCCGATCACCAACTGTACCTTGTCGCCGACGACGACGCCGATGATGAGAATGAGAAGAGCGAAAAACAGTTGCGGCAGGAACTGCACGGTGCGGCCCCAGAACCCGGCTGCGACGGTCACGTTCGCGATCGCGAGCACCCCGAGAAACGTGACGCCCAGGACGAACAGCCGGACGAGAGAGCCGATCACGTGGACCGTGGAGGTGTCGAAATCCCGGGCAGCCCGGTCGAAAGCGGTGCCCTCCACTGCTTCGGGCACGCCGAGGCGAACCAGAACCCGGGTCGTGAGCGTTCCGAGAAGGAATGCGAGGAGCACCCCGGCGACCGCGACGACGGCGGCGAACCAGACGGCCCGCGGGACTGCGTCGAACACACCCGCGAGCGCGCCCGGATCCATCTGTCCGACCACCCCGACCGGGGTGCCGTTCGGCGGAGCGGACGCTGCGGCGTCGCTCCCCGTCGTCGCGACCGCCTCGGTTCCGATCATCAGTACTCCTCCGGATCGATCTCCAGAATGAGCCCGCCGCCTTTGAACGCCCGAACCAGGCCGTCGGATTCCGAGAGGACGATCGCGGTGGCGTTGGTGTCGCGGGTGATCGCCGCGCCGGCCATGTGCCGCGCACCCAGCCCCTACGGGATGTCGACGCCCTCCGCGGCGGGTTCGAGATACCGGTAGGCGCTGGCGATCTTCCCCGAATCCGAGACGACGAAGGCGCCGTCGAGCCGAGAGAACTCCTTGAGCATGACGTTCACGATCGGGTCGCCCACGTGGACGTGGGACTTCTCGAAGGGGTTGTACGACAGCGGCCGGGACTTGTTCATGACCTTCCCGGCGTCGCCGACCACGAACAGCGCGCCGACCGGCTTGCCCTTCTGGCCCTTCTTTCCCAGTTCGATCGCCACCTCGAACACGTCCCGGATGACGCCCGGCTCCGCCCGGGAGTTCGCAAAGAGGTCGTAGATCCCTGACCGCATCGACTCGGTGACCTGGACCCGGACGACGCTGTCGGGGTCGCCGTCGAAGATCCGGACGCTGCAGGCGACGACGTCTTCGGCCTCGACGAGGCCACGCTCCAGAGCCCCCTCGATGCCGAACCGGATACGATCCCTGACGTTGTCGAACTCGAGGGGGAGTTCGACGTACGTCTCGGCGTCGACGGTGTTCTCGGGAGCAACCACGAGAAGGTCCTCCCGGAGGTCCGCGTCGGCGAACTGCCGGTAGTGAGAACTGCTTGGAGAGAAAAGTAACACCGCTCCGACGTCCGACACGACAGCATCCAGGAGATCCGATAACGCCGACATTGGTACGTCTACGCCACCACCGCTGTAAAGCGTTATGGGACGGTTTCACGTCTGAGAACGGTCTGTCGCGCGTCTGACGCGCGTCGCCGACAGGTCAGTACGACTTCGCGTAGTAGGCAGTTTCGACCGCCTCGTCGCCGCAGACCGCACACGTCTCGCCGTGGTGGATCTCCGCGTCGGGATCGTTCAGCGGCACCATCACGATCTCTGCGGCGATCGGGTCTTTGATCTCGGTCTCACACGCCTCGTCGCCGCACCACGGGGCCTTGACGTAGCCGCCGTGTTGCCCGAGCGTTCCAAGGATCTCCGCGCGATCGTCGGCCTGCCGGACGTTCGATTCGAGGTTCTGTTCGGCAGCGGCGTAGAGCTTGGCGTACACCTCGTCGAAGTGAGACTCGACAGTGTCGACGATCCCCTCGCGGTCGACTTCGGTGGATTCGCCGTCCGGGCGGTGGACCAGGGTGACGCTTCCCTCCTCGGCCTCGTTGGGGCCGATCTCCACCCGGAGCGGGACCCCTTTCAGCTCCCACTCGTTGAATTTGAACCCCGGGTTCCGCTCGTCGCGGTCGTCGAGTTCGACCCGGACCCCCGCGGCGTCGAGGTCCTCGGCGATGCCCTCGGCGTACGCGAGGACGTCGTCTTTCGTATCGGCCTGCCAGATCGGGACGATCACCACCTGTTCGGGGGCCAGCGCCGGCGGCAACACCAGCCCCTGCTCGTCGGAGTGGGTCATTATCAGCGCGCCGATCGCGCGCCACGACAGCCCCCAGGAGGTGGTGTGGGCGAGTTGTGACTCCTCGTCCTCGTCGGTGTAGGTGATGTCGAACGCCTCCGCGAAGGAGGTCCCCAGGTAGTGAGACGTCGCGCCCTGGACCGACTTGCCGTCGGGCATCAGCGCCTCGACGGTCGTGGTGGTGTCGGCGCCGGGGAACGTGTCGTGTTCGGGCTTCGCACCGCGGAGCACCGGCATCGCGAGCAGGTCCTCGTAGGTGGCCTCGTACTGATCGAGGCGCCGCGTGGTCTCCTCCCACGCGTCCTCGCGGGTGGCGTGGGCAGTGTGGCCCTCCTGCCAGAGGAACTCCTTGGTCCGGAAGAACGGCTTGGTCTCCGTCGCTTCCCACCGGACCACCGACGCCCACTGGTTGACGCGCAACGGAAGGTCGCGGTGGCTCCGGACCCACTGGGAGATGTAGGGCGTAATGATCGACTCGGAGGTCGGCCGGACCGCCAGTCGCTCCTCGAGTTCGTCGTTGCCGGCGCGTTCGACCCACGCGACCTCGGGGTCGAACCCCTCGACGATGTCCTTCTCGCGTTCGAGGTAACTCTCCGGGATGAAAAGCGGGAAGTAGGCGTTCCGGACCCCGGTGTCTTTGAACAGCCCGTCGAGGTGGGCCTGGATCCGTTCCCAGACCTCGTACGCTCGGGGGCGAGTGACGATGAAGCCGCTCATCCCCTCCGGCGCGTAGTTCGCGAGGTTGGCCTTCTTGACAACCTCGGCGTACCACTCGCCGGTGTTGTATTCTTTCGACTCGGTGATCCCGAGTTCCTGGTCGTCGGTCATTGTCAAATCTCAGCCCCACAGCCGTCTTAAATCCCCTGATACCCGCGTTCGGGGCGGGTGCGGTCACTCGGCTATGTCGTCGGGATCGACCGCGAAGGGGCTCTCGGCCTCCCGCCACGCCCACCCGGGCAGCCGGGTCTGGAACCCCGCGGCCAGGGCCGCATCCAAGTCGTCGATCCCCGCCCCGCCCGGGGAGTTGGTCGTCACGTCGGCGTAGTGGAACGTCGCCTGCGCGAGCAGCGACAGCGGCGCCCGGCCGGCGATCGCGGCGGCGAGTTCGCGGCCGAGCACCTCGTCGACGACGAACCCGGGGTAGTCGTCGTCGACGTCGAGGTCGCGGAGGAGCCCGACGTAGGCCGCGACGTTGACGGCGACCTCGCCGCGGGCAAAAACCGTCGCCACCGACTCGCGGTAGTCGGCCTGGGCGACGGGGTCGACTGTCGTCCCGAACGCCTCCCCCAGGCGGGCCCGAGTGTCGTTGATAAGCGGGACGACGGTGTCGGCGCGGTCTGTGACCCACTGTGCCTCCCTGCGGACACGGTCCGGGGTGAGGTCCATACACACCCGTCGGCGCCGGGCGGTTTTGGTCTTGCCCTGGTCGGTTCACGAAGGTTTTTATATAGCCGCCCAATATCTCAGGACAAGCGGGTTTTCCCTGCCGCTCCGAAGCCCGGACTACCGGAGACAGTCGCGACGCACAACGTCGATGGCTTCGATTGCACCACTGTCGTTCGGTCGCGACGACGCCTCCGTGCCGTCCGGGCCGCCCCGGGCGCCGGGGACCCCGATCAACCGTCCGTCGGCGGCGACCCCGACGGATCGCTCCAAGGCATGAGTTCAGTAGATACGAAACTCGAAGATCTGCAAGCAGAGATCACGGCGGAGCTGCCGCCCGATATTTCAGTCTCGGACGTCACCTACGAGGGCCCGGAGCTCGTTATCTACACTCGGGACCCGAAGCGGTTCGCCCGGAACGGCGACCTGATCCGGGACCTCGCGGGGAAGCTCCGGAAACGGATCACCGTCCGGCCCGACCCGTCGGCGCTGGCTCCGGCCGAGGAGGCCAGAGCCCGGATCCGCGACATCGTCCCCGACGACGCCGGCGTCACCGACCTCTACTTCCACGGGACTACCGGCGAAGTCGTCATCGAGGCCGACAACCCGGGGGTGGTGATCGGCAACCACGGCGCAACGCTCCAGAAGATCACCGCTGCCGTGGGGTGGACCCCCGAGGTCGTCCGCACGCCACCGATCGAGTCGTCGACGGTCTCGAACGTGCGCGATTTCCTGAAAAACGAGCGCGAGGACCGCCGGGAGATCCTCGAACGGATCGGCCGGCAGATCCACCGAGAGGAGCTCTCAGACGAGGCGTGGGTCCGGATCACTTCCCTTGGTGGGTGCCGCGAGGTCGGCCGGACGTCGTTCATCCTCTCGACAGCCGAGACGCGCGTCTTGGTCGACTGCGGCGACGACCCCGGAACCGGCGAGGGGCCGTATCTCGAGCTCCCGGAGGCGCTCGGCGCGGGCGCAAACTCCATCGACGCCGTCGTACTGACCCACGCCCATCTGGACCACTCGGCGTATCTCCCAGCCTTGTTCGACCGCGGATACGACGGCCCCGTCTACACCACCGAGCCGACCCGCGATCTGATGGGGCTGCTCCAGCTCGACTACCTCGACCGCGCCGAGAGCGAGGGCCGGAGCCTGCCGTACGGCTCCGAGATGGTCCGGGCCGCGATCAAACACACAATCCCGCTGGAGTACGGCGACGTGACCGACATCGCACCGGACATCAAGCTGACCCTCCACGACGCGGGGCACGTTCTCGGGAGCGCTGTCGCGCACTTCCACGTCGGCGACGGCCTCTACAACGTCGCGTTCTCCGGCGACGTCCGGTACGGCGACACCCGGCTGTTCGACGGCGCCGTCAACGACTTCCCGCGAGTCGAGACGCTCGTGATGGAGTCGACGTACGGCGGCCGGGACGACTACCAGACCGATTGGGGCGACTCCGAACGGAAACTGACGGATCTGGTGTCTGCGACCCACGACCGCGGCGGGACGGTACTGATCCCCACTGCCGCGGTCGGGCGGGCGCAAGAGCTGATGTTGGTCTTAGAGGAGGCGATGCGCGAGGGGAAGATCCCGGAACTTCCGGTCTACCTCGACGGGATGATCTGGGAAGCGACCGCGGTCCACACCACCTATCCGGAGTTCCTGCGGGAGGACCTGAGAGGTCGCGTCCTCGACACGGACGATAACCCGTTTCTTGCGCCCGCCTTCAGCCGTGTCGACGGCGGCGACGACCAGCGGGAGGCCCTCGCCGCCGACGGCCCCGCAGTCGTCTTCGCGCCGTCGGGGACGGTGACGGGCGGACCGATCGTGTCGTGGCTCCGCCACCTCGGTGACGACCCCGACTCCCGGCTCGTCTTCGTCGAGCATCAGCCCCGCGGGACCCGCGGGCGGCGGATCCAGGCGGGGCGAACCGAGATCGACGTCGGGGGCGGCGCCGAGACTCTCACACTCGGACTGGGCGTCGAGACCCTCGACGGCTTCTCCGGCCACGCCGACCGTCAGGGTCTCGAGAACTTCGTCCGGACGATGCGACCCCGCCCGGAGAAGGTGCTGTGCGTCCACGGCGACGAGCGAGCGGTCCAGGACCTCTCCTCGGGGCTGTACCACGACCACAACCTCCGGACGTTCTCGCCGAAGAACCTCGAAACGTTCCGATTCCGGTGACTCGGCGAACCTTCTTGTCTGACCACGTCTCATAGGTCGTCTGCGTCTCGCCCTGATCGCCCACGACGAGACGAAGCCGGACATAATCGAGTTCGCGCAGTCGCGCAGCGACGCGCTCGGGCGGTTCGACCTGATGGCGACCGGGACCACCGGACAGCGCCTGGGAGCGTTGACTGACCTCGACGTCGAGCGCAGGCAGTCCGGCCCCATCGGCGGCGACATACAGATCGGCGCTGAGGTCGTCGACGGCAACTGCGACGGCGTGATCTTCCTCCGGGATCCGCTCACAGCACAGCCACACGAGCCCGACATCTCCGCGCTCCTGCGGCTGTGTGACGTCCACGACGTGCCGCTGGCGACGAACCTCGCAAGCGCCGACGCCGTCCTCGACGAGCTCGTCCGGGCGCTCGACGCCGAGGGGAAGTCTCAGCGCTGAGAACCGCGGCGCGACACTTAATCCGGGCGAACGAACACACGACCGTATGCGCCGTGATCCCGGCCCCGGGAGCCGTGTCGCACGCCTCGCAGTCGTCGTGGTCGTCTGTGTGGTCGCGCTGGCTGCTGTCGTCCCCGCGGCGACCCCGGTTCGGGCGCAGTCCGACGCCGGGAGCGCCGACGCGGCCGCCGGCGATCGTCGGTGTCTGCCCGACGGCGGCCGGGACCTGACCATCGGCGACGGTGACCCCCACATCGACGTGACGATCCACACCTCGCTTTTCACCGATCCGTCGCCGCCGAGCGCGCTGGGGCTCGCGGCCCGCGGCGTCGCAGTCGACGCCGAGATCGTCCGGTTGCGGACCGGCGTCGTGGTCAAGCGCGTGCCGGCGGGTCCGTCCGCGAATGCGGTGTGGGATTCGTTCGTGATCCTGTTCGACTACCGGCTGTCGTTGCCGATGTTTACCGACTCGGTGGACGACCCGGCGTACGAACCCACCGACGGCCCGGTGTCGGGCGTCGAGACGCGCGGGTGCTGAGGTCGGTGGGCCGTCGTGGGTGGCGTGGCCGCCGCAGTCGAGGGAGACCGTCGCGGGGGACGCCCGCGTCACGGGCTAGCCTCTGAGCGCCTCCACCGGAAGGTCGTTCGCCGCCTTCCACGCGGGATACAGCCCGCTCAGGAGGCTCGCGGTCACGGCAAACCCGAACCCGTACCCGAGATACTGGAGGCTGGCCCACTCGAACACCAGGGTCGGATCGCCCGCGAGCACCTCGAAGATCACGAGGCCGGTACCGAGCGAGGCCGCGGCGCCGACCACCCCGCCGATCACGCCGAGGAACGCTGCCTCCGCCAGAATCATCCGGAGCACTTCACCACGGCGGATGCCCACCGCACGGAGGACGCCGATCTCTCCGCGGCGCTCGATCGTGCTCATCAACATCACGTTGAGGATGGCGACGCTGGCGACGACGAGCGAGATCGCCCCGATGCCGAGCAGCGCGAGGTTGAGCGTATCGAAGAAGGAGTTCACGTTCTCTTGGACGCTCGCAAAGTTCGTAATGGAGATTTCCTCGTCGTCACCCTCGTTGAATCGGGATTCGAGCGTCGACACGATGTC
>Ga0209946_1000533_pt1 | contig 15758 bp, 12 predicted proteins | sample SalPon2_A_H2O_MG_FD_185704 | JGI IMG/M metagenome (GOLD analysis project Ga0209946, IMG submission 185704) | Salt pond water microbial communities from South San Francisco under conditions of wetland restoration - Salt Pond MetaG R2_A_H2O_MG... | ecosystem: Environmental > Aquatic > Non-marine... | reverse complement strand
AAAATTTTTTAAAAAAATAAAAAAAAAAAAAAAAAAAAAACACACACACAATGGCAAAAAAAAGTATGGTTCAACGTGAATTAAAGCGTCAACGTCTTGTAATGAAATACGCAAAGAAGCGTGAAATTTTAAAGAAACTTATGAAAGAATCTACTATTTTAAAAGAAAAATTAGCTTTACATAGAAAATTACAAAATTTACCAAAAAATAGTTCTTATGTACGTTTACATAATCGTTGTATGATTACTGGTCGTCCGAGAGGTTTTTATAGAGATTTTGGCTTATCACGCCATGTATTACGTGAAATGGCTCACCAAGGTTTATTACCAGGTGTACAAAAATCAAGTTGGTAACTTTAATTTAAAATAAAAATTCTCGAATAAAATTCTGTAAGAATTTTATTCGAGATTTCTCGGAACAAATTCTGTAAGAATTTTATTCTCTATTAGAGAAGAAAATTTACACCGTAAATTTTCGGAAGAAAATTCTTACAGAATTTTCTATTTTCTTCGATAAACTTCGAGAATTTTTTTCGGATTTTTCTAAAAGAAAAATCCGGTAAACGTTTAAGAAAATTATTTCTCTTATCGGAATAGTCTATCCTAACTGAATAGGTATAGTTTAGGTATGAAACTTGTAAGTACAAAAAAAATAAACCTTAGAAAATTCTCGAATTTTCGCCAAGAAAATAGAAAATTCACTTTATGAATTTTCTTCTATGATGGCGGGCCGTTTCGTTTTTCTAGAATTTCTCGAATATTTTCCATCGTCCCCGCCATTTAGGATATTGAAAACTTCGATATTTTCTTTAATACGCAAAATAGTTTTTTTTTAGTACGTTTTATTCGACGTTAAATTTGGTATAAACTTAACATTAATCCTTTTATTGTATTTTATTTAATGATTTATATAAAATATAAGTCAAAATAGTTGTTAAGTTTTTGTTGGATAACATACTTTTCTTATAATGTATTTTGCGTTGCCCATAATTCGTATTTTATTTTTTCTAAAATCATTGTTATTACATATAACATACAAGATATTTAATTTGTTACTTAAAATTTAGCCCGTAAACGTTATTTTTAGTGTGGCGGACAAAACAACGAAGTTGTTTTGTCCTTAGGAAAAAACCCTTGGTTTTTTCCGACAAAAAAAAATAAATCTATTTTTTATTTATCTTTTTTTTTTGAGAAAACATATAAAATATCAAAGTTTTAAATATACCTCTGGCTACTGCGCTGATATTAAAAATCTTCGATAGATTCATTTTATATTTTTTCTTCTGTAGGAAATTAATATAAAGACTAATTGGAAAAAACAAAAATACGACTGAAAAAATTTTCTCAAATTTTTTCAGAGATAGGGTTGATTTGCCTTTTTGGTTGTAAAAAAAAAAAAAAAAAAAAAAAAAAAAACACACAAAAAAATGCCACGTCATCCATTAAAAAAAAAACGTACACTTTTACCAGATCCTATTTATAATAGTGTTTCTGTTCATATGTTAATAAATCGTGTATTAAAAAGTGGAAAAAAATCACTAGCTTACCGCATTGTTTATAATTCGTTAAAAGAAATTGGAGAAACTTTAGGTCAAAATCCCGTTGAAGTTTTTGAAACAGCGTTAGATAATGTTACACCTAGAGTTGAAATCAAACCTAGACGTCGTGCAGGTGCTATTCAATTAGTACCTCGTGTTTTACGTACAGGGGATAGATCAAAAGCAACTGCACTTAGATGGATTATAGAGGGCTGCTCAAAACGTTCAGGTCAACCCATGTTAAATCGATTAAAAAATGAAATCATTGAAGCCTATAAAAAAACAGGTTATGCTACTCGAAAAAAAGATGAGTTACATAAAATAGCTATTAATAATGCAATGTATTCAAAAAAACCACAAATTGTTATTAATGCTGTTAATCAAATAACACTTTAAATAAAATAAAAATAAAAATAAATGGAATAAAATAAATATAATTAATATTATTTATTATCATTATTAAATAATTAACGTTAAGTTCTGACTTTTTTTAAAGTATTAAGATAATAAAAAGGAATAGCGAACAATTTTACTTTTTGTAATAAAATTACTTTCCAAGTAATTCTCGTTATCCTATACATAACATATCGGAAAAAACAACTTAGAAAATTTCTAATAAAAAAAAAAAAATTTAGAAAAAAGAAAATTTACGGAGTAAATTTTCTTCTCTGAAAAAATTTACGGAGTAAATTTTCTTCTCTGAAAAAATTTACGGAGTAAATTTTCTTCTCTGAAAAAATTTACGGAGTAAATTTTCTTCTCTGAAAAAATTTACGGAGTAAATTTTCTTCTCTGAAAAAATTTACTTCCATTCCCTTTGTAAATTTTGTTTTGTTGTTTTGTCAGCCAATTTTTTTTATCTTTTCAAATACTTTTATTGATTCTTTATAAAAAGACATTAACAAAAGAAAACAATTTATCATTTATATAAAATAACTTGTAATTAAATTTATCTTTTACTTTTTCTTGAATTAATGATCTTTATAAAAATATAATTTAGGTAAAAATGATTCTGGGTAACAAATTTAAACTATATTGTAATTATACTTATAAATAATTATTGTCCTGAGAAAATTTTTTTCTTAGCGGAAAAATAAAATATTTTATTTTTTCCTACGGATTTTTATTTTATAAAAATCCGGTAAATAATATTCTTTCAGAATTTCCTGAAAGGCTAGGCGGGTATTTTAGCAGCCCCGCCGTCGTCTAAAGTGTTTAATGCAAGTTACCTGGCATGCAAAAACCTAATAAAAATAAAAAAAAAAATGAATTTACAAATTTCAATCTTAACACCAGAACGTCCTTTTTGGAATGGTCAAGCTGACGAAATTGTTTTACCAACTGAAACAGGTGAGATGGGTGTTTTAAAAAATCATGCTCCTATTATTACTGGTTTAGATGTAGGTGCAATGCTTATTCGTACAAATCAAGAATGGACTTCTTTAGCAATTATGGGTGGTTTCGCATTAGTTAAACAAAATGTTGTAACTATCTTAGCAAATGAAGCACAATCTTCTGAAAACATTGATCCTGAAGAAGCAAAAAATGATTTTGAAACAGCAAAAAATAATCTAGAAAAAGCTGAAGGGGTTAAAGATAAAGTAGAAGCTAATTTCGCTTTTAAACGTTCTAAAGCACGTTTTCAAGTAGCAGTAAAATCAAAAAACTTTTAATTATCGAATAAAATTCTGAAAGAAAAGAAAATTTCTCGAAGAAAATAGAAAATAGAAAATTCTTTCAGAATTTTCTTCCGAAAATTTCTCGAAGAAAATAGAAATCTCGAATAAAATTCTTACAGAATTTTATTCGAGATTTCTCGAAGATTTATCGAAGAAAATTTCGAATAAAATTCTGTAAGAATTTTATTCGAGATTTTCTTCGATAAACTTCGAGAATTTTTAGATTTTTTTAACTTTAAAATTATTTTCCGACTTGAAAGAATGAAATAATCTAGATCTGCTTCGTGTATATACGTGTTATATATTTTGATCAGAAGGGGGTCGAGTCAACGCGTCTAATTCGGAGTTATTAGTTATGAATATGTTAGGTGATATGACTAAACTTTCATTTATGAATATAAAACATTTAAATAGATATAACATAGGTTATTGGGGCGATGTTTCCTGGAAACATGCGTTCCGAGAGGTCCAATCTCTGAGATTTCGAATCTTTAAATGCACACGAACTGGTGATCTGAAGGGTCTTAGAAAACTGCAAAGATTGTTAATTAATTGTGATTCTAACCTTTAACTTTCGATTCGTAAAGTCACGCAATCTCCTACAGTGGGGGTCGACCCAGAGAACTTTATGACTCCTAAGTAAAAGATATAAACTCTTTCTTGAGTTAAAGGAACTGGGGCGAGGTCGCCTTAATGGGAACCCTTATCCGGTTAAGCGTATGTATATTCCCAAAGGCGACGGTCGCTCGCGGCCGATGGGTATTCCCACTATCAAAGATAGGGTGGTTAAGAACGTTATTCAAAACTCTCTATAACCTGAATGGGAAGTAAAATACGAAGCATCTTCGTACGGCTTTCGCCCTGGAAGATTCGTTAATGACGCTATTTCGCGTATTAACCGTATCCTCATGACGAACCCGCCTTCTAAACGTTGGGTTGGGTTTTTGATGGTGATCTCTCTAAATTCTTCGATATGATTGACCACACTTATCTTATGAACAAGATCACGAAGTACTTTCCTGGCTGTAGTCTAATAGAGAAGTGGTTAAAATCAGGTATCTTTTATGAATATGTGTTCTATCAAACCGAAGAGGGTACGCCTCATGGTAGCGTTATCTCACCTCTCTTAAGTAACATAGCCCTAGACGGGCGGGGTCGTCCCGCTGAGCTAGGTATAAGAGAACAAGCCGATGGGCGAATACACGAGTATTACTCCAAAGGTCGAACAATGCTTCGTTATGCCGACGACTTCCTTATTTTATGTAAAAGTAGGGCTAACGCTATGTTGTTGTTGTGCGGGCGTGAACTCTATCTAACATGTTTAGTATAGAGGTGCTATATCACAACGTCGTGAATGAAATAAGACGACCGCTCCGCGGCTTACTTGTCTGGCGAAAGTCAGCGGGGACCATAGCATGCCGGTTCACGTGGCCTATACAATGGTGTTGGGTGCGACCGACTTTGATTTAGATGATGGCCACGTGATGAAGCGGGTGTTAACTTGCAGTCACTACGCGAGGCGCTGGAGAGAAGGATGAAGTATTGATCCTAACACGTTATGGACGCGCGCGATTGGTTACGCGGCCCTCCAGGGAGGTTGAGAGTTCAATGGGCCGGCCTAGATGTGCAGCGTAGGTCCGATTCCCTTCCACTGGCTCCGGAATCTGCGTTGGTCTACGGACGACGCAAATTAGATTCGAAGGGCTTGCCCTTCCGTCCTCGTGCTCCTAACTCTCGGTTTATTGTGAAATAGATACTCGTCGAGCGGACTAAGTCGCCTGCGCCCGCGTTGTATGTGCTGTCTGGGTCTACTGACACTGGATCGTGCTTGCGATAGGTAATCCTCTAGTTTAAGGTTTTGGTAGAGGGAATCCCTTGGTCCAAGATTCTCGCGCTTGGAGTGCGGTTTCGGGGCCCTAGCCTCAGGAAGACCGGCAGGCTTTTGGAGTATAAGCCTTGTGCTTTAATCCACAATAATTGCGTGGGAGCGCCACCGAAAGTCCTAGTCGGAAAGGAACCTTCGAATTGTTCGCGTCCGATGGGCAACAATCGGCGGGAAATAAAAGGAATACCACTATTTATTATGAAAACTAGATCACAAAGATTTGCGAGTGAAAAGCTAAAAATTAGGAGACCGATCCTTTTAGCTAAGCTCCCCTACGATAAGAGGGAAGCTCGAAAAAATATGAATCTGGCGTATTACATTGCGCAAAGCAGAAACACCAAGGATTGGAATTACATTCTTGGTCAAAAGAAAAAGCTTGGTACCCCCGATGGTACTACGTAACAGACATTCTAAAAAGCTAAAAAGATTCAAATTGCAAGGGTTTTACTGGAAAAGCCCCACTGCTAAAATTTTGAATAATATTTATCAGAAAAATTGCGCTATGGCTAAGGGCGAAATTCCCTTCCAAAAAACTAAGAACATTCTTTCTGTTGTTGCGAGACAGGAGACATTACTATTGGCCTATAAAAGGGTCAAACGTAACTGTGGCGCTATGACTAAAGGAGTATCTCCGGATGCTGATACTTTAGAAACATATAACGATAAGAAGAAGATTCTAGAATATAGAAAAAGGTCACTTCCCGATGGGATTTGCCTTGCTGACTTCGACCTGGCTTCGTTCCTTATTTTAAAGAGGATTTATCCTTGGGGTTCAAGTAAAAGAATCTGGTTGAATAAACCGGGCTCTGACAAGAAGCGACCGATTACCATTCCGACTTTCATGGACCAAGCAATAAAAATGGTTTTACAGGCTGTTTACGAACCTTACTTCGAGGTACTAAACAGGTCTTTCGGATTTAGACCCAACAAATCTTGTGGGGACGCAATCGCGGCTCTTACCTCGCAAAAATCACAAGGTTTGTTCTTAGGCATGGGATATTCAAGGTGCTTATGACAAAGTGGGTAAGAAGAAATTGATTTCACAGTTGTCGAAAAAGATTCAGGACAAGAAATTCATTAATTTCATGACGAAACGCCTCAATTATGACTATGTCGATGATTCGGGCAGACACAGACCGTCTACGGGTGTGCCGCAAGGTGGGACAGACTCCCCCTTACTATTCAATATTCACCTATACGACCTGGACTTGTTTATACATAATGAGTTGCAAAAAGACGGGTTGAATAGTCGCATACCAAGATCTGGGGAGGTTAGATACAAACCTCGCCGTAGAGGGGACTCAAAGATTAAGTATCTTGAGAAAGAATTGACTCGTATTAGAGAGCATATGAAGACCGGGTATCTTACCTTACCTGAAATATGGAAGGAAAGGGCTAGACGCTTTAGCATTATGCGTGATATACGTTCTCGACGAAAAAGTTTGATAAAAATGCCTCATGCCGACCCTAATGGCCGTGCATTGAGAATATTCTACGTGAGATATGCAGATGACTGGATTCTGCTTTCAAAGGCTAATCGTCCAATATGTGAAAGATGGAAAGGAATGATCAAAGATTATCTTTTCAATGAACTAGGGGCTACCCTTGCGGACGAAAAAACACATATAACGGATATCCGTGAGAAGCCTGCCCATTTCTTAGGGTTTGAATTTAGACAACATAGAAAGGGACGCCTTATGTACGCGTTCAAGGGCAATCGATGGAGACTTACTAGATCTCCTGGTCTTTTAGTCTATGCCTTTCCGGATAGACAAAGGATTATTAGTCGCTTGCATAGCAAGGGTTTCTGCGAGAAAGATGGTTTTCCGAGAGAAATTCCGTGGCTTGCTAATTTAGAGACCTTGATCATTATTGAAAGGTTTAATGCGTCGATTCGAGGTTTTGTTCAATACTATGCAGGCTTTGTTCGTAAGTCCAGCTTGCACCGTTGGGTTTACATTCTGCGTTTCTCGTGTTTAAAGACTATCGCGAGAAAGTATAGATCTAGTATTAACAAGGTCTTCAAAAGATTTGGTACTAATTTATCCTCTAGTACGGATAAAACAATTAAGGTAACGGTTAAGGTAACCGTTAATGGTGTAACTTACGAAAAAGACTGGGAATTGCTTACCTTCCGAAGAGCCTTCGAGGCCGCCGAGAGCATAGGCCTTAAGAAGAAGCTAACGGATAGGTTTTGGAAATTCCTGTTTGTAAGGACTGCCACATCAATGTCATCCACGGTGGGCGATACACCGGCCCTTGTCTTAAGGATTTAATCCGTATCGATGAGAAATTGGCAGATAATAGAATTTTACACGTTGAGAGTTTTGTTCAACCAGGTGTTGAGCATTACGGGAAAGACATGTAAGAGAAGGGGTTTAGACGAGAGGGTCTGCCCGCTAACTTCAGATTAGAATTTGACGATTAATTTCGTTTAGAACTGGGTACATTCACTAAACACTAAAAAGGACCCTGTACCAAAAAAAAATAAGAAAAATTATACAATTATGTCAACAAATAAAACTGGTAAAGGTAAAGATCAAAACGGACTTGAAAATAAAGAATTGGAACAACAGGTTGCTGATGGTGCACAAGATGCAAATGCAGTCCAACCGGTTGTTGATGGTACAAAGGAATCAGATAATCAGAATGGTGGGGTGATGGATCCATCTGCACAAGTGGCAGAAGTCCTTTCAGGTCCACATTCTGATTTAGAATCAAAGCTATTGGAATTCCCGGTGGATAATATCAAAAATACCATGAGGTGGTCCAAATCGGTGAATTAAAAAAGGAAGTGTCAGAAGAAGAACTGACACAAATTGTTGAGCATGTCCTGGTTACGGTATCTCCAATAAAACGGCTCTTAACGCCGTTTGTGAATTGATTCGAAGAGGTGGTGCTGCCAAAGGTGCACCAGCCAAGTATTCTGTGGAAGTGTTTTGCCCCGACGAGAAGGTTCCGGCCGTCGTGGTGAAAAGAGACGTGGAAAGAGCCGTGGAGCTTATTTGCAAAAATAAACGAACTCTAAGAAATTTAGCTCAGACTCTTGCTCCTTGTACGTACAGGTTTAAAAGGTTATATGATTAATCCTACGCTGGACGTATCGGGTGATTTAGCAAAAAAGATTAATAATAGATTATTAGTTCGCAAAGAAAAACCTCTTAGCGACTTTGAAAAAATTGGATGCGCGAGCTATGCTCAGTGTATTCCCGACCTGGACAAAATGTGCGCTTCGGATCGTCTTGCACATTTGTTAGCCGAGGATTTACAGCTTCGCTCTAATAAAGTTGCCAATACCAATAAAGGTTTTGGTTCAAGAAAAGAAACTCCTGGTAAAGGAAAAACAAAAACTAGTAATAGTAATAGTAATATTAATAGTAATAGTAATAGTAATAGTAATAGTAATAGTAATAATAATAGTAATAATAAAGGTGGTAATAAAAAAGGTACCAAAGGTGGCACTAAGAAAAAATAAAAAAACCTGACTTCGGAAACGAGTCAATTGTACTCTAAGGTTTCAACACAAATTCTGAGGGAAAGAGCCGTATGATGGGAGACTATCACGTACGGTTCGTGAGAACAAGAAGAAAGTCGAAAGGCTAGCTTCTTAGTTTCATCGATGAGTTGGCGAACCCGCGGCGGGTCCGTTTCGAAAGGAAATTCTTGGATGTAATTTTCAAGTGCTGTTGCGCTGGCATCTGCAATGAGCTACAGGCGGGTTCGTCGCGTTGACGTGAGGCGGATGCATTGTGAGATGCCTGTCCGGATCTAACGGGGGGATTTGGCCCGTAAGGGACACTCCCCCCACTCAACTTAAAGGTTTATCAACTTAAAGGTTTAATGGTGTATATACTTACAAAAAAAAAATTTTTTAAAATATACGACGTTGTGTAGGTTTAATTATAAAAGTTGAAAACTTTTTTATTGTTTAAAAAAATCTGAATAAAAAATTATTAAATTTTTTATAAAATTTATAAAATTTTATTTGATAAAAATGATAAGTATAGAAGAATCTATAGATAAACACATAAGCAAAATCTATAAATTCTTCTATACTTAATATAAATAACCTAAAAGTAATAATAAAGAATTATTACTACTTATAGATTAATTGTGTGTTTTTGGCAGGTCCACCAAAGAAAATTTACGACCCGTGAGGGGAGCGGGCGATAGTAAATTTTGTTATTTTTTCTTCGAGTAAGCCTAAGGGCTTTGGACCGGCCTAAAAGAAAAAATTATAATTTATCAACTGTATCGAATTCGAATTTAATTTCTTTCCAAACTTCACAAGCAGCTGCTAATTCAGGAGACCATTTACAAGCTGAACGGATTACGTTACCACCTTCACGAGCAAGGTCACGTCCTTCGTTACGAGCTTGTGTACAAGCCTCTAATGCAACACGGTTAGCTACAGCACCAGGTGCGTTACCCCAAGGGTGACCTAAAGTACCACCACCGAATTGTAAACATGCGTCATCACCGAAGATTTCAACTAAAGCTGGCATGTGCCATACGTGAATACCACCAGAAGCTACTGGCATTACACCTGGCATTGAACACCAGTCTTGAGTGAAGTAAATACCACGGCTACGATCTTTTTCTACGAAGTTATCACGCATTAAATCTACGAAACCTAAAGTTACTTCACGTTCACCTTCTAGTTTACCTACTACAGTACCTGAGTGAAGGTGGTCACCACCTGACATACGTAAAGTTTTAGCTAAAACACGGAAGTGAATACCGTGGTTTCTTTGACGGTCAATTACAGCGTGCATAGCACGGTGAATGTGTAATAATAAACCATGATCACGACAGTAATGTGCTAATGAAGTGTTAGCAGTAAAACCACCTGTTAAGTAGTCATGCATAACAATGGGCACACCTAACTCTTTAGCACATTGTGCACGTTGAAGCATTCCTTCAGCAGTACCTGCTGTAGCGTTTAAGTAGTGACCTTTAATTTCACCAGTTTCTGCTTGTGATTTGTAAATAGCTTCAGCTACGAATAAGAAACGGTCTCTCCAACGCATGAATGGTTGTGAATTTACATTCTCATCATCTTTCGTAAAGTCTAATCCACCACGTAAACATTCGTAAACAGCACGTCCGTAGTTCTTAGCTGATAAACCTAATTTTGGTTTAATTGTACAACCTAATAAACCACGACCGTATTTGTTTAATTTGTCACGCTCAACTTGAATACCATGAGGTGGTCCAACGAATGTTTTTACATAAGCTGGTGAAATACGAAGATCTTCAAGACGTAATGCACGTAACGCTTTGAAACCAAATACGTTACCTACAATTGAAGTGAATAAGTTTGTTACTGAACCTTCCTCAAATAAATCGATAGGGTACGCTACGTATGCGATATATTGATGAAACTAAGCCCCCATCCTTTACGATACGACGGATGAATCCATACTTCCTAAGAGCTTCTAATCTCCACCCTTAGTTTCTGGAAACCTAACAAGGGCTCGTTCCCGAACCGTACGTGATAGTTGCCCATCATACGGCTCTCCACCAACGTATAATCAGATTAGTCGAGTTTGTCTTTTTATTTGCCTAACAGATTATTTTATTTTGCCAAGGTTATTTTCCCTTTTTCTTTTTTTTATTTTTTGATTTGGGGCTTGGTTTAACTTGATTACGGCGAGCTTCGCGGCCTCTCGCTTCCCTAATAGCTAGGGCCTCGGCAATCGCAGGAGGGAATTCCGGATTACGATTGTCGTCATGATACTCAGCGGCATAAATCAAGTCTGTTGAATCGAATTTCTTGTCAGGAAATTCTTTAACTAGCGCATTAGCTAGTGGGCCGGGCCAGTCATTGACCAGTGAAATTCGTGCGATGGCATCTCGCATTGACTTTGCGAGCTGTCGTACAGTACCTTTTTCTGTGACGTAAGATACTACGCCTCTAAGTACCTGTAAGTCAAATACGACACCGTTAATAGTGCGTTTAAGACTTGGATTGTTCGCATTGGTACCACCAGCTTGGCACAGAGCGGCGATGCCGACTGTAGCCAAGCCAGAAGAAGCACCAGATTTTTGTGCGAATTGGCGGATAACCTCCTCGACTTGGTCGGGAGGTAAAGTATCAATCTTTTTTTGAGACTGATCAGATTGAACTTTCAAAACCTGGGGATCCAGATTTTGGACTTCTTCAAGAGATTTTGCTGCGTCCAACGCGGAATTGCTTTCTGGGGTTGGATTTTCTGAAGAAGATTTAGTTTTTGCTTTAGCAATAACTTTAGCCGAGCAAAGTGAGGGAGCCAGGCAATGCGAGGGAACCAGGCAAAGCGAGGGAACCAGAGGTTTATGTAATTTGCGTAATAGATACTTGATGTTTTTCATAATTGTGTGTTGTTAAGTAAAATTTGTTTAAGCTGCTCGAGAAATAGGTTCTAGCTGATTCGTCGATGACGAAAGATGGCGATTTCCCCGTATCTGTTTTGTTAGCGCCACTAGATCCGGAATTCTCCGAGGATTTTTTGCCCGTAGGTCGTGATGGGGAATCGGAGAAACGTAACAAGCCTTCTGGGGCTACCAATCTGATATCATACAGATCGTCTAGTGATAGTCCATCGTATCTACCTGCGTGAATGTTGTTGTGGCAGACTTTACATACTGGTATTTGTTTTCGGCCAAGGGCGGCAACGATTTTATCGAAGCCTTTGAAGCCTTTGTAACGTCCCCCTTTGTGTTTTAGAGGTCTGATATGGTGTAAAGCGTAAGAAGGACAATTGCAAACTGCGCACATAGTTTCAGACTTGAATTTAGTGCGGAAGTTAACTTTATTTAGGGTAAGAAAATCAATTGTCGGAATTTGAGCGAACACGCCAAATTGTGGGTCCGGGTTTCGAAGCTTCATAGCTTTGCACATTACCTCTTTGTAGTTTAGCAAGACCTCCCATCTATCTTCGTCGTTAAATCGGTATTTGACTGCGATGCGGAGATCGGAAGCGTTAGGTTTGAACCAGTTAAGGTTCGGGTTGGATATGTCTTTAAAACCGTATTTCTTAATGACTTTACTGACCGTAAGTCGATGCTTGGTGGCCAGGGTTTTAAGACAGCAATAATAGTTGTAATAAATCCACCTGTTAAGACGGCTAGGATAGTTAATAATTCTGATATAGTAATTGGTAAGACCTATCATGAACTGATTAAATTTGCGGATGATTTCCTGGTCGGTTAAAGGCGTCAGGAAACCCACCTCTCGAGGGCGAAACTGTTTATCCACATACTTCTTAAGTAAGAATCTGGACTCGAGTCTTTGGGTGTCCGGGTGAATTTGAATAGATCTATAGCGTTGTGTTGAGCCCCTAGAGGTTCTGACCATATGGGCATTAGTAGGAAAATAGACCTCAAAGCCTAGGAATTGGACTTTGGAAGAATGCAGGTGTGTAACACGAGTCTTTTCCAGACTCAGAGTAAGTTTTAGAGAGTCCTTAAGAAACTGGGCCACCACAGATTTGATGGTCTCGGCAGTTTCAAAATCGCCAGAGGTGAAAATTACCCAATCGTCTGCGTATCTAATGTAAGCAATCTTTAGAGGTTTCTTTGCCAAGTAGGTAGTGTTAGCTCTGATCGCGTCAGCTGCTGATCTGACACTTTCAAGGTGTTGTTTATATTCCGTGAAGAGATTGGTTTTTTCGACCTCAGACAAACGTCTAAGAACGAAATTTTTTAAAGATGTGCGCCAATTGGAAAGGGTACCACGATCTCTGGGAGCGGATTTAATGTGAGACCTAATCTTGCTAACTTTCTCCGCAAGTTGCGTTTTATCCCTTTCAGGAAGAATTTTTTGTAAGTAAGCAGATTGTGAGCAATGTTCGAAGAAAGGGTCAGGAGAAAGGTCTTCTATACGAGTGATTCTTTCAAGACGGCTCGTAATACGTCGAACCGTAGAGCGATTTCTCTCATAGTCGGGAGAAATCTCAGTTGGTTGTGGAGTGGGAGCGATGATAGATGGAAGTGTATTGTGAACGAAAGAATCAAACTGATGCATATATACGTTGAAAAGCAGCGGACTTACAATCCCGCCTTGAGGTATGCCCAAGAAAGTGTCTTCAAAAGCTCCCTCATCCATGATGCCGGCTTTTAAGGACGATCTAACAAGATTTAGGAACTTATGATCACTGATTTGATGCGCGAGTTGATCCATAAGGATATTGTGGTTCACATCATTGTAAGCGCCTTTAATGTCGCCTTCAATGGCATGATAAGTACCTTGGGCAAGTCCGACTACCTTTTGGAGAGCCGCATTAGGATCTTTGTGCGGGCGAAAACCGAAGTTAAAGTTGTGTTGTTCAAAAATTGGTTCGAAAATTGTCTCAAGGACAATGCGCATAGCGGCTTGTACCACCTTATCCTGGAAATCAGGAAGCCCTAGTGGTCGCTTCTCCGGCTTGCCGGGCTTTGGGACGTAAATGCGTCTAATAGGGTTCCATTCAAAGGTCCCCGTTCTCAGTTTGTAAGAGAGTTCGTATAGCATACGATTTGTAAAATCGTCAGCAGTATCTAAGGTTGAGCCTGGAGTTAAGGCCCCTCTATTGTTTTTTACTTGTGCAAATCCGATTCTAAGAATATCCACGTGGGATACTAGATTGTAGATATCGTCGATTGGGGTTACAGGTTCTCCGCGTTCTACTTGACATTTGACGCGGTGGTGAATGCGCTCAAGAGCAGCTAGGGGGCTGTTATGAGGCAGTTTTTGAGAGCGGTTAAAGATCTCAGTTACTGAACGGATCTTTTTATAAGGAGCCCATTTAGCCTTAGGGATGTTATCCCAATGCTGTATCTGGGAGTTTTTGGGACGTACGTCCTGGCAATAAACAAATAATTTTTTCATAATTTCTATAGGCAATAATTTTTTTTTGGGGTATGAAAACCGTACCCACGTGGCGTGGCACGGAAGACATTCCTCATTTGTGGATGTCTGATCCGGTAGAACGAACGGCTACGTTTGCCACATGTTACATTATCACATGGGCGCCCCACACATTCCGGGCCGTAGACGCCGCCCTTACCAACGTTGGCTGCCATTCCCGTCCTGTAATGAAAGCATTACACTTTCGGACTTTAATGGCTCTCCCGGCATGCCTCCCTATCAAAGGGCAGGTTTAGCCGGCACAGGTGTTTTCACTCAAGTCATTTTCCAATATGTGCTGGAGGGAGCCCGATACCTCATATGACTGCCTTACACGAGGCCTCACTATCGTAGAAAACCCTTACGTAGTGGTGTGTGGTTAAGGTGGGCGAGTCACCCAGTCGAGGCGGGTTAGGATATGCATCTTCATCCCTCTATATTTTTGGTCCTATTTTATGTACTGGCGGAATAATTCCTGGCCATAGGATGGTAACAGCACGAATCTCCTCGCCTGAAGGTAATCAGGCTTTTACGCCATGCTATTGTCCCCTAGTCGTTTCGACAGTTATTTTTGGTAGAGTGGGAGCATTTGTGTTAAGCATTGGTAGGTTAGTCGGGTAAGGCGTATGGATTCAGCCGGCCTCCGGCTAGTGGGATTTTTACCCCATGACAAGAGCTATGCACCTCGCACATTTTCTTCACCGGGCACTGGTTCAAGGTCATAACAACGACCTTTGTATTTGTCTAAACTTGTAAGACCATCAGTCCATACAGTAGTCCATGTACCAGTTGATGATTCAGCAGCAACCGCTGCACCACACTCTTCTGGAGGAACACCTGGTTGAGGTGTCATACGGAAAGCTGCTAAAATATCAGTTTCGCTTACTACGTAGTCTGGAGTGTAGTATGTTAAACGGTAATCTTTTACACCCGCTTTAAACCCAGCACCTGTTTTCGTTTCAGTTTGTGGAACCATTTTATTATCTAAAAATGAAACATTTTTGTCGATCCTAAAATAATCTATCCGATAATATAAAACCAAATTATAGTTTGGTTACTAAATAACATATAATTATTATTTTATTAATTTTAATAATTTTTTTCTTTATCTATTAAAAACTAAATAGTATTATGTTGTTTATGTAATAAACAACATAAACATATATGTATAATTATAACATATAATTATATATCTAATATATATATATATAATATTAATATTAATATTAGTTATTTATTACTTAATCTTTCTTTTAAAGATATTTTTAATATCTTTTTTATACAGTTTCTACTGGGGAAAGAGGGACTTGAACCCTCACGATTCTCACGAATCAACGGATTTTAAGTCCGTAGCGTCTACCATTCCGCCATATCCCCGTTAATTTAATTTTTTTATTAAACTTTTTTTATTATTCTAATAATAACATATTTTATTTTTTACAAAAAATAATTTGACAGTCGGAAAAAACCTTTACAAAATTAACAACGTTTTGTCGTTGACAAAACGTCGGATGATTAAAAATTTAAAGAATTTTTATTCATTCTTAGAGAATTTCTCGAAGAAAATAGAAAATAGAAAATTCTTTCAGAATTTTCTTCCGAAAATTTCTCGAAGAAAATAGAAAATAGAAAATTTACGGTGTAAATTTTCTTCTCTGTAAGAATTTTCTATTTTCTTCGAGAAATTTTCTTTTGTTAATTTTGAAAGAAAATAAAATTTTTCTTATGGAAGAAAATTTTATAATTTTTTTTTGTTTCAAAAAATTTATTTTTTTTTTTTTTTTTTTT
>Ga0209946_1000527_pt1 | contig 15795 bp, 10 predicted proteins | sample SalPon2_A_H2O_MG_FD_185704 | JGI IMG/M metagenome (GOLD analysis project Ga0209946, IMG submission 185704) | Salt pond water microbial communities from South San Francisco under conditions of wetland restoration - Salt Pond MetaG R2_A_H2O_MG... | ecosystem: Environmental > Aquatic > Non-marine... | reverse complement strand
CCATAATCGACACTACACTCACCGAAACAATTAGAAAACAGTAAGATAAACGCTACTTCAAGAAAATGGCAGATATCAAATTACCCCGAAACACAGCGAGGCGGTTCCCGTGACCGAATCTCACTACCAGTGGTCACGGAAGTCACTCGAAGAGTTGGTCGAGTTCTACTACAGTGAGATCCGCCCAACAATGCGAGAGGCCGAATACAATCCAGATCACGGCCGACCCAGCTACGAGTGGCTGGCCGATCATGGATTCTCCGGACTGTCCTACACGCTTCAGCAGCACCACGACCTCACGGTGAAGGAATTCTTCGTTGAGGAGGTCGGTCTTGGCGATGATACCTTAGGGGACGCCACCGGTGAGGACGGCTACGAGTGGGGCATTCGTAGTGATGAGACGATCAAGGCGATCCAGACGTACCTCTCAACACAGCGTGATCGTGGCGAACTCGCTTCCTCTACAGTGACCAGCCGTCGCTCTCGGCTAGCAGAGTATGCGCGAATCTACGAACAGCTGCACGGGGCGGTCAGCTTCACTCGATATCTCAATGACATCAAGGAGCGGCCAGCTGAGAACGACCGTTGTATGGCAGTCTTCGATGTCCTCAAAGACCGACTTTCGACTGATCAGTCTCGGCTCAAGTACCTCGGTGACGTACAGCAGTTCTACGACTATCAGGTACGCTTCCAAGGGGCGAAATACAACCCGCTGGATGGGGCTAACGACCAGTTCCGCTGGGAGATCGACAATCCTGACAACAAGACCGTCGACGCCGAGGGAATGCGGGCGATCTACGAGGCCGCCGACAGTATCGAAGACCAGCTGTTGGTGTTGGCTCTCGGGGCGTGGGGACTCCGTCCGAACGAGGTAGCCTCGCTCAGCATCGATCAGTTCGAACTCAGCGACGACGAAGACAACCGAATCGTCTTCAAGCAGCGAAAGAACGGCCCCGGCGAGGTGGCGGTGTTGTTTGGCGTCGACATCCTGAAACAGCGAATCGTCGATCTTGACGACCCAAGCTGGGAGGGCTATCTGTTCCCATCAGGGCGATCTTCATCAGGTCACATCACCCCGCAGACAGTCTCCAACCGGTTCAAACGACTTGCCGATGCCACCGGTGTCACTGTCGAAGGGGAATCACCGACTGCGAAAATGGGCCGGCGGTTCTGGTATACGACCTACAACGAGGCGGTCAAGCAAATGATGGCGGGCTTAGAAGGAATCGCCGCTGACCAGGGCTCCTCAAGTGCAGAAATCGTCTCCCAGAACTACCTCTCAGAAACCGAGAAACGAAGATACCGCCGCGAGTCGATGCGTGACGAACTGAGTGAGGTATTCGGTCTGTAGTGAGTGAGTCTTTGACAGTCTCTTGAGAGCCGATTCTCTGATACGTGTTTGTGACGCATAGGCCTATTTCACCTTCAGCCAGCATTACCGTCTTGTTCACTACGAAGGAGTACGCGACTGTGCAAATTTCGATATTACTCTAAGAACTGCGCCGTTAACGCAATGGCACGTGGGGGACTCTCCATAATATCATACTCTTCGATCAGTTCTAACGCGTTCTTAACCATTTCGGCCTTTTCATACGGATCAAACGCCTGTTGGTCAGTAATCCATAGCAGCCTGAAGCTTCCTTCAGAATTTATACACCGGTTGAAGAAGCCTTCATCGTGTGTGATGATGACGCGGTTGTGTTTCTCGGCGTAGTGGTGAACATCGCTATCATCCACGCCATCACCCAGCTCTTCGACATCGACAACCCGCTCAACATCGTGACCTTGCTCGCGGAGTCGCTGGGCCAATTCCTCGCTGGTGTCCTCGTCCAGAAGTGTATCAAGTAAGAACGACGGCATTCAAGGAGAAAATCAGTCTGAAGCAGACGGAGATTCAGTGGCGAACGTGGACAACTCTTCAGGCGTCGTTGGGACTCTCGGATTTCGTTCAGCCTCTTCAAGCAGGTTCTCCCGTTGACGTTCAATGGAGTCCATCAGTTCGGGATGGTTATGATAGTACTCCACAGCCGCCTCGACAGCCGCAACTGGAATGTCGTACCGTGTAGACACATCGCTCGCGGAGCAGTCGTCGCCTACGACTTGAGTTGCCAAGAAGTGAACACCGAGACGTGTGCCTTTCACACGAGGCTTTCCATCGATAACGGTCGGCGAACTCGTGATCCATTCTGTGGTTGAGGGCTGTTCTACTGACATAGATGTAACTATACAGCCGTTGCACTTGACTCTTTGTTCAAAATTCGGCCGAACGGAGGAGTCCTAGCAGCCTCACTCTCGCGCCGGATTTAAATACTTAAATTGAGATAGAATCGGTACTTGCTGGAATAGCTCTACCCTAGCATATCAATTGTTATGAGTACACAACTGACCTCCAATCCACCCATTCAACTTGAGAATGTCTATATTTGCGCAGAAGACGAATTGGTCGAACGGGCAGAGCGTGCCCCTCAGCCGACCGATATTGTCCTCGCGCCCGAACAGTTTCATCGTCGGAATTTCAAACGAGCTATCGCCGAGGCAAACCGGCCACGAAGTTCCCTCGCCCTGCAGACGCCAGCTACTGTTGCACAGGAACTTGTTCGCGCTGGCCAGGGGACAGCACCGACAGTGCTGGATCGCACAGATCGCCTCCGACTGATAGAAGAGATCGTAGAGGAGCCTCCCGGGGAGGTCGCTCACCTCCAGCGGGTGTTTGGTGCCTCACTGCCGACGCAACTCGCTCGGATTGAGGCGGCCAGAGAGGAACTCTCACTTCTTACTGGGTACCAGTCCGCTCGGCTGTCAGCCTTTGAGCGGGTCTGTGCAAACGTCGACAGTGTCGCTCGGCTGGATGCACAGGATCTCCGCACAGGAATCACCAGCCTCCAAGAGCACCTCCGGAGTCAGAGTGACGCATACGTGTCACCGGCAACCCTCCTGGAAGCCGCACAGATGCTCGTTGAAGAGTCCAACGGCGATATCTGGCAGGAACGGTATCCCACTGTTGAGCGACTCAATGTCGTGGGTGTCAGTACGCTTGGAACGCCGTTGCTTGCGTTGTTGGCTGCACTCGGCGAAGAAACTGCCGTGACTGTCCACTTGTATCTCCGTGCAGCCACTGGGCCACGGATTGCCAACCGATTGCACTCCCGGATCGACTCCACAATGAACTCGACAGCTGCATCCAACGATTCCCCACCTGGGTCACCGGCGAGTGCAGCTACACAAGCATCTTCAGCTGCAATCTCCCGGCCACAGGTTGCCGATGCTGTGACGACACCAGCGACAGAAATTGTCGCAGAGACTCGCGCCGAGGAAGCCAGAGCCGCACTTGCGGCGGCTGAGGGCTTACTCGACGCAGGCGTCTCAGTCAGCGATATCGTATTTGCAGCTCGGGATATTGATCGCTATGAGCGACCCCTCACCCGAGCCGCAACGGCGTATGGTCGCCAGCTTTCGGTGTGGACTCAACTGGAGTTGACACGCACGCTTCCGTACCAGCTGGTAGCAGCGACGAGCTCACTGCTCGCTGCTCGGTCTGACGATGCGGTTACTGCTGAGACACTGTTCCGGCCACTGGAGTGTCACTGGCTACCGCCCGATACACAGGACGGCCACGGCCAACCCCCGGCACTGCTCACGCCAGCAGAACTCAGCACCCTCCGGCGGGCACTCGGCGAGGAGGATGCTGGCACGCTGGACGCATGGCGTGACACACTGGCAACGACAGCATCAGTTGATGCCAGTGTCCGGACACGCTTCGAGGAGTATCTCACGTGGTGTGACCAGCAGCCGCATGACCCCACGCCAGCTGATATCCTCTCGGTATTCACGCCGATTATGGAAACCTTCGAAGAGACTGTCCTACCCGGCATTGAGCAGCGAGATACCGCTGCATACGCCGAAACCTCTCGGGCAGCACGGGCGCTCCAGCGGATCGCTGGTGACGCTGAAGGCGAGCACCTCCTCCGAGAAGTGCGCGCAAAGTATCGTGGCTGGCAGAACCGCCATCAGGTGGCAGCCTCCTGGGAGACGATTAGGGAGCTACTCGACACGATTGGGACAGCTCGACCCGGCCGCCGAGAACACGATAATGCAGAATGTATCGATGTGCTTGATGCAACAGACACGTGGTTGCGGTCGTATCCGTTTGTGATCGCCCTCGGCTGTGTTGACGGCGAGTGGCCCCAACAGCCACACGGTGCGTTTCCCGTGGCGGTCAGAACCGCTGTCGCCCAGGGCGACTCACCAGCGGCTCGCAGCCTTGCGGTGCGAGGGGCCTGGACGGAACAGCGAGAATACGATCATGCCGTCGATGCATTCCGTACGGCGACACGCCACCTGATTGTGACTCGCTACACCGAGGATGTCGAAGGAGTGAGCTACCAGCGGTCACCACTGCTTGCGGACATCGCACCGACGACACTCGACGATGACGCCTATCACCGCCTTCTGGGGCCAGCCACAACACTGCCTGACCGCATTCGGCACTCGATCCCACCAAGCAAGACAGCCCACCTGGAAGAGATGAGAGAGCCACACGCACAATGAGCGAGGGCGTCCCTCCCCTGAAAGGAACCCAGGCCGATGTGCGTGCCGACTATTTCCAGCAGACGGCTGGCCTCTTTGTGTTAGACTGCAAACCGGGGTTTGGGAAATCGACGACGCTCAACCAGATCGCTGCAGAGACGCTTGTTCGGGCGGATGCTGCCGGTGTTACCTGTCCCGAACAACAGCTCTGTGTCGTCTCGTTTTCACAGGAGGATGCAGCAAGTATTGAGCCGGGAATCAAAGCCGCGTTGGACGCGTTTGCTGCGGATACTACCAATACCTTCCCGGTTGATATCAGCCAGGAGACGGCAGACCGTCTCAAACGCCGCCTCCAGATGAGCGACCGTATCGGCACGATTGACAGTCTTTTGCGAAGTATTTTCGAAGATATCGCTGCTGAGTTAGGTTTCGATGGAATGCCAAGTGTTGGGGATAGCTCACAGCTTGCACGGCTGCAAAAGCGGTGTATGGCGGCAGTTCGAGACGACCCAGAGTATGCTGCTGCCGTGGCACGGCTCGATACTGCATACCCACCCGAAGAGCCCTCGGAGAGTACGACTGGAAACGACCGACTGCACAGCCTGTTGGAGAAGGCACGGACAAAGAAGCGCGACCGCCGTCTTTCGATGGACGACTTCGAGTCGGAACTCCGAGCGATGGTGGCTGACGTGTATCCAGATGGTCCGCCAGACACGCTTGCCGACCTGCTTGACGATGTGGAGCAATTCTACGATGCCTCGGTTGCCAGCGACGTTGCAGCCGCCCAGTCAACACCTGGGGACGGCCAGCCGCCGGTCGTCACGGAGGATCAAGAGTGCTATCACGAGTGGCAAGCCTGTATCGACGCCTTCTGTACGGTGTTGGATGCGTACGAACAGGCCTACGATGCGGCCTGTCGTGACCACGGTGTCGTCTCACACGCCGATATCGCCTACTGGATTGCGGCGTATTTCGATGGGCCGCTGGCAGACGTTTCGGGGATAGTTGAGGGGGCGTCAGATGCCTATCGAACTCGCGTCCAACGCCGGTATGCTGCCAAGTGCCAGTCGCTGCTTATTGACGAAGCCCAAGACATTTCGATTGCACAGCACGATGCCCTTGCGCCGTTCGTGACTACAGAGACCCGGGTGCTGATGGCCGGCGATGTCGATCAGTGTATCTACGTCTGGCGGAACGCCCGGCCGGAGCGGTTTGTCACTGCCTTCGAGGACGGTCGCTATTTCGGCATCGAGTGGGCTGTCCATCACGCCTATTCGGGATCACGAACCTATCGGATGCGGCCAGCGATTGCTGCCGCCATCGATACGATCTTCGGAGACGTGTTTACCGACCCAGCCCGCGGTGGCGGTATCGATGGACTCTCGACGGAGACACCACCAGACAGTGGCCCAATATCAGCATCAGGAGCAGCAGCGGGCTATACGGCACTGGAACCAACGCGATCTGGTACTACGGAGCCAGCTATCCATATTGCGGGCTATCGGCCCACAATGGCGTCGCCCGGAACTGAAGAGTGGTTCACAGCGGAAAAAACGCCGCTGGGAAACTATCTTGCCGGCGGGCTGACCGATGGAACATTCGACATTGAATCAGGTGACGACGAGACAGTAACCGTCTTGTTTTCACACCGCTCGAATATGGATCTGTTAGCGAACCAGTTGACTGGGCAGGGTCTGTCGGTCGTCAACGCCAGTGCGCGCCTCTTTGATACAGATCTGGTCAGGTTTATCTGCCGCGTCGTCGAGTGGCTTGTTGATCCATACGCTCCCGAGCGGACCGAAGCTCTCGTCACCGCCGAGTGTGTTTCGCTTTCAGCCGATCACCTAGATCTGTTTGAAGCAGCCCAGTATCGGATCGATGCAGTCGCCGAGCAGCTGGAAGCTACGACTGGAGCAGCGACCGAAGCCGGGGTGCTGGCTGGGTTAGCCACACTTGCCCAGCGGCATGATCAACACGTCAGTGATCCTGGCGTGGTCGTCGTCGAAGAGATCATTGACCAGCTTGAACTGCGTGCAGACCCGCTCGGACAGGTTGCCGATCCCGAACGACGACTGGCTGCCTGTGATGCACTGCTGTACTCAATTGCTGAATGGGAAGGTGACGATCACTACACACTGGCTGAACTCGCCGAGATTCTGTCGGGCTATGTCGCGGAGCCAAAAGATGGGCTCATGTTACCCGTTCCTAACACCGACAAGTACGATGTCGTCTTCCGGACGATTCACAATATGAAAGGCGATGAGGATGGGGTTGTCTGTCTGGCAGATGCAAGTGGTTCCCTGAATTATCATGGGCCACAAAAAGAGACGTTCCTTGCGTTAGGTGACACGCTGGCACTTGCCCCACCGGAGTCGGTTTCCCGGATCCCCCTCCGTGATCCTGACCAGACGCATATTAATACGGAGTACGGGCCGCTCCGCTGGGCAAGCGACTACCAAATCGATGGGCGGATTGCTGGCTCACCCACGCTCAGTCGTGTGAGTCATCGCTACTGTGCAGAGCAGTGGCGACTCCTCTATGTGGCCCTCTCGCGTGCCCGAGATCACCTCGTCCTCTCGCTGCCGTTCGAGAATCATGCGGCACCCGTCGAGAACTCGTGGGTGGCAACGCTGGCTGCCGCCCTATCGTTTGATGAGCAATCGTCACCCGGCAGTTACGAGGCATCAGTCACGCATACTCCTCGACCTGACGCAGTTACCGTTGGCGTCAACGATGTCTCATTCCCGGATGCAAGTGGGGATGGCGATCAGCAGCCGCCACCGCGATGTGGGAACCCGTCAGCCGGCGCACAGACCGGCTGGACGCCCCGGTATGTCAATGGAACTTCGCTGTACCAACTTGCGAAAGAGCCAGCGAAGGCTCGACTCTCACATCTCATGGGGCAACGACCCGACATCGAATACGTCGGGATCAAGTCGGCAGACATCGAGTTACCTGCGGGAGTTGCTCCAGAACGGCTCGGTACTCTCATCCATCAGGTACTTACAACAGCCATTGCTCGGGATGTCTCGACGACAGCCCTGACCACGTTCATCGAGCCGCTGCCGAGTATCCTCTCGGAGAGCCTCTCCCAGTTACCCGTTCATATTCCACCGGAGACACGGGCATCGATCCGCTCGTATCTCAGTGAGCATATCTGCCCGCAGTTTGCCACAAGTGAGGTCTGGCAACAGGCCCAGCAGGCGACCACCCGGTGTGTTGAAGAACCGCTTGACACCGTGGTGGCGGTTGATGACCTCACCATTGAGACGCAAAACCGGGCCGATCTCATCACCGTCGACGAAACTGGACAGTGGATCATCGACGAGATCAAGCTCGCCCATACGAGAGTCGACCCAGCAACGAAGAAACAGCAGCGGCTCCAAACGGCGTTCTACGGGTGGGTGCTCGAACAGCAGCTCCCGGCTGACAGGACGGTCACGACACGCCTCACATACCTTGGAGAGTCTGTTGAGTCAGTTGAAGTCTCAGCCCCGATCGTCTCCGTTTCCGAGTGGGTTGCAACACTTGGGGAATCGTGAGACGCGAATTTTCCAGCGATCAACGCACGAATCATACGCTGTATCGTGTCAGTCACAACACTAGAGATGAGCTCTGAACGAATTTCAAACACGACCAATCTTTTCGGAGCTTCGGAATAGACCCACTCATGATGGGCCGACAAATAACGCAAGCCACTGCTGAGCGGTTTATTGATCTCTACGAGCATTTGCTCGCGTATGTCAATACTGAACATGACGACGTTTCGGGCGTCGAAACGGCTGCAGATGTGCGCCAACGGGATGACACGGAACTGCGGCCGGTCAGAAACCGACTATACGAAGCAGATACAGAACAACTCATTAGCGATTTTGTCGCGGAGAACCCGGCTGGACTTACCGCTGACAAGTTGGACACAATTGAGCAGTGGACAGACTACGAGTTTGGCGAGTTTGTCGTGGTACGGCACTTGACTGACTATGCCGTCTTCCTCGACTGGGAAGACCCACCACAAGCCTTCGGTGTGAAAGCGAGTAAGGTTCCCTTCGAAGCCCTCTGGGAGGAAGGAGCACTCCCGGTATTGGTTTCCAAAACCGCATTGTTGCCCTTCGAGGGAACGATCATCAACGACGGGTGGATGGCAATCAAACCGATCATCTTCGGGGGCTCAATCAGTACGGATATCGATGATGCGTACGAAGAAGCCAAACACCGCTTCGATATCATTGAGACGCTGCCTGCACCAGCAGAACAAGCAGATCCGTCTGACGCTGAACAACTTCGGTTCTACATGAAGAACAAGCGGAATCGACAGCGGTACGCCGAAGAGATTGAGACGTTGAAAGACAAGCGTCTGGAGTTAGAGCAGATCTATCACGAGGAGCTTGGCAAGGCTCACGCCCGAAGCTTGGGACGGGAACTGCGAGATATTGAGCTCAACGAGGCGTATTTTGCCATCTACGATGAACGCATCATCGCTAGCGGCACCTCAACTGAGCAAGTCCAAGAGATTCTCACAGAGATCATGCCCGACGGCAAGGAAGATCATCCATACATCTATCACTTCAATCCATAGGGCTCGCAAAGCTGACTCACATTGACGCCGACTTACACGCTTCGACGACAAGCTCGGGTGCATCGACAAGTTGGTTCACTGTATGAGCACCCTTCCCCTTCCCGCGGCCCTTTCGATCCTGCTCAATCAGCGAGAGAAACGCCAGCTCTGAGAGGAGATCTCTCACACGACGGATCTTGAGCGGGTCAGTCCCCTCGCGTTCACAAACGACCTCGTACGCTGAATAGACCTGCTTCGAGGGGATCATGGCGTCGGGGTCACTTGATTGCTGTATCTGGAGGGCGAGTCCTTGGAGCAAATACTTCGAGTGTTCGGGTTGTTTCCCGATGAGTTCGGCGAGCCGGGCCTCTTCTTCGCGTTCATGCGCTTCGTCGACGTACTCGGCGCGGACGTGGTCGTCACCGTGTTCATCAGCGATCTCCCCGGTATACCGAAGAATGTCGATTGCCTTACGCGCGTCACCGTGTTCTTTCGCTGCGAGGGCAGCCACCTTCGAGATCACCCCACCATCCAGAACGCCCTCTCGGAACGCGTCCGCCCGCGAAGACAGAATCTCGCGGAGTTGATTCGCGTCGTACGGCGGGAACACGAAGTCGCGCTCGGAGAGACTTGATTTAACGCGCTCGTTAAGCGAGTCCTTGTAGCGGATTTTGTTGCTGATCCCGATAATACCGACTGTGCTGTCATCTACCTTTCCGGCTTCGGCCGCGCGAGAGAGTTGCATGAGGACGTTATCGTCTTCGAGCTTGTCGATCTCGTCAAGAATGATGATTCCGACATCCAGGCGGGCGTCGAGAATTTTCCAGAGCCGACGGTAGTAGTCGGATGTCGAGACACCAGATGTCGGGACTGTTATGTCCGTCTCTTCGGGATCGTTGAATGACTCGGCGATCGTGCGGACGGTCTGGGTCTCGGTAGAATCTTGAAAACAATCGACGTACGCGACATCGATATTAATCTCGTTCTCAGCGGCGGCTTCGGTCAGATCCTGCGTGATGTATTTTGAGCAGAGACTCTTTCCGGTGCCTGTCTTGCCGTAGATCAACACGTTGTTTGGCGTCCCGCCACGCTGGGCGTCCTTAATCGCGTTCGCAAGGTTGCTGAGTTCCTCTTCGCGACCGATAATACGGTCACCGTCAGGGAGATGACTCACACGGAGAAGTTCCTTATCGGCAAAGATGGGATCTGGATTCCCAAAGAAGGATTCCGTATCACTCATGTGGAATCTCACTCGGGCTCCCTATATTAATCTTTGGCACCGTCTTGCCGCTGTAAACGTCACTCTTCCCAGTCCGCCGGATAAATTCCGGTGATTTACCGAGGCTTGCCTGCGATTTGAGATGCTCGGCTCGATATTGAATTCCTCATTGCCGCTGTAAACCCTCCACAGCCGGGTATGACACACCCCACGTTGCCGCTGTAAACATGAATCCGGTATAACCTCGATGTGAAAGAAAGGATGCTGTCGGTAATTATCTCAAAGCTGTCGTCTTGCGGGCAATATCGCGAGATGAACAGTAGAAATGTGTGGTTGTTCTTGTCTTCGACGCCAAAATGTCTTGGCGTCTCAGCCTATCAAAATTGTCGTGCGGTAGCAAATAACACACAAAGTAATAAAACCACTGGTAAGGTCGTAGATCATATCGACTTGACCTATTCCCTATCGCATGATTTTTTATGTTTGAGGCCATCTATCGCAATCTTACAGCGGCAACGTGGGGTATGGTGCGAACCTGCCGAAACGACTCTCAGAGTAAATATTTACAGCGGCACTCCGGAGTGATCTATCCCAACAACAGGTATCTTTTGGCCAACAACAGGTATCTCCTAGAACGCGTACGCGTGTGTCTGACCCGAGTGACGACTACCGCTCGATATAACCGACCGAAAGTCTGTTGCGGGAATCTAGCAAATCATGATTGAATCCATATTAGAACCCCGATGAGATATTGAACCTACGGGTGAATCGCCTCGGGGTCAAGCCCCGAGATATTCGCCTTGGCAGCCGATAAAACTAAAAAATATTATGCATATGTTCTCTGTATCTGCAATATGATAGTAGTAATTCAATATAGGCTGTCTCTGCGGTGATATAGGTTGGATTAATAAAGTGGTACAAACGTGTGTTTTTTTCGTGTGTATTTTCTTTTGCAGTATGGCCAATAGCCATTGTTTCCTTAGTAGATCAAAGGCCCCTTTTCCTGACACCTTATGAATCCACCACGTTAAGAATCGTCAAGGCAATGAGCGATGATCGACCCAACAGCCGAGATGTCAGTATCGACGACCTCCCCGAAGAAGACAGACCTGTCGGGGTCTGGGGCCATGACTGGAGTTACGAGAATAGTGTGATTGCCGACGCGCTAAGCGATGACGACGAGCCAGAGCAACAATCTTCCGACAGTGGTGAGAGGAACCGAAACCCACAGAATGGACAGAGAGACGGCTCACAGCCCGACCAAGACGATTCAACACGACCACCCCAGAACTCAAATCATCAAGACTCAACCACGTCTGAGACGGACACAGAAACCCAAGCAGAATCCACTGCCCTCGACACAACCGTTGATGGAACTGGGTCTCAGACCAGACCACAACCAGCCGCTGAAAGTGGTAACGCAGAGTCTAGTGCTCCAGCAGTCATTGAAACGGCAGATGATCACTCTGTACCAGAGCGCGAAAAAACTGATTACAGCACGCCTGAACGCGATGAAGACGAACCAATCGCTGACTTCATCGATCGGATCGACAGTAACCAAGAGTACATCAAAATTACTCCCGTTCGATGCGAACTTAATGCCGAAACAGTTGCCCGAGAACTCTTTGGACTCCACGAATACGGCGGTGGGAGGAAGCTTCCATTGGATATTGAAAAGCACATTGGCATGGTTGAGGGCGTGAGTAACTTTGAGTTCCTCATCCACAAGCCCGCTGACAGCAACGAGTTTGACTTCTATATCGGCCCAGGAGAACGAGGCGATGTGGACTGTGATCGGCTCTCATCAAACATCCGCGCACAGTATCCAGAGGACTACAGATTCGATCGCGAACAATTCGATGTCTCAGACGGGTTCAACGAAGTCCCACACATTGTCCGTTTCAACGGCGTCGAGAAGAAGCGCAAAGATTGGATGACCCGACTCGTCGGACTCGAAGACAATGATATTGAACGTTCACCGCTGGCAAATCTACTAGAGACAGCTGTCCAATGCGATGGTGAAGTGCTGTATCAAGTCGTCTTGGAGCCACGCCAAGACTGGAGTCGGAAGGCCAGCCAGCAGAAGATGCTGCTCAAGCGAAACGTGAACTCGATGGGCGGGATGTTTTTCCAGACAGCTATGGATGCTGTCTTCGGCGTCAACAAGGAGCGGAAGAGTGCTCGCCAACGCGGAGACACACCGAATCAGGTCGGTGGAACTATCTCTGATCGGGAAGCCAACGGGGTTCGCCCCGGAACATCTCGGATGGCACAGATCGATCTCAAAGATCCAGCTAACACATTCAACGTCTGTATTCGCGCTGCCTCAACGGATGCTTCGACAGCCAAGTCGATCAGTGACGGATTAAATCATCTCAGTGGTTACTTCTACAAGATCAAAGGCGACTACCTCGGCCAAGATGAAACGGAATTCAGCCGGATGTTGAACCATGGAATCACGTATCCAGCAGCGATCAAATCGTTAGGTCGGACGAAGCCAATGATTGTTGCAAACACTGAGGAGCTTGCGAACTTCATTACAGTGCCGCCAATTAACGAACTCCCGAAGGCTTCGAAAGCGGGCAGTGGCGGCGCACCAAAGTCTCAGTCACCACTCACCTCGCCGAATGAAAACATCTTCAGTGAATTCAACAATGGAATGGCAATCGGTGAAGCGCAGACTGAACTCCGCGACCGTGATGGAGACGATCTCCCACAGTCCACCTTGAGCCAGATTGAAGAGAAAAACGTCTGGTGGGACAAGATGAACGAGCGAGAAACGATTCATCTTGGCGCAGATCATCTCTCTACACACTACATTCGGGCCGCTGGGACTGGCCACGGAAAGACTGTTGCTACGATTAATGACGGATTGACTGCCCATGCAAACCTCGATGGCCCGCTCGTCATCATCGATCCCTCAGGCGGAGACATGTGTAAGAATTATCTTAGCTGCCATCGCACACTGTTTGGCGGGACGGATGATGTCGAATACATCCAAGTTCCAGAGAAGAATGGTGAAGTTCCGTGCATCCCATTTTTCGATATTCGGCCGCTCACAGAAGGCGCAGGTTTGGCTCGCCCAATCGCTGTCCAACAGATTATCGACCATTACTTCGAGATGCTCAACTATGCTCTCGGACGGAGTACGGTACAACAAGCCTTCGTCGCAAACGAAATCCTCACGTCACTTCTAAAATCTATGTTCGACGAGGAGCATGGGAAAGACCACTTCTCTATCGGAGACTTCCTCAAAGTTGCTCAAGACTACGCCGAATATGGGAAGAAGATTGCCGAAGGTAACGGCGAGCCAGAAGACTACGCGAAGGCTCTCCCACGGACGAGTGACCCACAGTTGAGGAATATGCTGGAGTCACACTTCGAGAAAGATCCCCGTCAGTTCTCCAATACAACAGACGCAGTGATGAATCGTATTCGAAAGCTCAAAGAGCGAGACTTCATCTGGGATATGCTGTCTGTCGATATCCCCGACGAAGCATGGAGTGACAGTAACAATTGGTACAAGCCTGATGCTGGCGCAATCTTCGATATGAAAGAGGTCTTCAACTCTAACAAAGTGATCCTCATCGACACAGGGAACATCCAAGGCGAGAGTAGTAAGATGTTCACTGTCCTGTTTCTCTCTCACTTGTGGTCATCAGCGAGATCCTTGTACACGCCAGAAAAGGAAAACTACTGTGCGAATGTAATCATCGAGGAGTCTGCACCCATCGCTCGGTCAGATGTTGTCGTCGAAAACCTGCTCCCAGAAGGGCGGAAGTTCGGCCTCTCGTTAGGGCTCATTATGCAGTATCCAGAGCAAGTTCTGGGCAGTGATCCCGACGCAAATCAGACTGCCTACAGTGAACTCTTGAACAACGTCAAGACGAAACTCATCGGGAACATCTCCATTGACGACGATCTCTCAGAATCGCTGTTCCATGAAGACTTAGACAGTGAGCAAATCAAGGATCGTATCTCAGGACTCGTTGCTGGAGAATGGGTCTGTGAATTACCATCAACAGAGTTCCTTGGCGACAAAGCAGAAATACTCACAATGGAAGCCCTGCCCGTTCCACCAGGACACTCTGGCGGTGATCTTGACGTTCCATCAGACATTAGCCACATCCGTGAAAGCAGTCGCGAAAAGTACTGTGTCGGAAAAGAAGACGAATTCGTCCGTGCGAGTGGGCGGAATGAATACGATGGGCACGATCACATCGACCTTGATGGCGATGAAACTGCGAAAGGCCCGGATGTGCCTAACGAATTAACGAACGAGGAGTATTCGTTCCTCAAATTTGTTGCAGACGCGCTATCCGATGGCTTGGACATCTACGACCTCAGTATGTCGATGAAACAGCTTCCGATGAGCAATACAGCAGATTCGCTTATCGAGAAAGGCTACTTGACAGAGCATGAGATGGGCAATAGGAAAAAATACTACAGGGTTACGAAAGAAGGCAGTCAATTCGAAGACGTAAATCCACAGCCACGCTCTGGCGGAGAGAAAGGCAAAGAAAGCTTTGAGCATCGGTTTGGTGTTCGAGTTGCAACGACACACTACGATCAGCTTGGGTATGATGTAAAGATGTATCACGACCCCCACGCCTCAGAGGACGACGAGGACGACGATGATGGGACGAATGACTTGTTTGATGTGTACGCTCTCGACACCATGGACTCGCCGGATCCCCACCGTAAGCTCATCGAAGTGGAGACCTCACCAAAGAAAGGAGGCCACGTTGCAAAGGATTTCGACAAGCTGGCTAACGAATATGGAGACGCTATCTGGGTCGTTGAAAAGTTCGACGACGCAGTAACACTGGTTAGAGTATTGACTCAGAAAGGACGCCTTCCAGAAGATATTGATAGGGGCGTCAGAACTTTCGAAGAACTCAACGAACAACTCGACGAAGATGGGATGTGCAAAATAATCGGTATGACAGACCTCATGGATAAAATCTGATTTAATCCCGCTGGCGTTCCACCTACACTACGATCAACTTTGGTGTGAAGTGAAGATATGTGACGATTCCCACGCCTCAGACGGGGATGAAGGAGACGATAAAGGCAACGATAAAACAGACGACTTGTACGATATATACGGTATGGATACTGCTGAGTCACCGGATCCCACCGGAAGATTGTCGAAGTAGAGACCTCGACTGAGAAGAGAGGTCACGTCGCAAAGGATTTCAACAAAATGGCTGGTGAATATGGTAAGGGTATCTGAGTCGTTGAAGACTTTGAGTCGTCGCGTGTGTTAGTGAATAAACTTGTTGACGAGGGGTGTCTCTCAGATGAGATTGACCGCAGAGTGCGAAACTTTGACCGTCTTAACGAGCAGCTCAATGCGGATAGTATGTGCGAGATGGTCGGTATAACAGACCTCATGGGCAGAATCTGAATTATTCTCGACGGCCCACCGCTTACTTACCATCTACATTTACGATTATACTAAGAAGAGTATCAGGCATTTTCATCTGATTAT
>Ga0209946_1000521_pt1 | contig 15868 bp, 20 predicted proteins | sample SalPon2_A_H2O_MG_FD_185704 | JGI IMG/M metagenome (GOLD analysis project Ga0209946, IMG submission 185704) | Salt pond water microbial communities from South San Francisco under conditions of wetland restoration - Salt Pond MetaG R2_A_H2O_MG... | ecosystem: Environmental > Aquatic > Non-marine... | reverse complement strand
GACGTGGTGACCGACGGGCGCCACGCAGGTGACGACGTGGTGACCGATGGCGGCCGTGAAGATGACGAATCTGACACGGAATCCGTGGACACACCGACCGACGAGACCGGAGTCGTCCGCCCGGACTTTTCCCCGGCTGACCGGGACTTTTCAGAGCCCGCAGCGCGCGTGGACACCGGTGAGTACGCCGTCGACCAATCGCCGTCGGACGCGGACGTCCCGTTCGGCGTGGGACACGGCGAGGCCGTCGAAACCACGAACCACGACGAGCGTTCGAGTGACCACGACGCTGATCAGGACGGCGGCGTCGGTGGGCATCACGGCACCGAAGAGGGTCATGGCGGTGACCATCACGGTGGGCCGCCGGCGGGAGGCTGGCGGCACATCCAAGGGGTCGACGTCTTCCGAGGACACGAGTCGTCCTGGTTCACCCTTGGTCCGATCCTCACAGCGATGAGTCTCGCCGTCCTGCTTGGTGTGATACCGTACGAGCTCGGCTTCTTAGAGCTGATCGAGCTCGTCGTCGACACGCGGCTTCCCGCTGAGGTGATGCGACCATGATGGGGCTACTCACGGCGGTTCCCCCGTACCTCGTGGTAGCGGCCGCGGCGTTGTTCGTGCTCGCGCTTCCACGACGGGCGGGCCACACGGTTGCTGCGCTCTCGACCGCGTTCGTCTTCGCGCAGGCCGTCCTCCTCGGTGACGGCGGCCACGGCGCACACCTCGCGACGCAGTTCCTCGGCTTCGACGTGGTGTTGTTCAACGTCGACCCGTTCTCGCTGTTGATGGGGGTCGTCGTCGGGTTCTTAGCGACCGCTGCGGTGGTGTATGCGTACGGCTCTTCGGCGCCGACGTGGGTGACTGCGTTCGCACTGGTGTACGTCTCTACGACGCTCGGGACCGTGTACGCCGGTGACTGGCTCACCCTCGTGTTCTTCTGGGAGCTGATGGCTGTCACCAGTACGCTTCTCGTGTGGCAACACGGTGGCGCCGCGGTTCGAGCAGGCTACCGGTACGCGTTGTTCCACGGGATTGGCGGTACGTTTCTGCTCGCCGCCGTCGTCGTCCACGGCGCGTCGATGCTCGGCAGCGTACCAGCCGACGCGATGTTCCGCTTTTCGTCCACCACAGGGGTTCACGTGAGTGCAACGGTGCTCGCCGCCATCGGGATTGGCGTCAACTGTGGGTTCCCCTTCCTCCACACGTGGCTGCCGGACACCTATCCGCGTCCGCACATCGCCGCGTCGGTGTTCCTCTCCGTGTTCACAACGAAAACGGCTGCGTACGTCATGTACCGTGCGTTCCCTGAGGGAGGGATGTGGCTCGCGTACCTCGGTGGGATCATGGCCGTCTACGGCGCGTTCTTCGCGCTGTTGCAGTACGACCCGCGTCGGCTGCTTTCGTATCACATCCAGGCACAGCTCGGGTACATGTTGGCCGGGTTCGGACTGGCGACGGCCGTCGGTGAGTTCGCCGTCACCGGCGGATTCGCACATCTCTTCAACAACGTGTTGTACAAGAGTCTGCTCTTCATGGCCGTCGGCGTCGTCGTCTACCGGACCGGGGTCGAAGACATCAGAGACCTCGGCGGACTCTGGCGGGTGATGCCGGTCACGTTCCTCGTCTACCTCGTCGGTGCGGCCTCCATTACAGCCGTGCCGGGGTTCAACGGCTTCATCTCGAAGGGAATGGTGCTCGATTCCGCCCACGAGGTTCACCTCGTCGAACTCCCCGGGGGCGGGCTGCTCTGGTGGCTATTGATCCTTGGAGGCATCGGCACGTTCATGTCGTTCATCAAGCTCGGCTACTACGTGTTCTTCCACGGCTCGGCGTCGCTCTCACCGGATGACGCCACACCGTTCCAGACGATCGGGATGGCGCTGGCCGCCGGGGCATGCGTCTTCTTCGGGATCTTCTACGGGCAGCTGATAGAGGTGATGCCGTTCACCGATATCATCCGCAGCGAGGCGGTGTACTTCAAACCGTACAGCCAGAGCCACCTGACCGAAAGCGGGGCGCTTCTCGTCGCCGGGTTTATCGGGTTCTTCACGCTGAAACGTCCGCTCGGATGGCTCGCTCATCGGATGCGCGATGTCGACGCCGTGACCTATCCGGGGGCGTTCGTGCTCGGGCGCGCGACGGTACGGGGCGTCACAGAGCTGTGGGCCGCCGTTGACCGCGTCGTGATGCGGCTGGCCGGGACGACGATGCGTACCGCGATGGATCCGCGAGGGGCACTCGCGGCTGTCGGCGTACACGTCGAGATTCGCGCCGGCATCGGCCGAAGCGTCTTGTTCTTGACGCTGGCTGCGGCACTCGCACTGCTCGCTACACTCGTGTGACCGCAAGCGGCTCCGAGCGGTCGACGACGATCGTATATCGTCGGTGACAATCGTTGCGAGCCGACACGCTCATACGGCTGCCGGTCGCGTAGCGATTCGATGGCCGTTGACCTTCAGGCACTCGTACTCCCGGCGTTTGACGGGCTTGACGCCGCGCCGATCGACGGAGAGCTCGGACCGTGGCGAGCGGCGTACGACCTCGACCAACGCGTCGACGTGCCGGGTGTCGACGCACTGCTCCGGCACGACGGGGCAGGGCTTGCCGTCGTCCCGACGGGCGTCGGGAAGGTCGCTGCCGCGTCGACGACTGCGGCCTTGTGTGCCAGCGAGGCCGTCTCGCTTTCGGATGCGCTCGTGTTGTCTGTTGGTATCGCTGGCGCGCCACCAGCCCTCCCGATTGGGTCCGTTGTGCTCGCGGATAGCATCGTTGACTGGGACGATAAGTGTCGATTCGACGACGACGGAGCCGAGCCGCCGATCGAACCCGACCCGTACACCGGTACTGCCGGAGTAATCGATCTCGATTCAGCACTCGTTGCGCGCGCCGCGTCGCTCGGTGAGACGGTGTCGCTCGTCGGTGACGAGCCGACAGCGGAGCCAACGCTGACGGTGGGAACGAACGTGTGTGCAGACGAGCTGTGGCACGGCCGTCGGCTCGCAACACAGGTGACGCAGTTCGTCGACGATCGGGATCGCGGACCGTACCGGGCGACCGAGATGGAAGATGCCGGGACTGCGAGAGCGCTTCGGCGGTTCGGCCTCGCCGATCGCTATCTCAGCGTGCGTGGCATATCGAATCACGACCGGCCGGAGCCGGGGACGGCCGCGCGTGACTCCTTTTTCGGCGCAGATGCAGCCGATTCGGCGTCCGCATTCCGTGCTGGACTTGAGAGCGCCGTGCGGGTAGCTAGAGCCATCGTTGATGATGCGCGGTGAGCGTACAGTGGATGTATGGGAGTCGGTGCCGCCTCAGTACTCCTCGTATGCGAGGTTCATCAGCCACTGCGAGAAGGCATCTGACTGCGGGTCGACCTCTTCTTCGCCGATGAACGGCGAGAGCATGTCACCGGCCATAAGCAGCGTGAAGTTGAGGTCGCGCGGGGCGGGCTCTAGATAGTACGTGTTGTGGCCGTCGTACACCGCGCTCTCACGCTGAATCAGTCCGGACTCCTGTAGCGCCTCGGCGATACGGCTCCCTTTCCGTGAGGAGACGTCCAGTTCCTTCCAAAAATCGCTCTGGTGGATACCACCCGTCTCGCGGATGAGGTCGAGTCCCTCTCGCTCGTCAGCGGAGAGATCTGACTCCAGTTCGGACGCGCTCATATCCAGACAGCCGCCTGCGAGTCGCTTAAACCTGGCTTTCTACCCCGTGATACCGGTCGGTTCAGATGAGAGCCGGGAGTCAGTGGTGGTGGCTCACCAAGGCTCTACGGACGAGTCGTTCACATCGTCTCCGACGCCCTCGGCGAACGAGTCGGGGATCTCGATGGGCTCGACCGGCGTCGAACACGGTGGACCGTCCGCAAACCCCATCGTCGGATCCGGTCCCGTGTGGAGGCGCGTGAGTGACCGCGTGCCGAATCGATCACCGTGGAAACACGCACCGAAATCGTGGTCAGCGAGGACGGCCGTGGCGCGGTCGAGCCAGTCGCTGCTTGACTCACCTGATTTTGGAACGACCGTCGCCGCGATACGGCGGACACTGTCCGCTCGCCGTGTGCCAGCCTCGGCGCGCGTCTCAGGGATCGAAAACGCCGCCCGGCCACCGAGAACCGACCCGACGTTTCCAACGACGTGTACCCCGGGATCGAGCGGCGTGACGGTGAGCGAGCCGTCGTACGCCAAGTGAAAGGCGGCGACCTCGTCGGCGACCAGCAGCGTGAAACCATCGTAGGTCCGTTCAGCAACGTCGTGTTCGACGAAGCGCACGGCGTCCGCTGCGGTCGGTCGTCGCAGACAGTCGGCGACGAGGCGACCACGAGAGCGGTCGCCGTCTCGATTTGTGTCGAGCCAACGGTTAGCGATCGCAGCAACCGTCCCCGAGGCACCGAGGCCGATCCAGGTTCCGCCCGCCGTTCGATCGCGCGGTGCGAGGTACTGCTCGTCATCCCCACGAAGCGCGGGCGGATCCGAGGGGCGACCGTACGCCTCATCGCGAGTGGCCGAAAGCGCCACCGGTGCGTCCTCGAACGTCTGCCAGGCGAGCGTGAGGGTGCACACGGCGCGGTGTCAGGTGGGTGGACACAAAAGCCAGTCGGTGGGCACTGTAGGGTTAACTCGAACCGTAAGAAATCTTTTAGCCGCGTGGAGCCTCGAACGCGCCATGAAAGCGATCGCGGTCTACGAGGGCGGAGACGAGCCGGTGGTCGTCGAGAAGCCGCGACCGGAACCCGCGGCCGGCGAGGCGCTCGTTCGTACGCTTCGTGTCGGCGTCGACGGCACCGACCACGAGGTGATAGCCGGCGCACACGGCGAGCCACCGGCTGGTGAAGACCACCTCGTGCTCGGTCACGAGGCGGTCGGCGTGGTTGTCGACCCGAACGGCACACGGTTCGCTGTCGGTGACGTCGTCGCGCCAACGGTACGTCGGCCACCGGACGGCGGAAACGAGTACTTCGCGCGGGGAGAGCCAGATATGGCACCGAGCGGAGCGTACCACGAGCGCGGCATCGTGGGCGCACACGGCTTCATGGCCGAATACTTCACCAGCCCAGAAGCGTTCCTCGTTGACGTGCCGCCAGCGCTCGCCGAGTGGGGGTTCCTCGTCGAACCGGTTTCGATTACAGAGAAAGCGGTCGAACAGGCGTTTACGAGCCGAAGCGCGTTCGAGTGGACGCCGGAATCTGTACTCGTATTGGGGAACGGCTCGCTCGGCCTGCTCACAGCGGCGATGCTCGACGATACGTTCGATCGGGTCTACTGTCTCGGCCGACGCGAGCGGCCGGATCCGACGATCGACGTGATCGAGTCGATCGGCGCGACGTACGTGAACTCGACGAAGACACCCGTATCGGCGGTCCCAGACGTGTACGAGCCGGTCGACTTCGTCTTCGAGGCGACCGGGTATCCCCCACACGCCTTCGAGAGCATCGACGCGCTCGCGCCGAATGGGGTGGCCGCGCTGTTGGGTGTCCCGGGCGATATGAACGTGGAGATCGACGCCGGTCGCCTCCACCGCGAGCTCGTGCTCCACAACAAGGCGCTCATTGGGAGCGTCAACTCCGGTTACGAGCACTTCGAGGCCGCTGTCGACTCGTTGGGGTCGCTCTCTGTGTCTCTTCTCTCGGACCTCGTCACTGGTGTGTACCCGCTTGAGTCGTTCGAGGCGGCCTTCGTAGATGACGACACGACTATTAAAACGGCGATCGAATTCGCTGCGTATGAAGAACGTTGACGACCTCATCGACAGCGCAGCGGAGCTCGCCGACCACGGCCTCTCGAAGGGTGAGATTGCCGACGAGTTGAACGTCTCACGAGAGACTGCGAGTTGGCTCGTTGAGCGTGGCGGTGGCAGTGGGAGCCAGGCCAGTGCTGTCGACACTGCCTCGTCGGCCGATATTCACGTGGATTGGTCCGCGATCGGGCGCGATTCGACGCGGCTCACCTTCGCGGCGCGCGCGATGGCCGACCTCTTGGCGAAACAAGGTGAAGCCGTCGACCTGACCGTCGGAATCGAAAAGGCCGGCGCGCCGCTCGCGACGGCCGTGGCCCGTGAGCTGGACACCGACCTCGGGACGTACGCGCCCGCAAAACACCAGTGGGAAGAGGGCGACATTCCCGAACACGGTGGCGGGTTCTCTCGAAACTTCGCGGCGATCCGCGACCGCGACTGTTACGTTGTCGACGACATCGTCACTTCGGGCACGACAATGCGTGAGAGCATCGAGGCGATTCGAGAACACGGCGGGGAGCCGGTCGCGTGTGTCGTGCTCGTGGATAAGTTCGGCTACGACGCCATCGAGGGCGTTCCGCTCTACTCGCTCGTCGACGTCGTCAGCGTCGGCCGGGAGTGATCGGCCGGAATTCATTTGGGCCGGCGTCGCGTACCGCGGTGCATGACGTTCCAACCTGGTACCGACGTGGACCCCGAGACGATACATGCGGATGTCGACGAGACGCTAGCCGAGAACGACGTTGTCCTCTTCATGAAGGGGAACCGGCTGATGCCACAGTGTGGGTACTCTCAGCGAGCCGTCGAACTGATCGGCCAACACGTCGAGGAGTTCGAGACCGTCGACGTACTCCCCGCACTGGACGCGTACCGCGAGGCCCTCGAAGCCCACAGCGGATGGGAGACTATACCACAGACGTTCGTCGATGGATCGTTCGTCGGCGGGAGCGACATTCTCGCGGAACTCGACGAGCGGGGCGAGTTGGCCACCGAACTCGGCGTCGAGTAAGCTATTTCGACGCCGTCGGTGAGCCGCCCCACGATCAAACGCTGGTCACCGGATCGGCCGAAGAGTAGGTCCTATAAACCTACGGCGCGTACGACGGAGTAGAACGGTCGATTCCACGCCGCGCCGCGACGGCCGGTTCGATCCCCACCCAGCACATCATGACAGGCCGCGTGTTCCGACTTCACTCGACGCTTGAACTGCCACTCGAAGACGTAGAGACGTACTTCGATGAAGACCCCGACCTTCCCGCCGCCATCGACGGCATCGACATCACGCGAAGAAACAACACGCTGATCATCAAGGCGCTGTCCGAAGACGAGAGCATCAGCAAGTACACCCCAACTGCCCAGCTGAAAGCGTCGGTTACCGAGACGCGGGTGTACGAAGAAGAGCCGCCGCGGGCCGGCGGTCCGCAGTGGATGGACGACGAAGAAGAAGAGATCCCCTCAGAACTCGTCGAGTTTGCCTGTTTTAAAGGTGACAGAGAGACGGTCCTCCAGAACACGGCGCTGCAGTATCCGATGTTCGTCGTGCTCAAAGAGCTGGCCACGCGCGCCGAGAAAGGCACGCTTACGGCTATCACCGAGATCGACGGCGAACTCGAGGCTACCCGCATCGTCGAGGGTGAGTCCCGCCCAGCGAGTATCGAAGTCGTCGAGAGCCCGCAGGGCACAGGCGACAGCGATAACGGCGTAAACTGGCGCGACAACGAGTTCATCTCGGATTGAGCCCGCTGTACGCGCCCCCGGGTGCATTTCCTCGAGGATTTAACCGACGGCGCGCTAAATAGCTCATGAGCGACAATTGGGTAAGCCTTTTTTCAGGCGGTAAAGACTCGTCGTGGGCGCTGTATCGCGCACTTGAGCGTGGACTTGACGTCTCACAGCTCCTGACGGTCCACCCCGCGGGTGATTCGTACATGTACCATACCCCAGCGACGGAGCTAGCACCGCTGGCGGCCGAAAGCATTGGCATCGACCTCGTCGAGGTCGAACCTGACGACTTCGGCGCGGACGACGTCGACGACGCAGGCGCTCAGGGTGATGCCGAATTAGCGCCACTCGAGGAGGCTGTCTCAGCAATCGCGTCCACTGCGGGCGTGTCTGTAGCAGGTGTCACTGCGGGTGCTGTCGAGAGTGAGTTCCAGACGAGCCGCATTCGCGCTATGTGTGATCGGCTTGATGTCGACCTGTTTGCGCCGCTGTGGGGCAAAGAGCCTGTTACGCTCGCTGAGTCCATGCTCGCGGCCGGCTTCGAGATACAAATTGTGCAGGTCGCCGCCCACGGCCTTGACGAGTCGTGGCTCGGTCGCCGCTACGACGGAGACGCACTCGATGCGTTGATCGAACTCCGCGACGCGTACGGCGTCCACCCGCTGGGCGAAGGCGGCGAGTTCGAGACGTACGTGGTCGATGGTCCACACATGGACCGACGTATCGACTTCTCCGCCGATCCGGTGTGGGAAGGGGACAGAGGCCACCTCGTGGTGACGGACGCCACGCTTGAGTGAGCCAGGTGCCAGCCGAGTTGACCGGCACCACCTGTGTCACCTTTTATGAAGTCTCGACCGAATCATCATGTATGGAGTTCGACCAATACTGTGAGGCGGTAGCCGAGAACCGGTTGTCCGCCGGATTCGAGGTTGTCACAGAGACTGAGTTGCTTGGCCGCGTGTGGCACGCGACCGACGAGGACCCGACCGTCGGCGACATCTCGCTTTTCACCGCAGTTATCGACGCACGGGAGCACGGCCCAGACGAGGTCACTGAGGCTGCCGATGCGTTACGCCACGTAGTCACAGAGCATACGAGCCCGGACAACGGTGCGACACCGATCGGCTACCTGGTGCTTGTCGTCCCCGATCCGCCATCAGACGTCGTCGACGCGGCCACATCGCACACGGTCGCCGAGCGTCGGACGAACGTCTTTCCACTGGTGTACGATGCGACGAGCGAGACGCTCCACACGCACCCGGTTCCACGGTTGAAAGGGCGTGGCATCTATCGCCGGCAGATCGACGACGCGGCGCGACTTTTCGAGCCATCGGCCGACGAAGCCTGACCGGCCACGGCCTGCCGCGGGCTCACGGCCAGTTTCCGCCCGCTTCGTACGCTCCGATGACTCGGGAGAGTCCCACGATGTACGCGGCCGTCCGGAGATTGGGAAGTGACGCTGACTCGTACGTCTCGACAAGTGTGTCGAACGCCTCTGTGATGATCCGTTCGAGGGTCTCGACGACGCGCGCCTCGGTCCACGAGAAACGCTGCCGGTTCTGTACCCACTCGAAGTACGAGACCGTCACCCCGCCGGCGTTGGCGAGGATATCAGGGACGACAACGACGTCTCGGTCGGTCAACACGTCATCAGCCCCCGGCGTGAGCGGACCGTTGGCGGCCTCAACTATCACGTCGGCGTCGACCTCGGCAGCGAGGTCCGCGTCGATGGCGTTCTCGAGTGCAGCCGGTACAAGCAGGTCGACGTCCGTGGTCAACAGCGCTTCGTTCGTGATTTCGGTCGCATCGCCGTAGTCGATGACGCTTCCCGTCTCAGCCTTGCGGTCTTTGACAGCTCTGGTGTCGAGCCCGTCCGAATCGTAGATGCCGCCGCTCGAGTCGGAGACGGCAACAACTGACATCCCGAGATCCTCGAGGAGCCGTGCCGCGATGGCACCGGCGTTACCGTACCCTTGGACTGCGACTGTCGCCCCGTTGATGTCGCGGTCGAGCCACGTGAATGCCTCGCGGGCGGCGAGCATCGTCGACCGACCGGTCGCCTCGACGCGGCCCGCACTCCCACCCGAGCCGGGAGCCTTCCCCGTGATCACACCTGGGGCGGTCGTGTTCTCGAGGGTCTCGTAGGTGTCTTTGATCCAGTTCATCTCTCGTTGACCGGTGTTTACATCCGGTGCCGGAACGTCCCGGTCGGGTCCGATGAATGGCCGCAGTTCGGTCGCGAACGCCCGTGTCACGCGTTCGATCTCGGCGGCAGAGTAGTCGGCAGGATCGATCTCGATACCGCCTTTGGCGCCGCCGTAGGGGATATCAACAACTGCACACTTGTACACCATCCACCCGGAGAGCGCTTTCACCTCGTCGCGTGTGACATTTGGATGGTACCGAATCCCACCTTTGTACGGACCGCGATCGCCATTGAACTGTGATCGATACGCTTGAACGGTTTCGAGTGCACCGTCGTCACGTTCGAACGTCAGATTCGTCTCTAACACCCGCTCCGGGGACTTTAGTCGCTCAAGTACCCCGTCGTCGACATCAAGGTGTGTGGCCGCGTCGTCGATCTGTTCCCGAAGGCTTTCGTACGGATTCGTCTCCCCACCCATACAGAACGGTTTTTGTCCCCTGAGTTAATCCTGGCGCATCCGGAGAGGTGGATACGAATAGGGCCGACACGGACAGGGCCGACACGCATATGTGCCGACCGAGAGTTCGGTGAGATGTGACAGGACGTTATTACGACGAGTTCGCTGTCGGCGAGACGATCGAGCACGGGCGTCGTCGAACAGTAAGCGAAGCCGATAACCAGCAATTTTGTGACATGACGATGAATCAGCAGCCACTCCACCTCGATGCTGCGTTCGCCACCGAGACCCAGTTCGGTGAGCGACTCGTCAACGGTCTCTACACTCTGTCGCTCGCGGTCGGACTCTCGATCCCCGAGACGACTGATGGAACCATTGTCGCCAACCTCGGGTACGACGAGATCGAACACCCCGCTCCCGTCTTTCACGGCGACACGATCCGTGCGCAGTCGACCGTCGTCGACAAGCGTGAGACGAGTGACGGTGAGCGCGGTATCGTTACCATGCGTGTCGAAGCGTTCAAACTCGTCAGCGAGGGTGAAGACGAACTCGTCTGTTCATTCACGCGAACTGCCCTCTCGTTGAAGCGGCCCGACGACGCGGTAGATCGACCCGACTAGTCGTCATCCAACAGCAGCCCGAGATACGACGTGGTAACCTGATCGTCGACGTTGAGTCCGAGCCGTGTGAGTGTCTCGACGGCAGCCTCACGAGTCTCGTCGATAGCGTCTTCTGTTTCGACAGCACGCTCAATCTCGATGAACTCCCCCACCTCAGAGACGGCGTCGAGGGTGATGGTGAAGCCGTCGAGTGTCCAGTACTCGCGCCGCTTCTCGACGGTGGCAGCCGGCTCGAACCCCAGGCAGTCGAGAACGTCGGCAAGTTCGTCACCCTCAGAAACAGCGGTTTCGTGTTCCTCACGCGTTTTTGACGCCTCATCGAGGCGCGGCCCCTTGTACGTGAGCCGTGTTGACGTGTCGTTCGACTCTTCCGCGTCGTCTGTCTCGTGTCGGATCCGGAGTGCTTCGTCCGTCTCAGCGAACGCTCGATGTGGCGCATCGTAATACACGTCGCGCTGTCGACGGCGCCCGCGTCGGTCGGCGCCGGCGTCGGCCAGCCGCTCTCGGATGGCATCGACGGACGCTGGAATCTTGATCTCGACCTCGTACACGTGAGACCGCACGCGTGGGGCCCGCAAAAGCCCACCGGCGGGACTTCGAACCGAACCGTGCGCCTTAAGAGTACAACGGGTGATATTCGGCTATGAGCGACCAGGAGCAGGCAGAGACGGCTGCGGATGCCGAAGACGCCAGCGTCGAGACGACCGACGAAGAACCGGAGTCGACCGGACTCGGAGACGGCGACTTCGTCCGACTCGCGTACACGATCCGTACAGCCGACGACGGCGAGGTCATCGACACCACAGACGAAGAGACCGCAGAGGAGGCGGCTATCGACACCGACGAGTACGAGTTCGAGCCGCGGATCGTCACGCTTGGTGCCGGACACGTCTTCCCGTCCGTTGAAACCGCACTCGAGGGCGAAGAGCCGGGCGATACCGGCACCGTCGACGTGCCTGCAGCCGACGCCTTCGGCGAGTACGACCCTGAAGAAGTCGAGACGGTCACGGCCGACAAGATCGACGACGACGACAAGTATCCCGGCGCACAGATACAGATCGACGGTCGTCAGGGACGTCTCGAGACGATCATCGGCGGCCGTGCACGTGTGGATTTCAACCACCCCCTAGCCGGCGAAGACCTCGAGTACGAGTACGAGGTCCTCGAGGTCATCGATGACCGTGAAGAGCAGGCTGCGGGCATGCTTGGCGTCTATCTTCAAGAGACTCCCGACGTCAGAGTCGAGACCGTCACCGAGACCGAAGAAACGGTGCTCGAAGACGACGAAGGCGACGAGACAGTCGAGACCGAGGAGGTCGAAAAAGACGTCCTCTACGTCACTGCAACCCAAGCGATGCAGATGAATCAGCAGTGGATGTTCCAGAAACAACAGATAGCGCAGGATCTTATGGGCCGTCTCGATCTCGACCGTGTCGTCGTCGAGGAGGTCATCGAAGGCGGCGGCATGGGTGGGCTCGGCGGAATGATGGGCGGCATGGGCGGTGCCGGCGACATCGAAGACGCGCTCGAAGACATCGACGTCGACGCCGATGAGATCGCCGCAGAGCTTGACGAAGAGTAACTTCGCCGACGCAGACTCTCACGACTGGCTAAATCGGTGCTGAGACGCCGCGTCGAGACACCACCAACACCGACCCGCGTCAGCTATGAAATTCGAACGCGCTCGTGACGATCTCCTCGTGGCTGTGACCGGTGCAGGGGCGACTGTCCTGCTCGCGCTCGTCTCGAAGGGCGTTCCGAACATCACGGTTGGAACCGTCGAATCGATCGCACCACTCGGAGTGTACGCTGCGTATCGGTTCTCACGCAAAGGTGGACCGTACGGCGACCTCGACACGGCACGGAACTGGGCGGTTCTCACCGGCATTGTCGGTGGCGTCGCGTTCTTACTGGCCGCGATATGACCTGAGCGGCGGTTTGGGACCGTCAATACGGGGCTCACGCGATATCGCGGCTCGTATCTACGACAATTCGGTCAGTGAGTGTGAGTTTAATCGGAGCGTCAAGCGCGCCGATCCCTCGCGCTTTCGGTACGGCAAGCCGGTTCTCCACGGTCGCGTCCGTGACTGTCGTCTCGAGTCGAATGACGACGTCGGCAATTTGCTCGGTGAGCAAGCGACACTTGGACCGCGGCTCGTCGGTCGTGAGCGCGTGGATCAGCCCAAGTCCATCGGCTTTAGAGACTGCGGTGTCGAGTGAGCACAGTAGCGACCGGTATCGTGGTCGGGCCGCCGCTTCCAACGGGCCAACCGAGTCGATCACTACCGCTCCGCCGCTCGGGATCGACCGAATCTCTCGACGGACGCTCGCAAGGGGGTCGTCTTGCTCCGTCATATCGAGAATCTGGGTCGGTGTTGCTCCATCGGTCGTCGGTTCCTCAAGCCAGCGGGCGACCGAGTCAGCAGGTCTGACGGTCGTCAGATACCGCGTCTCGTGAACGGCGGCAAGTGCACGTACGAGCAGTTCCGACTGGCTCGCTGGGTCGGCTGTCAGTGCCACCACGCTCCCGGCTGGAACGCCGCCGCCGAACTCACGATCGAGTGCCGGAAGTCCCGTGGATCGTCGGTCATCTGCAATCGGTGACCGTCGACCCGGTTGAACCGACGGCTCGGACACGGTGGTGTCTTGTTGTCGACGCCGGAGTGAGCTTCCGCGTCTGTGTTCTCTCACGCGACGTGCCATTGTTCGTCACCGTGCGTGACACATAATCTGCGGGCGATGACGTCGTATGCTGACTGCACAGACTGGTTCGACAGCGGTGTTGGCGGGCATTCGGGAACGTGTCCGAGCACAGGACACTCAAGCAGTGACTCGACTGCACTTGGCGTCGATTCGGTTCGGACCACGACAGCACCCACCGGCGGGCAGTCCAACCGACGGGCGAAGGCCGCTGTTTTTACCGCGTCGTACAGCGCAGCCCTTCGAAGCGGAGTCACCAACACACAGCCGTCCGCTGCGCGGAGCGGGGCCGCTGCATCAGGAGACACCCCGGCTGGGCAGTCGACGAACAACGGCGACGACGGGGAAACAAGCGTGTCGAGCGTCTCGAATGTGTGTGTCGGTTCGGCGTTGGCTCCCGGACCGGGTGCGTCGAGATACGTCGGAGTCGAGCGCTCAACGAGAACCCGTTTCCCGTCAGCAACGGCGTCGAGCACGCTCGTCTCTCCTGGATCGAGAGGTGTTGTCGGCTGTGTCGGTCCATCGGTGTCCCTCGCGGTTTCGTCTGCATACCGTTTCGACTCCGCGAGCGACTCGGCGGTCTCGCTTGCCACAGCTGTGAGGTTCGGGAGGTCCCAGTCAGCGTCGGCAGCGACGACTGATGCGCCGCGTCTCGCGAGTGCACGGGCGAGCCCGACCGTCGTGGTCGTCTTGCCGCTTCCCCCTTTGCCACCGGTGACAGCTATCACAAGCCGTCTGTGTCGTTCCCGTAGATAAATTGTCGGTGATGTGTGCCGCTGCGAGCAGGCTACACAGCAGATCTCGGGTTAATCCTGACAACAGCCGCCGGCCTCACCGCCGAAGTCGACAGCAAGCGGCTCAGAAATAGCCTCGTTGACCGCCTCAAGCGTCTCAGTAAGCGTGTCCTGTGCGTCGAGGAACTCACGCATGACGGGCATCGAGTGGAGCTCCTCTTGAGCGTTCTGGACGCGGTGAAGGTCCGACTGGGTAGCATCACCAGTCTGGCGGGCCTGCATGAACTCGGCGCGGAGCTGTTCGAACTCGTCGATCTTCGCCTGGACGGCCGTGTCGCGCTGAACCGCCTCTCGCGCCTCCTCAAATCGCTCGTACTCGGCCGTCTGAGCGATTTGTTCGCCGAGCTCTCGTCCGCGCTCTTCTAACGGGGCAACTTCGATACTCATAGATTCAGTTACGAGTCAAAGCGTTTCAACCTGCCGGAGGGAAGCACGCCTCCTACCGAGAGAAGGGACTCAGCGCTCACCCGCGGCGGGATCAGGTCGTTCGCCGTACGTTCGAACGGGATCGATCGGCTGGCCATCGTCGGTCGCGGGCGCGACGTAGTCGATAAACGCGTCGACGTCTGGCTCGCGGACCTGCACGTCGACGTGTATGTCACCGAGTGCATCCGGCTCGCCGACGGCAAAGTTGACGACGCCTTCGAACGCCGCCTGCTTTTTTAGATCGAACGAGAACCCCGATTCGGTCGCGTTCTGCGTGAACACGCGGCGGGCGGTATCCAGAATTTCTTGCTCGTAGAGCACGTCAGCGAAGGCGTCGAGTGTGTGTGTCGTTGCTCCCATCCGTCCGTCCTCGTGGACGGGTTCGGCGTCCGGAAAGACGTTTTGTACCGCGTCGGCGACCCTGTCGGTTACCTCCGTGTCGTTGACCGGCGTCTCGATCCGGACGTCGACACTGTAGATCACGACTGACCCCCACCGGCCGGCTCTGTGCGGTCGGCCTCGGCTTTCGGCGCGTCGGTACTGAGGACCGCACGGACCTGGTCGCGGAACGACGCGAGCGAATCGGTGTTGTCGATCACGACGTCGGCTCGTGCCATCGTCTCATTGAGGCCGAGATCGATCTCACGGGCATCGCGCTCGCGGAGCCCTGCGAGGTCGGCATCGGAGTTGTCGCGACCGCGGTTGCCGAGTCGCTCGGCCCGCAGCTCGAACGGGGCACGAACCGCGAGAAGCGTGAACGACTCGCCAAACGCCTCGCGGAATCGCTCAAGCTCGACCGTTGACCGAAGGCCGTCGACGACTACGACGTCACGATCGCTCTCGCGGGCCGCCTCCCGGATTTGAGGCAGCGTCCGGGCGGCAATTGCGTCCGCGCCCTCTTCCTCGCGGAGCACGCCGGCGATTCGGCCGTGATGTTCGGCCGGATCGAGGTCGCGCTCTCGGCACTCCTCGCGGATCACGTCACCCATCACGACGACCGGGACGCCGGCCGCCTCGGCGACGGCGGCCGCCTCGCCCTTGCCGCTTCCTGGCAGTCCCACCGTGCCGATGACTTTCATCGCCGAGTGCTACTGGCGTCGAAGACTTAGGCCTGCTGTTGCACGGTGGCCTCGGCATGAACCACGAGCGTTTTTACCGGTCCACCCGGAACGGATGGTGAGGGCACGTAGCTCAGCCAGGATAGAGCGTCGGACTTCTAATCCGATGGTCGTGGGTTCGAATCCCATCGTGCTCGTTTCTCACTTCGTTC
>Ga0209946_1000519_pt1 | contig 15939 bp, 18 predicted proteins | sample SalPon2_A_H2O_MG_FD_185704 | JGI IMG/M metagenome (GOLD analysis project Ga0209946, IMG submission 185704) | Salt pond water microbial communities from South San Francisco under conditions of wetland restoration - Salt Pond MetaG R2_A_H2O_MG... | ecosystem: Environmental > Aquatic > Non-marine... | reverse complement strand
GGCTGGGCCAACGGCCGGATCGAGGCGACCGACAGTCCCGACTATCAAGCCGACCAGACCGCGAGCGTCGTCGCGTTTCTTGCGCGAGCGCGCGACGCCGGCGTCGGCGTCGACGGACTCGACGCCGCCATCGTGCGCGGCCTCGCGAGCCTCGACGAGTCGCTCGCGGTCGACGGCCGGCCCGTCGTCTGTCAGAACGCTTGGGAAGACGCGATCGGCCGATTCACGCACACAGCTGCGACGTTTCTCGAGGCGTACAGCGCGGTCGCAGTTCACGCGACCGACCTCGAGGCGAGTGGTGCAACTGACGTCGCCGACCGATTCGAAGCTGCACCGGCGGCCCACGCCCGTGACCGCGCCGGCGCGGTGTACCGGGCCATCGACGACCTCTGGGTTCCCGGCCGCGGAGCGTATGCGGTCTCTGAGACCCCAGGCGGCGGGTTCGACGAACGGCTCGACGCGGCGACGCTCGCGCTCGTGAGCGCCCACGGCGCGTACGACCGGCTCGAAGCCGGCGGTGCAGTCGACGACGACCGACTCGACCGGCTCACCGGACACGTCGAGACGGTCGTCGACGGGCTGACCCGCGAGACCGGCGCGATACGCGGGCTCGTTCGCTACGAGGGCGACACGTGGCGACGAGACGGACAGGACGCCTCGAAGGTGTGGACCGTCTCGACTGCGTGGGGGGCACACGCCTGCGGCGAGCTGGCGGCGCTCCTCGCCGATCGCGGCGACCCGCGGAGCACCGACGTCGCCGACCGCGCGCGCGATCTTCTCGCGTGTATCGCGCCCCGTGGTCCGCTGTGTGCGGCGACCGGCTACCTCCCCGAGCAGTACTTCGACGACGGCACACCAGACAGTGCGACGCCGCTGGGCTGGCCACACGCGATCCGGCTCGCGACCGTGGGGCTCTTAGATGCGTCTGACCGACTCGCGGTCGGCGAACTCACCGCCAGCAGGTGAGCGTTCGGCGTATCGAGCCGCCGGTCTCGCAGCGATCTCAGGCCCACGCCGCAAGCGACACGCAATCCTGCTCGCGGAGGGTTATCCACCGCGTCGTTCGGTCGTCCGGCGACCGCTCTGCCTCGAAGAATGTTACCTCGGCGTCACCGGTCTCCCCGTCCGTCGTTCGGGACACGAGCGTCGGCTGCTCTCCGTCGGCGCGCAGTGGTGACGCAGACATACATGAACGTTCGTGTGTGATAGGCTAATAGCTGTTGGTTCTTCTCGGCACTCGGATACGCAACCGAATCGCGTCGACACGCCCGCTCTCGGGCGTCTCGGTGGCCGATCAACGCCGAACGGGGACGTCGTGTTCCTCGAGATACCCCTTCGTTTCCTCGATGGAGTACTCGTCGAAGTGGAAGATGGAGGCGGCGAGCCCGGCGTCGGCGTTCGCCTCGGTGAACACCTCACGCATATCTTCGGGACTTCCACAGCCCGACGAGGCGATGACCGGCGTCGAGACCGCCTCACAGATGGCGCTCACGAGCGGAACGTCGTACCCGTCTTTGGTGCCATCCCTGTCTATAGAGTTGACGAACAACTCGCCGGCCCCGCGCGACTCCGCCTCGCGCGCCCAGGAGATGGCGTCGATGCCGGTTCCCTCCCGACCGCCTTTTTTCGTGCACTCGAACCACACCGGCTCGCCGTCCTCGTCGGTGACGTAGTGGTCGCCCGCGTCGTCGTAGCGCCGTCTGGCGTCGATCGAGATGACGATACACTGGCTTCCGAACGCGGCCGCACCCTCTTCGATGAGTCCGGGTCTGTCGAGTGCGCCGGTCGTGATCGACACCTTGTCTGCGCCCGCGCGCAGCGTTTCTTTGATGTCGGCGGTCGTCCGGATGCCGCCGCCGACGGTCAGCGGGATGAAACACTCGTCGGCGACGGCGTTGACCACCTCGAGCATCGTCTCGCGTCCCTCGGCGCTCGCGGTGATGTCGAGAAAGACGAACTCGTCTGCGCCCGCGGCGTTGTACCGTTTCGCGAGTTCGACGGGGTCGCCCGTGTACTCGAGGTTCTCGAAGTTAACCCCCGTGTAGACGGCGGCGTCGCCGTTCTCGTCGGTGTCGACGTCGATACAGGGAATGATCCGCTTCGTGAGTCCCATTCGTTGGCTACACTTGCTCGCCCCGGGAGTTAAACGGCGCGGGGCCGGACGACCGATACGGGGTAGGTGAACGATGAGATCCGGCGACCGTCGGCTGCACCGACCGGTCCTCAAAGCGTCACCGTTCGGTGTGATCCGTACACTCGTCGTACCGCGTCACCGCTCGGTCTGCGCGGTCGGAGACGCCGTGGGGGTTTCGTGCCGGGGTGCGGTCACGCAGGCGCGAGACGAGTCCGTCTGCGCCGCCGGCAAGGACGCCCACGAGGACGTCACGTCCGTTCGCTACCCACCCGGACGGTGTCGCGTCTCCACGGGCTACGTCGGTAGCGACGGAGACGGCGTCGGTGACGGCGTGTCTCGCGGTTCGTGAGACGACGGTCGGTCTGACGCCGTAGTTCTTCACGAGGCGGTACGCCAGGGCGCGGTACTTCCAGCCCCAGTCGCGACGGGCCCGGCCGCCGTCGGCAGCGGTCGGGTTCGGCGGCGCAGCCCACACGGCCACGTCGTCGGTCCAGTGAACCGCTCGATCCATCCCGGCGAGCCGGTGGGCCGCGTCGCGTGCGGCGCCGACGCGCAGGTACTCGTCGAACCCGTCGAGCGCCTCGAGCGCCTCTCGACGGAACGCGACGTTCGCGCCGGGAAAGTACGTCACCGACCGACCGCGTATCTCTCGCTGTTCCGGACGGTCGACGAGCCGGTGGGACGTGTCTTCCCCACCCGAGTCGGCGTCATCGGTCGACTGGTCGGGCGCCGACTGGTCGGGAGGCGCCGCACGGACCGGTCCAGTCACCACGTCCGCACCAGAGAGTCCGTCGATCACGCCGTCGTACCACGGAGCCGTGATCCGGGTGTCGTAGTCGACGATGGCGATCGCGTCGCCGCACGCGGCCTCGATGCCCGCGTTACGGGCGACGGCGACCGTCCGGTCGGAGACTTCGACGAGTACGTCCACGTCGTCACGCGCGCGGACCATGCCGGTCGTGCCGTCGGCAGAGGGGCCGTTGACCACCACGACCTCCGCTTCGGGCGCGTGGGTCGTCAACGCGTCTAGGCCGGCGGCTAACCGGGCCCGGCCGTTGAGCGTGGGAACGACGACCGACAGTTCCATACACGCGTGAGTAGGGCTATGGGCTTAAAAACACACCACTACGCGTCTCAGATCGTCAGGAAGTACACCTGCTTGCGCGCGTCTTTGAAGCTGTAACGCGAATCGACGAGTTCCTGTTCTTCGAGCCGGTTGAGCGCGTACCGAACGGTGCGGTCCGGCAGCAACGACTCTTCGGCGAGGCCTCCCTGGGAGAGCGGGGCGTCCCCTTCGAGAACCTTCGCGACGAGTTTGGCACTCGGCGGCAGCTCGCGGAGGCGCTCGCGGTACTCGCTCTCTGAGAGGTGATCCTGATCGGCTGCCCCGACTGGACTGGTACTCATGCGAATCGCTACGGAGCCACCTGTGGTAAAGGTTAACTACATATAGAGTAAGCTAATGGGTATTATATTAGGTGTTTAAACTCGGCGTGCTCGGCCCGGTCGAGACGGTCGGCGACGACGCGCTCGCCGACAGTATCCAGTACGGTTTTGGTCGTCGGGTGTGCATCGACACACAGTGAAGGGTCAGGACTGGTATCAGACCGACGAGGTAGCCGAGGGGTACGAAGCCCTCCGGTTTTCTGGCGGTGGTGCACTCATCGACCAGCGCGAGAAGGCGGCGGTGCGGTCGGCGCTCGGCGACGTCGACCCGGGCCACCGCGTGCTCGAGGTCGCGTGCGGTACCGGCCGGTTCACGGCGATGCTGGCCGACCTCGGTGCCAACGTCGTCGGGCTCGACATCTCCCGAGAGATGCTCGCACAGGGCCGCGAGAAGGCCACGGCGGCCGGCGTCGACGACCGTATCGAATTCCTCAGAGGGGACGCCTCACGGCTCCCATTTCCGGACGACCACTTCGACACGGTGGTCGCCATGCGGTTTTTTCACCTCATGGACGAACCGGCGCCGTTTCTCGCCGAGTTGTGCCGGGTGAGCAGCGACCAGGTTATCTTCGACACGTTCAACGCTCGGAGCCTGCGTGTGTTGTACACGTGGGCGTTACCGATGGGCTCGCGGCTCTACGCCGAGTCACAGGTCGCCGAACTGCTCGCTGACGCCGACCTGCGGCTCGCCGACGAACAGCACGACTTCGTGCTCCCGTACGGCTTCTACCGAGGGCTCCCGGGATCCGTCGCGAAGCCGTTCCGGGCAGTCGACAGACTCATCGGACGGACGATCCCTGGCGACTACGTCGCGACCGTCTCGTACTGGGACGCACGACTCGAGGGCGACTGACGGTCACTGGGGTTCGGCCGGCCTGCGGCCGGACGCGCCGGTCGTGGTGCGATCGGTCGAGGACGGCTCGTTCTCAGACGTCTTCGTCGACGACCTCGCCGACCGCGAAGTTCGATTTGACCTCGGTCACCTCGATCTTCACGCGTTCGCCGACTTCGGTGTCGGGGACGATGATCACATACCCCCGCTCGACGCGGGCGATCCCGTCGCCCTGCTTGCCGAGGTCCTCGACTTCGACGTACCGCATCTCGCCCGGTTCGACCGGCGGCTGTGGGCCGTCGCTCACGTTCGTATCCGTCTCGTCTGACTCGCCCGTCGCAGACGGCTGTCGGTCGATGAGCGCCACCCGGTAGGTCGCCCCCGGCTCGAGCGCGCCGGTCTCGACCTCCCGTTTCGGGATCTCAACGCGGTACTCGCCGCCCTCGTCACGAACTTCGGCACTGAACAGACAGAGGAGTTGCTCGGAGATTTCCATGATAGACTCCACCGACACGTCGTGGCGGTTCGACATAGGTGTACCGCCCCGTCCCGACGCGTGGGACTCCCCCTCACCAGACTCAGCCGTCGACCGGTTCGCCGTCCCGTCGTTTTGGCCCCTCGGAGTCGTAGACGACGAGGTCGGCATCGGTCCGATCCGCGGCCGTCGGATCGTACGCGTCACGCACCCCGATCGCCTCCTCGAGCTCTCGAATGGCGCGCCGTTTGAGCGCGGCAGCTACCTCCTCGGCGTCTTCTCGGGAGATGTCACGGCCAAGTCCTTCACACTCGTGTGCGCGCACCATCCCCTCGGCGTCGACTGCCTCGCCCATCGGTTGGGTGGTCCCTCCGAGCGCGACACTGAACGGATAGGTCTGACAGATGAGTGGCCGGGCGTCGTGGACTGTACATGCACCCTGTCCGTCCGATTCCTCGTAGAAGGTGCAGTCGCCACAATCGTCGGTCGCGAGCGCCCACTCGAACGTCTCACCGGCCGGCTGTCCATCGGCGTCCTCAGAGAGGCCGTACGGCATCGGTCGCGCTACGTCCCGCCAGTCGTACGCCGCCTCGGCTTCCTCGTGGGTCGATTCGGTGGCCTCGACGAGCTCGCGGACCTCGTCCGGAAAGACGGTCGCAGTGTGGGGTTCGCGGTCGTCACCAGTCCCTGGATCACCTGATGCCGGCTCGCTGGACCCAGCCGGTTCTCTGCTCGGCTCCTCGCCCGACTCGTCCGCCGGTGCGCTATCCGACTCGTCTGCCGGTGCGCTATCCGACTCGTCTGCCGGTGCACCGCCCGGCTCGTCGGGGGCGTATCCGGTACAGCACCCACCACAACGCGTACACTCGAAGCCGATCGACTCGATGGCGTCCGCCAGGGTGCCGACCTCGAGCTCGCGGGCCGCAGCGAGCTCCGACTCCAACGACTCCATACGTGTCGTTCGGTGTGGAGGCGAGTTAAACGCCGTGTTCGTCGCCCAGGAGATTCAGACACCGTCAGTGGGGGTCGCAAGCACTCGGGTTCGGTCACGGGGCCCGGCGAAGAAGCGAAGTACGACCGACGCGTACCAAATCGACGTGAGAGAGTACGAGCGCAAGGGGCTCTTAGAGCGCGTCGACCGCGAGGCCGCCACCATCGGCGTCGACATCCCCGAAGAGATCGACGTGCAGGGCGAGTCGATCGAGCTCCGCTCGTTCGTCTTCGAGATCGGGCGTCGTGACACGATCCCACCGGGGGAACGCGAGCGGGTCGACCGCGCGAAACGAACGCTCCGGCGAGAGCGACTCGAGCGGCTCGAACCCATCGAGGAGAACACGGTCGACTACGAGCGGGGCGAGGAGCTCGCCGCGTCGATCATCGGGATCGACCGGGCGCTGGAGGCGCTCGAGGGGCTCGACGCGCCCGATCCGGAGACCGAAGCGAAACGCCAGGAGACCGCAGACCGCAAGCGCTGGATGCGCTTTTTGCGCCAGGCGCTCGGACACGACGAGGTTTCGGGGTCGCACTCTGGACCGTGAGTCGACGCCGGGTGACCCGGTGTCCGTGGTTCAGCTCCCGGTGAAGTCGATCCGCGAGCCGCCCGCGTCGTCCTCGCGGGTCGCCGGGCCCAGCCGGACGAACTCGTAGGCGTCGTCGGTGAGGTACACCGCGTCGTCGTCGACGGTCACCGAGACGGCGTCGAGCGTCGCTCCCTCACAGGGGCCGAAGTCGCAGTAGCCGGAGTCGCCCTGAAACGTCGCGCCGTGTTTTTGACAGAATATCTCGCTCTCGCGGACGAACGCGCCGTCGTCTTTGTCGAGTCGGACGTCGGTCCAGTGTTGACAGTAGTTGCGGAACGCGGCGACGTCGTCGTCGAGTCGCAAGAGGATCGCCTCCGCCTCCGTGGTTCCGTCGTCGGCCGTTCCCGCGTCGCCGTGGCCGTCCTCGACCGCTCCGGGCTCGCGTGGGCGGAGCGTCACGAGTAGCGTGCTGTCGGTCGGCACGTCGTCGAGGGCGGCGATCCGCCGGTCGGCGTCCATACCTATTACACGCCAGCAGCGCGTTTGAACGCTGTGATCGACACATTACACTGCGCGCTCCACCGACAACTCGATATGCACATCTCGAGCGAATCGGCCCGGGAGGGTGTGGCTAATTGGTGTCCGGGTGTCGCGCGGTCGGCTCGTCGACGTACCCGTCGATGTCGTATGCGATTGACATCCTCCCCGCGCTGAAGCGCGAGGCTTTCTCCTTGATTCTCCGTAAACTGCCTCGGGGTCAAGCCCCGTGGCATCCGCCTTGCCCGCCTGTGAATCGGCTCGAACGCACGGGCACACGTTGAGCCACGTCCTCCCCAGCCGATTCGCTCGGTCGCTTCGCTCCCTCGCTCATCCCTCACACGCGCTCGCGGGCACGCTCCGCGGCCCGCGAGGCGCGCGCCACCGCAAGCACTGGTCACCGGACTACACTCCCATAGGCACTAGCAGTCGGTGTCTGTCAACACCGCTCATGGTCGTAGTGTCGTTCCTCGACGTGCCGGTCGAAGAGCCTCGAGAGTAGCGTCGTGAGCGGCCCAGCGGTCCCCGATCCGTCTCCGGCGACGTCGATCCCGTCGACAGACGACACGGGTCTGAGCTCCCACGTCGAGTTCGTGAGGAAGACCTCGTCCGCCTCGCGAACCGCGTCGGGCGTGTACGTCCCCTCCTCGACCGGGATTCCCTCCTCCTGGGCGATGTCGATCACGGTTGCCCTGGTGACCCCCGGGAGCACAGGGCCGTCGAGCGAGGGGGTACACAACGCGGTGCCGTCGGCGAAGAACAGGTTCGCGGTCGCCCCCTCGGCGACGTACCCGTCGGGGTCGAGCATCAGCGCCTCGTCGGCCCCGGTCACCCGGAGCTCTAACCGCGCCAGGATCTCGGTGAGGTAGTTGTGCGTCTTCGCGGCCGCGGGGAGTGCCCTATCGGCGGGCTTTCGCGTCTTCGTCGTTTGGACCACCGCTGGCCCGTCGTGAGCCGGGTCGCTCCCGACGCCGCCGCGCGGAAGCGGCTTGCCGATCACCACCACCGTCGGGTCGACCACCGGGCGTGGATCGAGCGTCCCCGGCTGGACGCCTCTGGTGATCGAGAGTTTCACGTACGCGTCGGCGAGGTCGTTGGCGGCCAGCGTCTCGTCGACCCGCCGTTTCAGCTCCGCGTCGTCGATCCCGTGGTCGATCCCGAGCGTCTCGCAGGTGGCCGCGAGCCGGTCCGCGTGTGCTTCCCAGGCGAAAATGTCGCCCCCGTACGCGCGCATCGTCTCGAAGGCCCCGTCGCCGTACGCGAAGCCGCGGTCTTCCACCGAGACGGTCGCCGCCGACGCGGGCACGAGGTCGCCGTCAACGTGGTACTGTCGGTCGTCGCTCATCGGACACACTCACGGACGAAGTTCTGCACGAGCTGCTCGCCCCGAGGCGTGAGGATGCTCTCCGGGTGGAACTGCACTCCAACGTGTGGCTTCTCGCGGTGACGCACACCCATCACGACCGCGCGCTCGTCGTCGGTGTGGGCGGTTTCGACCACGTCGTCGGGGAGCGCCGCGCGCTCGACACACAGCGAGTGGTACCGACCGACCTGTAGCGGATCGGGGAGTCCGGCGAAGACGCCCTCGCCGTCGTGGGTGATCTGTGACGGCTTCCCGTGGACGACCTCGGGGGCGTGGCCGACGCGGCTCCCACGGTTCGCACACAGTGCCTGGTGACCGAGGCACACGCCGAAGACGGGCCGGTCGAGTTCGAAGACGGCGGTCGAGACGCCCGCCTCGGCGGGAGTTCCCGGCCCCGGCGAGACGACGACGCCGTCGGGGTCGAGCGCCCGAACGCCGGCGAGGTCGACGGCGTCGTTGCGGCGGACCGTCACCGCCCCCGCGACCGCGCCGACGTACTGGACGAGGTTGTACGCGAACGAATCGTAGTTGTCGACGACGAGTATCCGTGTGTCGACCGCACCGGCTCCCGGACGCCAGCCAGCCTCTACAGGCGAGTCGTCGGTCACGGACGGGTCGGCCGTCACCGGCGAGTCGGTCGTCGTCATCGGGACTCGGCCACCTCCCCGACGGCCATCTCACCGGCCGTGAGCGCCTCGTCGAGCGCGTCCACGAGCGCCCGGGCCTTCGCGAGCGTCTCCGCGTATTCAGCGTCCGGATCTGAGTCGTGGACGATTCCTGCGCCCACGCGGAGGTGGTACTCGGCCGCGTGTCGCACGAGCGTCCGGATGGCGATGTTCAGCGTCGCGCGGTCGTCGAACCCGGCGGCGAGCATCGAGCCGGTGTACGGCCCGCGCCGAGTCCGTTCTAACTCGTCAACGATCGCCATCGTTCGCGGCTTCGGCGCGCCGGTGATCGTCCCGCCGGGGAAGCAGGCGGCGATGGCGTCTGCCAGTCCGACGTCCGGTCGAGCCTCGCTCTCGACGCTACTCACGAGGTGCATCACCTCGCTGTAGCGGTCGACCCGGCGGTACTCCGTGACGTCGACCGTGCCGAACCGCGACACCTTCCCGAGGTCGTTTCGTTCGAGATCCACCAACATCGCGTGTTCGGCCCGCTCTTTGGCGTCGTCGGTCAGCTCGTCGGCCAGTGCCGCGTCGGCCGCGGGCGTAGTGCCGCGAGGGCGCGTCCCCGCGATGGGTTCCGTGCGGAGGCGCACACCACGGTCGGGATCGTCGGTCGGTTCGTACGCGAGCAAGAGCTCCGGGCTCGCGCTCACGAGGTCGACGCCGCTCGGCCGTGTGCCGAACTCGACGAGTCCCGAGTACGGAGCCGGATTCGCCCGGCGCAGCGCGTCGTAGGCGTCGACCGGGTGAACCGCAGCCGGCGCCGTTAGCCGCTGTGAAACGTTCGCCTGAAACGTCTCCCCGTCGCGAATCGCCGACTTGACCCGGCGAACCGCGTCGGCGTACCCCGCTCGCGCCACGTCACTCTCGAAGGTCGCCCGCGCTGCGGCCGGGGCTGACAGCGGCTCGACCGCAGGGTCACCGGTCTCGATACGGTCGACGAGCGTCTCCGCCCGTGTCACCCCCGTCTCGAACAACGCGTCGAGCGCGTCGTGGTCCGCAGCGGTGTCGTCGACGCCGTCAGGGACACGGGGACAAGCGGTCACACGGAGCGTGACGGATGACGACGCGTCGCCGGTCGCTTCGTGGTCGGCTGCGGGTCCGTCCGCCCCGACCGGACACTCCCACGCGGCGATGCGATCGAAGTGTGCGACGTGGAGCCGTGGGAGCCCACGGTCGTCGGCTGCGCCGGGGCCGGCCGGGGGTGCCTGCGGGAAGTTCTCCAGCTCGCGGGCGACGTCGTACGAGAGCCAGCCGAACACGCCACACGGGTACGGAACGTCACAGTCGCCCCGAGCCAGCTCCGTTCCGTCGAGGAGCCCCTCCAGTGCCGCTAGCGACGGTGACGGCCGCCGGTAGTCCCCCACATTGTCTGTGTCGTCTGTATCGGACGTGCCGGTCGCCGGACGGGCCGCCCTGGCGACCACCGCGTCGGCAGAGACGGTCAGCCGTTCGACGGGGTCGACGCCGAAGTACCCCCAGCCTGACTGACCGCCGGTAGTCTCGTAGAATATCCCGCCGGGGCCGTCCCGGGCCCGGCGGTACGCCGCAAACGGATCGTCGACGTCGACCCGAACCTCGACCGGAACCCGTGCTCGCGCCGGTGCGGCGGCGGCGGCCGCACGGAACGTCTTCCGGTCGGTGTGAACCGTTCGCCTCATACAGTGGAGTTCGCGCGTGACCGGGAAACGATTGTGGTCGGCGGTCGCTCTCGTCGGCAGTACAACCGATTTTGCGGACTCAAAAGTCGTTCGCGCGGTCGATCCACGTGGTCGCGCGCTTTTCGCCGACGCTCGTCTCGTCGGCGACCGCTGCGGGGTCGGCGTCGGCGAGCTCGTCGACGGTCTCGATACCCATCGCTGCAAGCCGTTCGCCGTACGCCGGACCGATGCCCGTTATTTGCTCGACTGGGTCGCCGGCTGGCGACTCGTCGCTCCCGGCGGGATCGGTGTCGGCCTCACCCGTCGGCGCCAGGTCGTCGTCCGCCTCCACCTCTGTCTCCTCGTCCACCTCTGTCTCCTCGTCCGCCGCTACTGTGTCCGTCTCAGCGTCTTCGACCGGCTCCGCGGCCGAGCCAGACGATGCGATAGCCGCAGACGCGTCCCCGCCACTCGGCTCCGGTACCGCCTCGCCGTCGGCCTCGTCGGCCGCAGGGTCGATCGCCTCGTGTGCTTTTTCTACGGTCACCGTCGGGTCCTCAGACTCCTGAGCGGACGAGCCGCTCCCAAACCCGAGCGCCTCTTTGAGCTTCTGCAACAGGGCCATTGGCGACCGCTACACGCGCCCGATATTTAAACACTCGCGGCACCCGACCCCTGCGCCGGGACACCCGACGGTTTATACACCATGCCGCGGAGAATGCGAACATGTCTTTGGTCGATGCGGCTATGTGGTCCGTCCACGTCGGCTTCGCGGTGCTGTGGACGGGAAGCGTCTTCTTCGTCGCTCTCGCCGTCGTCCCACTCGCGACCCGTGGGACCATCGGCACCGACGCGCTCGCGACGATCGTCGACCGGCTCCGGTGGATCACTCGAATCGCGGCACTCGCGTTCCTCGCCTCCGGCGGGCACATGGCCGGGACGCTGTACACCATCGAGACGCTCACTGGGACAGGGCGCGGTCACCTCGTCCTCACGATGCTCGCGCTCTGGTTCGGGATCACCGGACTCGTCGAAGTCGCGAGCGGCAAGCTCGCAGACGGCCTCGACGTCGGCAAGCTTCGCGCGCCCGCCCGAGAGGCGAAGCCGTTCTTTTACGCCGCGGCCGGCCTCTCTGTGGCACTCGTCGGTACCGCCGGGCTCCTCGCTGCCCCGGCCGTCCCGCTCGGCTGACCGACCGTGTGAGCTACGGCGACGGGCATCGAGTCGCGGGGGGCCCACACGCCGACTCACTCGAGGCGTTCTCGCAGCGCCGCGTTCATCGCCGCCACGGGTGCCTCGCGGTCGGTCCACCGCTCGAACGCCGCAACGCCCTGATACAGCAACATCCACGCCCCCTCGATCGTCGTCGCACCTGCTGCGGCCGCGTCCCTGAGGAGACGCGTCTCCATCGGCGTGTACACCGCGTCGAGCACGGCGAGGTCGGCGTGGAGGAGCGACGCCGGCACGGGCGTCTCGTCGGACTCCATCCCGACGCTTGTGGCGTTCACCAAGACGTCTGCGTCCAGCAGGTGCGTCTCGAGCCCGTCGAGGCCTCCACCGGTCGCATTAGGCACCGCTGCCGCGAGATCGGTCGCCCGCGACGCTGTCCGGTTCGCGACGTGCACCGTCGCACTGGCGTCGGCGAGCGCGAACGCCGCGGCTCGTCCCGCCCCACCCGCACCGACGACCACCGCCTCGGTCCCGTCGAGGGCGACGTCGTGTGCCTCGAACGCCCGCGTCACTCCCGCAGCGTCGGTGTTGTACCCCCGTGGCGGTCCGTCCTCGGGGAAGGTGACCGTGTTCACCGCGCCGATGCGTTCGGCGAGGGGGGCCGCGTCGACCGCCGCGAGCACGTCGCGTTTGAACGGAATCGTGACGTTGAGTCCGGCGACGCCGAGCGCGGCCGCGCCGTCGACTGCGGCAGCTGCGGCGTCGGCGTCGGGCTCGAAGGTGACGTACCGCGCGTCGATGCCGAGCGCGTCGTACCCCGCTTCGTGCATCGGCGGCGACAGCGAGTGCTCGACCGGGTTCCCGATCAATCCGTACACGTCCATGGTCGAGCACGGAGACGCGTCGACAAAAAGCCGCCTCACTCGGTCGCGTCCGTCCGCTCTCCGCCGGCGCCACCGTCCGTCTCGGCGTCAGCCGTCGCGTCGGCCTCGATCACCTCTTCGAGCGTCTCAGAGCCGAGATCGCTCACGAGTCTGACGCCGACAGCCGAGACGACGACACCCGCGACGATGAATCCGGCCAGCCGTTGGGCGGGCGTCACCGTGATGCCCGCGACGAGCGCCGTCGCCGACTGCGACTCCTGTGCGAGGAAGTAGCCGGCGAAGCCTCGAACGACGAGCCCGACGGCGACGATGACGAACGGCAGGTTGAGGTACGGCGTCCGTATCCCCTCGTCGCGTATCAACTCGTCCAACAGCCGACCGACGGCCGCGGTCACGCCCGCCACCACGAGCCACGGCACCGCGACGTAGGTGAACTCCATGGCCTGGACGGCGATCGGCACGCCGCCGAGGTCCGTCGCAGCGAGGACGCCGAAGAAGCCGCCGACGAGCGTGAGCCCGACCGCCACCACGTACGTGACGACCGACACCTGACCGGCGTACAGCGCCTCTTGGGTCCGCTCCGGCACGCCGGCAACCAGCCGGTCGACACCGAGTCCCTTGTACAACAACGCCGCGCCGAGTAAGCCGGCGACGCCCGCGATCGCCGCACCCGCAGAGAACCGCGCGAACAACACGGGAAGCAACACCAGCGCGGTCCCGATCGGGACGAGCACGGTCGACCGAAGCTGCTCGTCGGCGAGGAACTGTTTTAACAGGTAGTACGTCGACTCGAGGTCTCGTGCCTGTCTGACGACGACGCGGTCGACGCCGTCGACCGGGACCCGAGACTCGACGATCGGGAGCACCCGCTCGTCTTCGGCGGAGTCGACGACGACGATCCCCGCATCCGGCGCGTAGCGGTCGACGAGGTCGTCGAGCTGGGTGGCGATCGAACGGTCGGCGCCGATCGGGTCTTCGTGTGCTGCGGAGACGACCGCGACGACCGACTCCTCACGGTCGTCCCGAAGGTCGCGGGCGACACGCAGCGCCTCCAACAAACAGTTGACGCTGGCGTCCTCTGGGTCACCGAGACCCGCGTCGGTCACGAGTGAGCGCACGGCCTCCCAGCCGGCGACCGGCATCGGGACGTTCGTTGCCTCCGCAATCGTCCCCGAACGGTCCACACAGATGACCAACGTCGTCACACGCCAGTACTCACCGCGCTGGAATAAAAACCTCTCCGTGCCAGCGCCGCACACCGCCTCGGCGACGACAACCGATCACTACCGGAACTCGACGTCGAGGTCACGGCCGTCGCCGGCGACGACGCTCGCCGCGCCGCTGCCCGCCGCGAACGCGACACGCTCCGCCCCGATACCGAGCCGATCGACGAGGCCGCGCTCGGGGGTGAACTCGCGCACTGCGACTTCCTCATCGATCGCGTCTTCGATCCGGGCTTCGACATCGTCTTCGACGCCGAGGGCGTCGACGAGTCCAATATCCAATGCGTCTGGGCCGAGGTACACGCGGGCTTCGGTCTCTCGGATCGTCTCCGGGTCCATCGACCGCCCCTCGCTCACCGTCTCGACGAACTGCTCGTAGTAGCCGTCGATGAGCGACTGGAGGTACTCGCGTTCGTCGTCTTCGATCTCCCGCAGCGGGACGCCAGCGTCTTTGTACTCACCGGCGGTGAACTGCTCGTATGAGACGCCGAGCCGGTCGGCGAGTCCGGACGCGTTCGGTCGCGAGCCGACGACACCTATCGACCCGACGAGACTGCCGTCGCGCGCCCAGAGCTCGTCACAGCCGCTCGCGATCCAGTAGCCGCCAGAGGCACACAGGTCGGTCGCATACGCGATCGTCGGTCCGTCGAAGTCGGCGACTGCCCGGCGGATGTCGTCGCTCGGGACCACCTCGCCGCCGGGAGTGTTGAGCTCGACGAGCAACGCTGCGACCGCCTCGTCGTCGTCGGCCGCCTCGACCTGTTCGACGACCTCGTCGGCCACGACGCCGCCGCCGCCCGACAGCGGTGACGGCCGGCCGCGGTCGCGCGCTATCGGTCCCGACACCGACACCTTCGCCGTGTTGTACTCGTCCGTCTCGCCGAATCGTCCACGGGTGGCCTTCGCGAGGAGCTTCCCACCCGCGACGGTCGCCGTCGCGCCGACCGCGGCCGCAGCGAGGAGGTCCGTCCGTCTCGTGTGCGTCTCGTCGTCCATACGAGAGAGAGGGTGCGCGTCCGTTTATGTTCCTCGCCACAACAGCGTACGACCTGCAGAAAGTTGAACGGGCGTCCGCCTACAGCAGGCCGGTCTTCTGCAGTTTCATCAGGTCCTCGGTGTCGAGCGTCTCGCCTTCCTTGAACTTCTGATAGATTTCTTCGGCCTCTTCTTTTTCTTCCTCGCGCTTCTCTGCGCGCTCGTCTTTGCGCTCTGCTTCCTCCTTTTTGTCCAGCTCGCGGAGGCGCTTTTGGACGCGTACGAAGTCTTCGTGGTGGCGGTCGGCCGCCTCCTGAGCCTCGACGAAGAGCTCGTGCATCTCGTCGGCCTCGTCGCGGATGTCGTCGGCCTCGCGGTAGGCCTCGATCATCTGGTTGTGGTGTTCTTGTGCCTTGTCGGCGAGCTCCGTCACCTTCTGGTGGTGCTGTGACGCCTCCGAACGGACCTCTTCTGCCTCCTCGACGAGCTCGTCGAGCTCGCTCGTGTCGTCGACCTTCTCTTGTTTTTCGGCGAGCTTCTCGCGTTTGTCGTCGATCTTCTCGATGAGCTCGCGTTCGTCGTCGGCGTCGAGCACCTCCGTCTGCTGACGGAACTCGAGCGATTCGATCTCTTCTTTGAGCTCGTCGATGGACTTGCCCGAGCCGAGTTCCATCTCCTGTTTGAGCTCTTCGACCTCGTCGAACAGTTCGTTCGCGTCCGCGTTGAGCTCGTTTCGCTTGGTCTTGTGTTCTTGGACCTGCTCGTTGAGCTCGTCGCGCTTCTCGCGGTGCTGTTGGGCCTCGTCGACCTTCTCGCGCGTCTTGGCGTTGAGGTCGTCGCGGTTCGACGCCCGCTCTGAGGCCATCTGGTTCAGCTCGTTGCGTCGGTCTCGGAGCTGCCCAGCGCGTTTTATCAGCTGTCCTTTGGAGCCGTTCTCGAGGTCGTCCTCAGAGAGGTCGACGTTGTCCGCGGCTTCCATCGGTTCGATGTCGTACTGTTCGATGACTTCGTCTTTCGTTACCATTTGTTATCTCTCCATCACTGCTCCGGCGCAGCGGTCGCTCGCTGACGTTCG
>Ga0209946_1000518_pt1 | contig 15986 bp, 14 predicted proteins | sample SalPon2_A_H2O_MG_FD_185704 | JGI IMG/M metagenome (GOLD analysis project Ga0209946, IMG submission 185704) | Salt pond water microbial communities from South San Francisco under conditions of wetland restoration - Salt Pond MetaG R2_A_H2O_MG... | ecosystem: Environmental > Aquatic > Non-marine... | reverse complement strand
CGCCGTGTGGTGGGATCGTCACGAGGAGGTCGTAGTCGAGTTCGGTCCCCTCCATCGACGTGATGGTCTCTGCCTCGGGGTCGACAGCCTCGGCGTTGAAGAACGTCTCCACTTGGATGCCCCGGTCTTCCATGATGGGGCGTGCCCACTCGGCGATGTGGGGGTTGCCGTGGACGCGCTGAATCGGGTAGGTGTAGGTGATGGTGACGGCCTCGCGGAGGCCGCGCTCGCGGAGCCAGTCGTCAGTCATGAAGACGAACTCCAGCGGTGCCGCCGGACACATGTGGGGAGTCCCGACGACGCTCAACACGAGGTCGCCTCGGCTGAACTCCAACAACTCCTCGCGCAGATCGATCGCCCCCGACTCGCTGTAGTAGTCGTGTCCGCCCTCCTCGAGGCCGGGAATTCGACCCGGCTCGAGCGTCGACCCGGTCGCCAACACGAGGTGATCGTACTCGACCGGCTGCTCGCTCCCGCTGAACCGAAGCTCCTGGGCTTCGGTATCGAGACCAACCACGCGGTCGATTCGGAGGTCGATGGCGTCGTCGACGAGGTCGGTAAGGGCCCGCCGCCCGTCGGCTGGCTCGCGCTGACCGAACGGCACGTACAGCCAGACCGGCTTGTAGACGTGCTCGGGGCCGTCGTTGACCAGCGTGACGCGGACGTCGCCGGCGTCACGTTCGGCTTCGAGCCGGTCAGCGAGGTCGTTCGCGAGGACTGTCCCGCCCGTCCCGCCGCCGACGATAACGATGTGTTCACTCATACTTTTTTGACGTAGAACGCGCTGTGATCGTCGAGTTCTTCGACCGCAAGCAGTTCGTTACCGGCTTCGTCGGCCCACTCGGGAACGTCGGTGAGCGACTGCTCAGTGTCACTCAGGAGCCGAATCACGTCGCCGGATTCAGCGCTCCGAAACGCTCCGATGAGGTCCATCAGTGGACCGGGACACGCTGCGCCTCGGGCGTCGACGGTGTCGTCGGGCTGGATATCAGTCATAGGTGTCTCACGAGGGACGATTGGCGGTTCGAGGTATTAGTATTGTATTATGATTCCAATATTATGATAAGGAACTACGCCACAACCGGGTAGTGAGTGACGGGACGGTCGACGATCCGTGACTGTCGCGTCGCTGGATACCGAGCGCAGACGACCGCGCTGCCGCCGAGTCGGTCGATCGGAGGACCGGTTCGAGCACCTGACGCGATCCACACGAGTCGGCGTAGCAGTCGGCCGCACTCGACGACGGCTTCGGAGAGCCAGCGTCCCCGCCGCCGGCGTCGGTTCGGACACACCCGTCGGAATCAACTCAGCAACGCCGTCGGTTTCAGCCGGGTCTCGAAGCGCAGCCGACCTCTGCGGTCGGGCCACATCGATCCCGTCGGCCAGTGGCTTCCCCGTTGTCCCGCACTGATGTTGTTTTTCCGGACGATGAACACTACTACTCCGACGAGCGATCCGGGCCCCATCGGTCACGAACGGGACCGACCCGACTGGTCGTCTCGGTCGTCCGAGTGTCGGCTGTATCGCCCCTCGAACTCCTGACTGCACTGTCCGACGGTCGGATACCAGCCGCTGCGTATCATAACCAGCGTGCTCGGGCGCCGCGGGTGGCTGACCAGGGCCCCGTTCGGAAGGCACAACCGTCATACGCGCGCGCGCCGATGTCGCGGGTATGACCGACGCAGACGGCGGGGACGACGCTGGATCCGACGCCACCGGGACCGACGGGGCCGGTGGCGACCGCGCTGTGGCCGTCTCCCGGGACACCGCCGAGACCGACATCGACCTCACGCTGACAATCGACGGCGACGGCGACGCCGCCGTCGATACCGGGATCGGGTTCTTCGATCATATGCTCGAATCGTTCGCGAAACACGGCCTGTTCGATCTGACGGTGCACTGCGACGGGGACCTGGGGATCGACGACCACCACACCGTCGAGGACGTCGGCGTCGTGCTCGGGGAGGCGTTCGACGAAGCGCTGGGCGACAAGCGAGGGATCGTCCGCTACGCCGACCGACGGGTGCCGCTGGACGAGGCGGTCGCGGGCGTCGTGGTCGACGTGAGCGGCCGGTCGCACTTCACGTTCGACGGCAGCTTTTCGCAGGCGTCGATCGGGGAGTTCACCAGCGATATGGCCCGCCACTTCGCGTACTCGCTGTCGATGCACGCGGGGCTGACGCTGCACACCGAAGTCAACGGCGTCAACGCTCACCACGAGGTGGAGGCGCTGTTCAAGGCGCTCGCTCGGGCACTCGACGACGCCACTCGGATCGATCCGCGCCGGAGCGACACCCCGAGCACGAAAGGCGAACTGTAGCCGGCGGCGACCCGCGGGGACCCGCGGCGGCAGCAGTCACCCCCGGCGGAGCAGTCCGTCGTCGTCGACGATCACCCCGCGGTCGACCGCGTGGTCGATGATCCGGTGGACGTGTTGCTCGTCGAGTTCGTACGCGCTGGCGGCGAGTTCGGTGATGGCGTCGCGATCGACCGGGAACTCCCGGTTCCCGAGCAGCCGCATCACGGTCCGGAACTCCTCGGGCTCGTCGCTCGGGGTCGGGTCGTCGTCGCCGGCGACGCCGGCCCTGCTCGCAGCGGTATCGCCGCCGGTGCCGCCGGCGTCGGGGGCGTCCGCATCACCGGTGGCCGGTTCCGACGCCGCCGTCTCGGGTTCCGCTCCCGTCGGGTCGGAGTCGTCCGATCGGCCGGCGTCGTCCGACGCATCGACCACCGGGCCCTCGGCGTGGATCGGCTCGGATGCCGAGCGCTCCGGATCGCCCGCCCCATCGTCGCCGACGGAGCCGGCGTTCGTTCCGGGCTCGTTCGCCACGGACACCTCCGTCGCGGCGGACCGTCCGTCCGGGTCGTCTCCGGTGTCGGCCGCCGGCGCACCGGCGCCCGTCTCGACGCCGAGCCGGTCGAGGAGCGGGCCTACCACGGTCTCGAGGGTCCCCGCACAGTCCGCACAGAGGACGACTCGCCGCTGTTCGGCGTCCGTCGGCGATAGTTCCGGAGGGAGTACCTCGTAGACGCCGGCGGCGTCGCCGCCGCAGAAGTCGCAGCTTCGGAGTTGACGCATCGGCATACTCGTGCCTCCGCGAGCGCGATCATAAATGTGTTCGACGGGCCAGGTGGCGGCTCCCCCGACGTCCGACGCGTTGGCTACTCCAGCACCTCGTCGTCGGCGTCGCTCCCCTCGACGGGGCCGCCGCGCTCCACCCACTCGGTGAGGCTCCCCTCGTAGAACCCGACGTCGTCGTAGCCAAGCGACCGGAGCACGACGTACGTGTGGCTGATCCGGCGCGCTGTGTTGCAGTAGAGCAACACCCGGGTGTCGGGCGCGATCCCGACGCCGTCGAGGATTTCAGAGAGCGCCGCGGGGGATTTCAGCCCGCGGGTGTCGTCGTCGACGAGGTCCCGCCAGTCGAGGTTGACCGCGCCCGACACACGGCTCTTCTCGAACTCCCACGCCTCTCGGGTGTCCACGATGACCGCCTCGGGATCGTCGAGCGCGGCCCGGACGGTGTCGTAGTCGACGAGCGGGGAGTGCTCGGGGTCGGAAACCGCGTACGACGACTCGGTCGGGGACGGCGGCTCGGTGGTGGTCTCGTACGCCCGGTTCCACGCGCTGAAGTCGCCGTCCAGCAGATGGAGCCGGTCGGGCGGGTGGCCGTACAGCTCCGCAGTCACTAGGAACCGCGCCGCGAAGACGCCGTGAGTGTCGTCGTAGGCGACGACGTCGTCGTCGGGGTCGACCCCCGCGGCCGACAGCAGCGACGCCCAGACGTCGCCGCCCGGGAGCATCCCGTCGTCGCCGGACTCGCTGCGGAACTCCGAGAAGGGGACGTTGACCGCGCCCGGAACGTGGCCGATACCGTCGAACTCCCACGCGTCGCGGACGTCGACGATCCGCACCGAGTCGAGCCGATCCGACACCCACTCCGCCGGGACGACGACGTTGTCGTACATACCCTTTGGTAGTCGGCCGCGGTTCTTGAACCTGGGCGATCCGCGTCGGGTACTGTTTAGTTAGGAGTGAAATCGAGGAGATGAGTGTGCAAAAGTCCTGGGAAGCCCCCGCGGTCTCGACGAAGGCGCGCGACGTACGGACCGCGGCCCCTTCCATTCCCGCCCGATGGCGGTTCTCCGGTCAGTCGTCGCCTAACTGAACACGACCCCGCGTCGGGCCGCGACACCGCCGTCCGAGACACTGGCAAATGTTGCGGTCGGGTTCGCCAGGTGGAGGCCCGTCGCCGCACCTCGAGCGCCCGCAGTGAGCCGGCGTCGTGTAGCGCCGCCAAGACGAGGAAATCCTTTCCGGATGGCGGGAGGGTTGGCAGGACGCGCCGTGGCTGTGGGGATTATACCGAACGAGTTCGTACAGTGAAACGTAATGACAGACGACGATTACGCGAACGACGTCCTCGTCTCCGCCGACTGGGTCGAGGAGCGTCTCGACGAGTTCCAGAGCGACGACCCCGGCCACCGGCTGGTCGAGGTCGACACCGACACCGAGGCGTACGACGAGAGCCACGCCCCCGGCGCAATCGGGTTTAATTGGGAGACCCAGCTTCAAGACCAGACCACCCGAGACATTCTGACGAAGGGCGACTTCGAGGAGTTGCTCGGCAGCCACGGCATCTCCGAGGATTCGACGGTGGTGCTGTACGGCGACAACTCAAACTGGTTCGCCGCCTACACCTACTGGCAGTTCAAATACTACGGCCACGACGACGTACGCCTGCTCGACGGCGGCCGCGAGTACTGGCTGGAAAACGACTACCCGACGACCGACGAACTCCCGGAGTTTTCGGCGCAGACGTACACTGCGAAGGGTCCCTACGAGGACATCCGGGCGTACCGCGACGACGTCGAGAAGGCGATCGACCGGGAGCTTCCCCTCGTCGACGTCCGCTCGCCCGAGGAGTTCTCCGGTGAGATCCTCGCCCCGCCGGGGCTCCAGGAGACCGCCCAACGCGGCGGCCACATCCCCGGCGCCCAGAACATCTCGTGGGCCGCGGTCACCAACGCCGACGGCACGTTCAAGACCCGCGACGAACTCGAGGAGCTCTACGCCGAGCACGGCATCGACGGCGACACCACGGTCGTCGCCTACTGCCGCATCGGCGAGCGGTCGTCGGTCGCGTGGTTCGCGCTCCACGAACTGCTGGGCTACGATTCGGCGATCAACTACGACGGCTCCTGGACCGAGTGGGGCAACCTGGTCGGTGCCCCGATCGAGACAGGCGAGGCTGAGTGACGGAACGGAACGAAGCCTCGAATCGGAGCGCAGTACCCTTTTTCACGCCGACCGCCGACGAGCGAAAGCCGTCGCTGCGAGCCCGACGGACGCCGTCAGGCCGCCGCCGCAACCCTGCCGGACTCCGCCATCCGCCAGACGATGAGCGCTCCGGCCGTGCCGAGGCCGACGGCGAGCGCGAACAGGACGGTGTAGGTTCCGGCGGTGTCGACCAGTTCCCCGGCGATGACGGGTGCGACGAACGACCCCAGCCATCCGGCCACGCTCGCGACCGATACGACCGTCCCGGCGGCACTGGGATCGACGAACTCCTGGATCGACTGGTACATCAGCCCGATCTGGAGCTGGATGAACACCCCCGCGAGAACGAGCAGCGCGACCAACACCGCGATCGTCGCGCTGTAGAACATCCCGACCGCGAGCACGGTCGCCCCGACGAACGAGGCGGCGAAGATGGGGCGTCGTCGCCGGGCCAACACCGTATCCGAGAGCCACCCGCCCGTGGGCCGGGCGAGCACCCCCACTGCGGGAAACAGTGCGACGAACGCGCCGCTCTCAGCCAGCGAGACGCCGAACTGGCGAGTGATGTACGTCGGCATCCACGAGTTGAAGACCATGTACAGCGAGTAGCCGAGGAACGTGACGGCGACGACCATCCACACGTTCCGGTTTCGTAGCACTCGCTTGAACCCCGCCGGCGAGATCGGGCTCGTTGACATCCGGTACCGTGAGACCCGCCCGACTGCGACGTAGAGCGCGAGCGACGCCACCATCACCGCTGCACCGAAGCTGGGAAACACGCCCGGCCAGCCGACGATCGCGGCGAGACGCGGTGCACCGACCTGTCCGAGCGCGTACCCGGCGGGGTACCCCGAGATGATCACAGATGTCGCCGTCGCTCGCTTGGCGGGCGGGAACGTGCTCGACGCGACGTTGATGCTGACGACCCACAGTACGAACATCCCGATACCTGCGAACAACCGCGAGCCGATCAGCAACGAGACGTTTCCACCGCTGGCAGCGAACCAGTCGCCGACGCTGCCGGCCAGGAGAACGGCAGCCGCGACCGGAATAATTCTCCGGGTCTCGACGCGATCCAGATAGATGCCGACCGGAATACCGATCACCGTCGCGGCGACCTGCGGCATCGAGACGAGCGCGGCGGCAGTGGCTTCGGTGACTCCGAGGTCATCCATCACCAGCGTGAGAACGCTGGCCGGGGTGATCAGGTACGCGCCGACGAAAAGCAGCAGCAACCATCCGGCTGCGATGGTCGCGATCCGCCACGCCGACCCCTCGGCGGAGTCACGACCGTCAATCAATCCAGTATCCAACACAGCGTAATTTGCTGGATTCCGAACATAACCCTATCGGTCCCGACACGTACTTCTGTGCCCAAAAGATGTACATACCGGGACTATCAGACCGTATTACTGCCGCTTCAGCCACGACCCTCGAGACCGATGCAACAAACATACAGGTGCGCACAATTCAGAGAGACGCTCCATCGCGATTTCCGTCTCCGATCTCCGTTTCGTTCGACCGCCGGGCGTCCCGCGTCCGTAAACTCCGCTTACCCGCCGAGCACCACGCTCGCAATCGCTGGCGTGAGGAACGCCTCGACGAACGCTGCAACGGCGAAAAGCGGGACGAGCCCCAGGAGTACCCGGTAGGTCCGCCTGATCGCCCCGGCCACGTCGCGGTCGTCGTAGCGCCCGCGGACGGCACCGAGTCCGACGCCGCCCAGAGAGAGCCCGGCCGCGCCGCCGATCACGAGCGCGGGGATCTCGATCACGCCGTGAGGTGCGACCAGCGCGAGGAACGCCACGGGGTCGAAGACGCCGCCGACCGCCCCCACAACGAGCCCGTTGAACACGAGCGTCACCACCGCCGGTACCCCCGCGGCCAGCCCGCTGTACGCCAGGTCCACGGCGACCAGCCAGTTGTTGGTCGCCAGGTTCAGAGCCGTCCCGAGCGGGACCGTGCCGAAGACGCCCCCCACGTCGCCGCCGATCGGGAAGTCGACTCCGATCGCGTCCGTCGCGAGCCACCCAGTCACGCCGCCGGCGGCGATGCATCCGAACGAGACGAGGTTCGCGCCCGGATGGTCCCGAACGAACCCCCCGACCGAGCGGAGGCCGCCGCCGAACGCCACTCGGAGGCGCGTCCTGACCGGCGGTGGCCCCCCGTCCGGTGCCGTAGAAAGCGGAGTCTCAGCGTACAGCGCGGTTTTGAACCCTTCGACGACCGGCGGGATCAGCACCGTGGTGACCAGTGCGGCCACCCGTGGGGCACCGGCGATCGCTGCGAGGCTCCCGGCGATGACCCAGGCGAGGCCCGCGCCGATCGCGACGGCGACGTAGCCCAATACGGCGACGGGGCGGCGCAGCGGGAGCCGGGCGCTCCGTTTCACGGCTGCGACCGCGCCGACGTCGTCGACCACGATCGCCTGGTCGGCAAACGCGACGAGTACGAAGATCGCTACGGCGACCAGGAAGGTCACGATCCCACCGAGGACGGCGACTAGAATGCCGAGCGCGCCCACCCTGGACAGGCCTCCGGCACTGGCCGTGACGCCGGCTACGGCAGCTCCGAGGCCTACAAGCGGGGAGACCACTGCCGCAAGCGCGACGATCAGGAGGAGCCGGACGCCGACGAACGACCGCCAGTGCCGCCGCACGGCGCCGACGGCTGTGCGGACCCCGTCGTCGCCGCGGAGGAGGCCGAACAGCCCGCCCACGGCCGCGGCGTTGCCGACAGCCGACGCGAGCACGGCGAGGGCGGCGGACGCGAGCACGCCGCCGGCGACGACGAGCAGGACGCCGGGCGTCAGGATCCCTTCGATGGCGTCGCTCAGTTCCGGCGGGAGGGTGCCGCTCCCGGGTCCGACGCCGGAGTCGATGGCTCCCCGCTCGGCGGCGCGGAGCCGGTCGAAGAACGGGTCCAGCCGGCCGCCCGCGGCGAGGAGCCAGACCGCGACGACGCCGGCGACGACGACCGGTGCGCGAGCGGCTCCGTAGAGGCCGCTCGCCAGGAGGTACACGGGGAGGACCGACGCCGACCGCTCCCAGAGCAGCCGAGCGCCCGTCCGGAGGGCGGTGGAGGGATTCACGCTTCTGAGGTGTGGGGCCGGCCAATTAGAGCTTCGGGAGATGGGTTACTTCCGGTGGCCGGACATTCATATGCGATCGGGCGGCCACCCGGCGTGTGACGTAGACACTGCCCCGCGCCGAGCAGCGATCGTTCGGCACGTCGGCGCGGGCGCGACCAGCAAGTGCCGACTGTTCGCTACGGCTTGAGGCCGCACGGACCGCACGTGATCAACGTGTCGATGCCTACAAACGATCCGGTGGCCAACGTTGCGGTATGAACGGTGACGACCTCGCGAGCGAGTTGCGCGACGACAACGAGACCGAGTTCTCCCGGCTCGGCTCCTCGAAGGCGATGTACGCGCTCACCGGTGGCGATATGAACGCCGAGCAGGTGCGGGCCGCGGCAGCGACCGACGCGCTGGCGTTCGCGGCGGTGCTCGATGGGTGGAGCGAGAACGCGAGTGACGCCACGGAAACGCTCTACGCCGACCTCGTGGCCGCCGCACGCGACCGTGCCGCCGCGGTCGCCAACGACCCGTCACTCGACGCGGAGCCCCTGCTTTACGACGCACTGGAGGGCTTCGACGCGACGGCCGCCCGTCTCGGCGGCGTCTTGGGCCGCTACTTGGTCGTTTCCGAGTACGCTAGCCAGATGGTCGGGTTTTTCATCGGCGACGCCGATCCGGCGGCCGCCGACGACTTCCGCGGGATCCGCTCGGAGATCGACGCCGAACACGACCGCGTGGTCGACGCGCTGGATTCGGTCTGTGGAACCGACGACGAGTGGACGGCCGCTCGCGACGCCGCCGAGTCCGTGATCGACGCCGCTTACGACGACTACGTCGAGACGCTGGAGTCGATGGGAATCAAACCGAAGAACGTCTGTTGACCGCCGCTGACGCTGCCTCCCACCGCCAGTTTCAGTGTGTGAACGACTCGCTATCTCCACCTGAAACAAAGGGGTAGCGCGTCTGAACGACGGAATTCGAACGACATCCGTCAAACGGGCGTCAGACGCCGTCGACGCCCTCCCGGAACGTCGCCAGCTTCGATCGGGCCTCGCGGACTGCCTCCCGGGCCGGCCCCTCGGTCTCTTCGGCGAGCTCCGCGAGAGCGTGCATATGCCGGGCAAGCCGGCCGTGATCGGCCCCGTGCTCCTGGGTGGCGAGCGTCGCGAGCGCGTCCGCCTGGTCGGAGAGCCGCTGTCGTGCGTCGCCCTCCGCGTTCTCCGCGGCGGTGCGGAGCCGGTCGCTGGCGTCTTCGAGCAGTTCGTGTGGCATGGCTCGGCGTACGCGCCCCCGGCAGAAAACCGTTACACCGACGTGACAGGATCGCCGCTTCACCGTCCGCCGTCATCCGACCGCCCTACACACACGACCGACCGCCTCAAGTGCGTGTGTACCCAACAGCGTCCCGATGAGCGACTCTTCCGGAACGAGCCCGCTGTCGCCCGACCGCCCGGCGACCGACCGGGAGTTCCGCGTCGACGCGCCGTTCGACCCCGCAGGCGATCAGCCCGACGCGATCGAACAGCTCGCTGCGGGCTTCGCGTCGGGCATAGACAAACAGACGCTGCTCGGGGTCACCGGCTCGGGGAAGACAAACACCGTCTCGTGGACCATCGAAGAGCTCCAGCAGCCGACCCTCGTGATCGCCCACAACAAGACGCTCGCCGCACAGCTCTACGAGGAGTTCAAAAGTCTCTTTCCCGACAACGCGGTGGAGTACTTCGTCTCCTACTACGACTACTACCAGCCGGAGGCGTACGTCGAGCAGACCGACACCTACATCGACAAGGATATGTCGATCAACGAGGAGATCGACCGGCTCCGGCACTCCGCGACGCGGTCGCTGCTCACCCGTGACGACGTCATCGTGGTGGCGTCGGTGTCGGCGATCTACGGCCTGGGCGACCCGACGAACTACACCGAGATGGCGCTCCGCGTCGAACTCGGGGACCGGATCGACCGCGACGACTTGCTCTCCCGGCTGGTCGATCTCAACTACGAGCGCAACGACGTCGACTTCCAGCAGGGCACGTTCCGGGTCCGTGGCGACACCGTCGAAGTGTACCCGATGTACGGCCGGTACGCGGTTCGCGTCGAGTTCTGGGGCGACGAGGTCGACCGACTCACCAAGCTGGATCCGCTGACCGGCGAGGTGGTCTCCGAGGAACCCGCAGCGCTGATCCACCCCGCGGAGCACTACTCGATCCCGGACGAGAAACTCGAAACCGCGATCGGGGAGATCGAGAATCTGATGGAAGATCGCGTGGCGTACTTCGAGCGACAGGGCGACCTCGTCGCCGCCCAGCGAATCGAGGAGCGCACTACCTTCGACATCGAGATGCTCCGGGAGACGGGCTACTGCTCGGGCATCGAGAACTACTCCGTGCATATGTCCGACCGCGACTCGGGGGAGGCGCCGTACACTCTGCTCGATTACTTCCCCGATGAGTTCCTGACTGTCGTCGACGAGTCCCACCAGACGCTCCCGCAGATCCGCGGGCAGTTCGCGGGCGACAAATCACGGAAGGACTCCCTGGTGGAGAACGGGTTCCGGCTGCCGACCGCCTACGATAACCGGCCGCTGACCTTCGAGGAGTTCGAGGAAAAGACCGACCGGACGCTCTACGTATCGGCGACGCCCGGCGACTACGAGCGGGAACACTCCGACCAGATCGTCGAGCAGATCGTCCGCCCCACCCACCTCGTGGATCCGGAGATCGAAGTCGCCGACGCCACCGGGCAGGTCGACGACTTGCTCGACCGGATCGACGACCGGATCGACCACGAAGAGCGCGTACTCGTGACGACGCTCACGAAACGGATGGCGGAGGACCTGACCGAGTTCCTCGAGGAGTCCGGCGTCGACGTGGCGTATATGCACGACGAGACCGACACGTTGGAGCGCCACGAACTGATTCGGGACCTCCGGCTGGGACACATCGACGTCCTCGTCGGTATCAACCTCCTTCGGGAGGGCCTCGACATCCCCGAGGTCTCGCTCGTCGCCATTCTTGACGCCGATCAAGAAGGCTTTCTCCGCTCGGAGACCACGCTGGTCCAGACGATGGGCCGCGCCGCAAGAAACGTCGAGGGCGAGGTCGTCCTCTACGCCGACGAGATTACGGACTCGATGGAGTCGGCGATATCGGAGACCAAGCGCCGCCGCCGGATCCAGCGGGAGTACAACGAAGCGCGCGGCTACGAGCCCAAGACCATCGAGAAAGCAGTCGGCGAGACGAACCTTCCGGGCAGCGGCGACCGGAGCGAGCGGTCTCCGACCGACGAGCCGACAGACGGCGAGGAGGCCCGCGACCAGATCGCGTATCTGGAGGAACGAATGGCGGACGCCGCCGACAACCTCGAATTCGAGCTCGCGGCCGATATCCGCGACCGGATCCGCGAGCTCAGACAGGAGTTCGGAATCCGCGAGGACGACGACGGGTCCCGCGGCGACGACGGCGTCGACCCCGGGCAGGACCCACTCGGCGGCGTGCCGGCCGGTAGCGACGCCGGCGACGCAGCGGTGGACGACGCTGGCGGCGACGACTGACCGCGGCCACGGGCCACCCGGTTTCGGCGGCTCCCCCCGCGCTCTGCCGCCGCCGCTACCGCGTCGACTCGTAGGATCCCTCGAGGTTCAGATCCACGTCGGTCGCGGCGGTCTCGCCCCGTCCGTCGAGGTCGCCGACGGCGTCGCCGCTCTCGGCGTCCTCGACTGCAGCGAGGATCTCGTCGATGTCGTCGAGACCGAGGAGTTTCCGGGTTTCCGCGTCGAAATCCAGGCTCTCGAGCCCAGTGGACTCCTGTACGTCCGACCCGCTAAGCCCACGGCCGTACCGCCCGAGGAGGCTGGTGAGTTCCTGCGGAAGCACGAACGTCGACGACGGCGACGTGCCGATCCGTTCGAGCGACTCCAGCCCGCGTTCGACGATCGCGCGCTCGCCCATCGACTCCGACGCCCGAGCGCGGAGCACCGTCGCGACCGCGTCGCCTTGGGCGCGGAGCACCGACGCCTGCTTTTCGCCCTGGGCGCTGATCACGTTCGACTGCTGTTCGCCTTGGGCGGTCTCGATGGCGGAGCGACGCTCCCCCTGCGCTTCGAGGATCATCGCCCGACGACGACGCTCCGCGGAGGACTGCTGCTCCATGGCGTCCTCGACGCCTCGACTGGGTTTGACCTCCCGGACCTCCACGCTCTCAACCCGAATCCCCCACTCGTCGGTGGGCTCGTCGAGCTCCTCGTTGATGCGGCGGTTGATGATCTCCCGTTCGGAGAGTGTGTCGTCGAGATCCATATCGCCGAGAACGGCCCGGAGCGTGGTCTGTGCGAGATCAGACACCGCTCCCTCGTAGTCGTCGACTTCGAGGAACGCCCGCTTTGCGTCCATCACCCGAATGTAGACGACCGCGTCGGCGGTCACCGGGGAGTTGTCGCGAGTGATCGCCTCCTGCTTCGGGACGTCCAAAGTCTGCGTTCGCATATCGAAGGTGTAGGTCTTCGAGACGAACGGCGGCACGAAACTGATTCCGGGCTCCAGGAGGCGCTGGTACTCCCCGAACACCGTGAGCGCCCGCTTCTCGAAGGCGTTGACGATCTCAACCGCGCTGTAGACCGTCACGATCGCCAGTGTGAGCGCGACCAGCCCGATAATCGTCGCCGGGTTCGTCCCGAACACCGTGACTGCGAGGATCAAGCCGATGACCGCGGCCGCCGCGGGCAGGAGCCGGTTCGGCACGCCGCGGGCGGAACGGCGGCCGAGTTCCCGGAAGATGCTCGACATACCGGGTATTGGAAACGTATCACATTAAGGGTGTCCCGGGTGGTACGCCGCGTGCGACCGACCCGAAGGCACTTCACGACGACTGACGATCAGATCGTATGCGCCGTCAGAACTCGAAGACAGACCGCGGGAGCCTCGAGGTCGAGACGCTGCTGCGGATCGTGCTGGTGCTGGTCGTGATCTGGCTGGTGCTCGAGGTCATCGGGGGGATTCTCGGCATCCTGGGAGAGCTCCTGGGACCGCTCCGTCCGATCCTGGGGCTGCTCGTCGTGGCGCTGCTCGTGCTGTGGCTGACCGACCGGCTCTGACTCACCCGCCTGGACACGCGTCGGCGTCCACCGACTGCGACTCGGCCCCCTGATCGACGGCCCGGATCGCGCCGGACGCGAGGTCGACGACCGCGAGCCGGCCGCCGTACCCGTGGGTCCGGTCGTGCCCGCGGACGACCACACAGCCGACGCCGTCGGGGATGTCGACGGTTTCGGAGCGAGTGAACGGCTGCTGGGAGTGCGCGTGGAGGAGTTCCCGCCGACCCAGCCGCTCCCCGTCGAGACGTTCGACCTGCCACCAGTTCGCGTACCCGTCTTCGCCGTCGTCGTCGTGGTGCAGCGTCACGTCGAAGTCGTAGGCGTCGTCGCCGCGCTCGACCGCCACGCCGACGACGTTGGCCTCCCGGAGGTCGAGGTCCGCGGCGCCGGGCGCCGTTGCGTCGATCGCGGTGGTGCCGACGTCCGTCGGCTCGGTACCCGTCGGGTCAGCACTCTTCGATCCCGACCCGTCGTCGTCGGCCCCGCCGGCACACCCTGCGGTCACCCCGGCGACGACCCCGGCGGTCGCGGCGAGAACCCGGCGTCTGGAGAGCGTGGCGTCGCGCATACCGGTCGTTGGTCGGCCAGGGATAAACGCCTGTGGACGACCGTTTTCGACGCGCTCCCGACGCGTTCTTGTCGCCCCCTGCCCACTCCCAATCGTGTTCAGCCTGAACGTCCCCGTTCCGGGGCAGGTCCGCCGGCTCGCGGGCGACCTTCACCCGGAACTCGCCCGCTTCGACCGGATCCGGGAGCGCCACACCCTCCTCGCAAAACGGTTCGATTCCGGGCTCGACGACGACGCCGACTCCCTTCCACGACTCCGGGAACGGCTCCGGCCGCTCCTCCGCCGGCACGGCGCCGACGGGATCGACCTCCGAGTGACCCGGCTCGACTACTTCGAGACGCCGACCCGCGGCCCCGGGCCGGTGGTGTATCTCGCCGTCGAGAGCGCCGACCTCAACGCGCTCCACCGTCGGCTGTGCGACGCGTTCGGGATCGTCGCGGGGATGGAAGGCGACGAGTACGTCCCGCACGTCACCCTCGCCCGCGGCGGACAGGTTGCGGACGCGGTCGACCTGGTCGACAGGCGATCGATCGACCCCGTCGGGTGGACCGCCGGGGAACTCCGGATCCGCGACTCGCGGTACCGCGAGGACGCTGCGCGGCTGCGGCTCGCTTGAGCAGCCTACAGAACCGGCGAGCCCGCGCTACGGCTGCGGCGGTGCCCCGTCGTAGGCGTCGAGGTCGGCGTAGAAGTTCAGCATCGAGAACTTCAGCTTCTCGGGGGCGACGTCGACGAGTTCCGCCCGCTCCTCGCGGGGGAAGCTCTCGCGGACGCCGTATTTGCCCATCTCGACGCTCTCTTGGGTGTACCGCCGGTCGACCAGCAGCCGGACGCCGTAGTCCTCGGGCGAGCGGATCACGCGGCCCAGCGCCTGTCTGGTCTTCCGGATCGTTGGAATCTCGACCGCGTACCGCCAGCCTGCTTCCGGCCGGTCGTCGTACGCCCGGTCGTAGGCGTCCTGGATCGCCTCCAACCGTTCGGAGAGCCGCGGGTAGGGCACCCCGACGACCGCGACCGTCCGGGCGTCGTCGTCGTCGAAGCTCACGCCCTCCGCGAGCGTCCCCCACAGCGACGTGCAGAGGACCGCGTCCTCGCTGGCGACGAACGACTGCCGGAGCGACTCGGTGTCCTTGTCGGAGCCGTCGCGGAGGAGGGTGGATGCGACGTCCCGACGGTCCCGGAGCCGGTCGTGGTACCGTTCTGCCTCCGCGTACGACGGGAAGAAAAGCAGGCAGCTGCCGGGAGTGAACCGAACGGCGTCGGCGAGCACGTCGGTGACGGCCGCCTGCGTGTTCGGGTCGTCCCGGTCGGAGCTGAAGAGTGCCGGGGCCTCCACCGTGAGGGTCCGCCGGCGCCCTTCGGGGTACTCTAGGCCGTAAGCCATCGTGACGGGATCGGAGAGCCCGAGCACGTCCTCGGTCACGTCGAAGGGGCGGAGCGTCGCCGACATCAGGATGCTGGCGTTGACCTCCTCGAACAGGCTCTGGGTCACCGACCGCGGGATGCAGGTGTACAGCTCCGCGCGGCCGTACACGTCCTCGCTGTTGGCGTCGCGCCGCACCGCACACATCGGGTGTTGGCCGAGTTCCCCGCTGTCGGCCATCCACGACGCCACGAACTCCGCGGCCTGGAGGGTCTGACACTCCGCCCGCGTCGTCGCCGACCCGTTCCGGTAGGCGTCTTCGTACTCTTGATCCAGCGCCTTCCCCAACTGGAGTGCGAGGTCGACCTCCGCGTCGATGCCGCGGCCCTCGTAGCGATCGAGGAAGGCCATCGTCAGGTCGTCTCTCCGATCCGAGTTGGCGATCGAGAGGTCGTACCAGTCCTCGTCGACCTGTTCGTGCTCGCCGAATCCGAGCGCGTCGTCGTAGGTCTCCCGGAGCGCCCCCAGAAACGCCGACAGGACGTTCTCGGCGGGATCGACCCGGGAGTCGTCGGCCTCGTCGAGCTCCGTCAGCGCGGATTCGAG
>Ga0209946_1000515_pt1 | contig 16011 bp, 9 predicted proteins | sample SalPon2_A_H2O_MG_FD_185704 | JGI IMG/M metagenome (GOLD analysis project Ga0209946, IMG submission 185704) | Salt pond water microbial communities from South San Francisco under conditions of wetland restoration - Salt Pond MetaG R2_A_H2O_MG... | ecosystem: Environmental > Aquatic > Non-marine... | reverse complement strand
GTCCTCCATCCCCGCGGTGCCGCCCGTGGGGGAGACACTGATACTCTCTCCGACGACTGGATTCCCGTACACGTCCGTCGCAGCCACCTCGAAGACCTGCTGTTGTCCCGCGCTGGTGGTCGAGGGGCCTTCGACAGTGATACTGCCGCCCTCGTCGCCACTCACCCCGTCGGGATGGTTCGTGACCGTGACCGTGACCGTCTGGGTCACGGTCGCACTCTCGTCGACGAGTTCGACGTCGTAGTCGCCCGCCCGCGTTTCAGTGAACGCGAGCGTCGCAACACCCGAATCGTTCGTGCTTACACTCGTCCCGTTCGCGAGGCCGCCGAGGCTGCTATTCGATGCGACACTGAGGTTTGCGCCCGGAACCGGGTTTCCGAAGCGGTCAGTGGCGTTTACCTCGATGGTGCCGGTCACCCCGGCACCGGACGACGGTTGGGCCACTTCAGAAATCGACCCGGCAGCTGTTCCATCCGCGCCGGTCGCACCGACGCTGTCGGCCACGACCGTCACAGACGCGGTATTGGAGATATCGGGCTTATCGGCATTCGCGAACGTGATCGTGTACGTGCCCGCGGTCGTCTCCGTGAACGAGACCGTCGCGACGCCGGTGTCGTTCGTCGTCGCCTCGGCGGTCAGCCCAGTGGCTCCGTCGGCATCGACGACTTCGATCGGCACGTTCGTATCCAGCTCACCGGCGGAATCGAACGCCGTAATCTCGATCGTATTAGTGGTCCCCGCGACGATCTGGTTGGCGTCTATATTGGTGATTTCCAATCGTTCGGCGCTGTCGAACTGAGCGTTCTCGTCGACTCCTCGGAGAATTACTCTGTCAACATCGGTTCGCGGGTCGTCGGCGGTGACGATCTTCCAGATGTTCTCGTCGAAGCCAGAGGCCGAGAGTCCATTATCGATTATATTGCTGGAATCCGAGTACACGTTTTGTCCAATATATTTGCTCATTCCAATCCATTCGTACGTCTCATCCCTGCTGCTGGAAGAAGTACAGCTGTCGCGACGATTACGAACTGCGTTGGATTTACCCTGGAACTTAGTTGAGTCACTAGCCACGAACGCGTCGTATACCCTTAGCTCGCCTGCCCTCCCAACAAATCCTGCTCCCCCGCTCACACGACCGGAGGCATATGAGTCGGATATGACAACCGGAGATTTTTTATCGATGTTCGGTGAAAATCTTATGAAATCAACAGCTCGATATGTAAAGTCTCGTCCTGATATGCAAGCACCATCTTCTCCTTCAATATCATACTCAAAGAAGGGATCTCTTGTTGAGGTATCCGCGTACTTGCCTGCATGTCCAATTAATCCGCCGACATCTTTGTTTCCAGATACATTACCCCGAGCGAAGGAAAACGCAATTTCACCAGCATTCATTGTTGCCTCGCCAACAAGTCCACCAACCTGTGAACCACCCTGCACCTCCACGTCAGCGTACGAGTTACTGACGGTCGTCGATCCCAGCTCTCCGATAAGCCCACCGACTCGGGTGCTACCGGTCACGTTTCCGCTCGCACTCGAGCCGTCGATCTGACCTCTGTTGTTTCCGACGAGCCCACCGACATCGTTCCGTCCGTCGACACTGACGTTATCTAGATGGACGTTCGAGACACTCCCGCTCGATCCAGTCGAGCCAAACAGGCCGACGTTGTTCGTGCTGGGTCGGTTGATATACAGGTCTGAAACTTCGTTTCCATTCCCGTCGAACGTCCCGCTGAACGAGTCGATCGGGTCGAACCCCTCGCCGCCGTTCCAGTTCCTGGTTGCGCTGGCGTCGAGGTTGGTATCCAGCTCGTAGGCGTAGCTGCGGGTGGTGCCGTTTTTATCGATCGCCTGTAGGTCGGCCAGCGAGTCGACGGTATACGGGTCAGCTGGGGTCCCGCTTCCGGCGAACGTGGCCATTCGGGTGGTGCCGTTGACTTGGTGCTCCCACGACGCTTCGGTCTCTGTTACGGTCGTATCAGTGCTGGCCGTGACGGCTCGCTGGTCCGGACGCGTCTCGATAGCCGGCGACTGCGCCGACACCGAGGCCGCGATGACGAATCCCGACGTGACGAGAGTCACGGCAAGGAGCAACGCAAGGAATGGCCTGGCTGATCGAGTCACTCCACCCTCCGCGTCCGAGACGCCGAGATCGTCGCACGAATACCGGGCCCACGCGCGCCAGAGCGGCCACCGGTCCGCGGGGCAAACGGTGCTCCTTCCGGTGTGTCGACCGCGTTCGTCGAGCCATTGGGCGACCGTGCTGACAGAGAGACACTCTCCCCAAGAGCTTTCGCTGTCGAATGACCGGACGGAGAGATGATAGACCTACGGGTAGGTATTCGACCTCGCATACACGTACTCTGTCGCGTACCGGCCTGAGGCTTCGGTGAGCATATGCTCAAAATACTGTCTCTCTTACAGCATTCGGTAATTATTCTGACTGGTTTAAAATATAGCTGATCAGTTGTACAGTAATGGTGTAGGATTCGCTCGGGACGGTTGTGCGATGCAGTCGCCTGTCTCGGTGTCTCTACACCCCGGAGAACGACTGACCGTGAGCATCACCGGTCGGCCCGAATACGATGCGCTTTGCGACAGCCTCAGTGAGCTCACTCTACGGGCTCGTCGTCCAGTTGCTCGTCGCCGTGACCGACCGTCGAGCTGAAGAGGCTCTCGAACACTGCTTTCTCGCCGCCTCTGACACGCCGCATGACCGTCGATCGACTGGTATCCATTGCCTCCGCCACGTCCGCCGCCGTGGCGCCTTGCGGGCGAGCGAAGAACCCCATACGGGTCGCCACCTCCACCGCCTCTCGCTGGCGTTCATCAAGTTCGTCGAACACGCGCGGCGCGACCGGTTCGGGTTCGACGGCCTGCCGCGACTGGAGACGCGTGGCGGGCCACCGCGTTCGAAAGATGTCCATGACCTCGGCGACCTCGACTCCCGGTGGGAGGTGTACCGAGTACTCAACGGTCCACGCGTCCGCGGAGATACCGACCACGGTCACGTCTTCGACCGACAGCCGGTGATGAACGTTCGCCGTGTCGACGCCTATCTGGCACCGGCATTGGTCATCGGTGATCGCCGTCACCGGCGCGGAATCACTCGCTTCGTCCGCGTCTGCGGCCGCAGTCAACCCCTCACACACGTCGCGGTCCCCTCGGGTAAGCAGCCACGTCATTCCATCGTCGACCCGCGTAACGTTGAACGACAGCGGTGTGGTCGCCGCCTCTGCCGCCTTGACGAACCCACTGAGCGGGTGGAGGCCGTTCGGCACGGCGAGTTGAAGCTCGACGAACCGATTATCACCGGCAGTCTGTTCTCGATGCGAGAGAGTCCGTTTGTACGCCAATGCGGTGGCGATGTCATCGGCTAGCGCGGGTAATCGGTCGTTCGCCGGTGAACTGCTCACGGCGATGAACACGGAATCGACGACCTGCTCCGTGACGACCGGCGTGGCGATGAGATCGTACGAACTACCCTCGTCCTCGAACTCCGTCGTGTGTTGCGTCTCTTCCGCGTACGCCCGCTCGGTAGCCTCGGACACGATATTCTGGGGGAGCTGTACGGATCCTTCCGTCGCGACGGGCTCGATCCCTGCGTCGTGTACCGACTCCGGCCGAACGACGCAGGCGGCCTCGGTCATCCCCGTCGTCGCCACCACCGAAAGTGCCGCGTCGGCAAAATCGTCGAACCCGTTGAAGCTCATCAGGAGCTTCCAGAGCTGTTCTATCAGATCGCGATCGCGGGCCGTGTCAGTGAGCGTGTCCGCCAGCAGCGCTTCGGTTCGTTTCTCGGCACTGATGTCGACAACCACACCTTCGATGATGTCGGTCTCGCCCGCCGAAGACGGGTACACCGAGACGAGCCCCCAGAACGGATCGCTGTTGGATGGAAAAAACTCGTGCTCCACTTGGCGTGGATCCGCTGCAGTCGAGCGGATCGATTCGTCATCGATCACGTGGCGTGACCCGAACACCTGTGAGACGCGACGGCCGCTGACGGCATCCGCGTCTGAAAAGCCGAACATATCGGCGAGCCGCTGATTCGCATAGACGACGCGAGGTGACGCTCCGTCGTTGACCCGAAACACGCCGACTGGAAGCCCGGCAATCAGAAAGTCGCGTGATTCGAGTGTACGCATCCGCTGGAGGTGTTCCGTGCGATCGCGGATGAGGAACACTTCGGGCCCCGTCTCGAAGCCGCCGACCGCGTTTCGCTGTACGTTCACCTCCCGCCCAGTCGGCGTGCGAGCGCTCTGTTCGCCGGTGCGGTCACCTGACAACGCACCCAGCCACGTCGGCACCTGTTCGCCTACGGATACGTCAGTTAACCGCCTCGCCGCATCGTTCGCGTCCAAGACCCTCCCAGTCGCGTTAGCGAGGAGGTATCCCTCGTCAACGGTTTCTATGGCCGCGTGCCTCGAGTCCGGAATGACGGTCTGAACCCCGCTCTGATACGCGATGACAGCAAACATCGTGACGGCGAGACTGTTCATTACTGGCGCGATATTAAACCCGTCTCCACCGACCGGATATATCGAGAACAGTTTGAGCGTCGCAACAACGCCGGGGAACAGTGGGATTGCGACGACCGCCACAACGACCGGTGACACGGGCCAGCCGCGGAGTATCCGGTATAAAACCGTGCCGATTCCCGCCAGCGCAATGGTCCACGCGACGCCGGTACTGATGCTCAAGGCGACGCTCACGTCGTGTTCGAGACTCACGGATGTTCCCGCGATAACGAGCCGAGGCGTCGAAAACAACACCGACTGCGGAACGAGGATACTAACGAGGTAACACACGGCGATGAACCCGAAGAGTGCCCGAATCAACCGTCTGCTCGTAGCATCGGAATAGTGGATACTGATGAGTGCGAACGCCGTCGTCAAAATCGGAACTCCCACCCACGCAACCATCTCCAGCCGGTAGAAGAACACTTTCAGCGAGAGCGATGGCGTTGCAAACTTCATGGTTGCCATCAGTGACCACCAGAACGAGACACCGAGGATTAACCCAATGAGTGCGTGTAGCGGGCGGTAATCCACGCGGCAATACTCTCTGATGAGTGCGACGCCCAGCAGGAACAGGCACCCGGTAAGGACCGCACTGAGGTACGCGATTGCCGGAACAGCGGGACTCACGGGTGTTCACCCCGTGGTCTTATACTAACAATGCTGGTTTGACGCATCCAACCACGCTGAACTGTCTCCGTACGCTAAGTTAATCATATCCATTTTGCTCGGGGCTGGCAGTGGCGGACGTGGAAACGCGGACCGAGCCTCATCAGCGCCCGATGAACTCCGCTGGCGGCGAGAGGTCCCGCCGGCCCCCGAAGGTGACGAGGAAGAGGACGCCGACCCCCACGCCGTACGCTAACATCAGCGGCACCGTCGCGAGGAACATCGTGATCACGTCCGCGGGGGTGAACACGGCCGCGACGAGCATGATCCCGATCGTCACCTCCCGCCAGCGGGCCCGGAACACGTGGTACGGGACGCCGGCGTTGTTCAACAGGACCATGGCGATGGGGATGTCCGCGAGGAACCCGATCCCGATCGTCGTGTAGATGACGAGCCAGAGGAAGTCGCTCACCTGGTAGGTGATGATCATGTCGGCGAGGCGCGCGTCGGTGACGAGCCACCCGATGAGGCCGGGCGCGATGTACGCGTAGCCGAGCGCGAAGCCGCCGATCATGCCGGCGCCGAGCGCGCCCGCCCACAGGTACACCTGGTAGATCCGGCCGGCGACGAAGCCGCGCTCGCGGAGCGCGGGCCACGCGTAGTAGAGGGCGACGGGGAACGCGGCGAAGATCCCGAGCATCACCGAGAACTTCACCATGAAGATCAGCGCCTCGACCGGGTGGAGGGTGATGATGTTGATCCCGCCCTCGATCTCCGCGGGCACGCGCCGCTCGAGGTCGCCGCGGACGGTGCCGAGGCCGCCGAGGTACAGCCACGTGAACGCGGCCGCCATCACGGCCCCGAAGACGGCGACGATCCGGAACGACCGCGAGCGCAGCGAGTCGAAGATGAACTTGAGGTCCTTGTAGTAGCCGCCGATGTCGTCTTCGGCCTCCTCCTCGTTGCCGTCGGTGAGCTCGGCCAGGAACGTCGAGCTCGCCCGCGATCCCCGGTTCTGGACGTTTTCGACGAGCCCGCCGTCGCCGGCGTCGCCGTCGTCCGAACCGCCGGCGTCGCCGTCACCGCCTCCGTCACCGTCGTTCTCCGCCGTCGCCTCGTCGAAGCGGTCGAGGATCGCCTGCGCCTTCTCCGGGTCGTCGTCGTCCATCGCGGCCTGTGCCAGCGCGAGCGACTCGTCCTCCTCCATCTCGGCGAACGCGTCCGCGGGGGCCGCCCGGACACCCGCGGCGTCGAGCTCGCCCACGTCGATCGCGGTCGGGTCGCCGTACTGGTAGCCCGCGCTCGTGGTGTCGAGGTCGGTGTACACCGCCCACAGCGTCGCGACGGCGGCGAACGCGAGCGCCCACAGGACAGCGTAGACGCCGAGCGCGGTCGTCGGGTCGACGCCGAGCCCGGCACCGGGTTCGAGGAAGCGTCGGGTGCTGCCTGCGAGCCGCAGGAGGTCGTTGACCGCGGTCCGGCCGCCGTACTCGTAGAAGGCGTACACGAGCCCGCCGCCGAGGACGACCGCGCCCCCGACGACGTTCCAGTGGTCGCGGACCGCGCCGAATACGTCGATCCGGTCGGAGCTCCGCTTGGCCGTGACGACGAGCTTCGCGAGGTAGAGGCTGAAGCCGTACAGCGCCACCAGCGGGAACGCCCACAGCAACTGGGTGAACGGGTCCGGCGGCGAGAAGACGGCCCCGAAGACGAAGATGGCGACGACCGCGTAGCGCCACTTGTCGCGGAACGTCTCGTACGGGACGATCTCGGCGTACGAGAGCCCGGTGATGATCATCGGCATCTGTCCGGCGAGGCCGAACGACAGCGAGAGGAAGACGATGAACTCCGTCCACATCACGATCCCGTACGTCGGCTGGATGTCGGCCTCGAGGCCGAACTCGGCGAGGAAGCCGAACATCAGCGGGAAGAAGGCGAACACGCCGTAGGAGACGCCCGCCGTGAAGAGGCCGGCCGAGAGCAGCCCGAGGAGCGCGATCTTCCAGCGCGCGATCGGCGACTGCGGCCACATCCCCCGCCGCCGCAGCTCGTCGCGGGTGACGTAGATCAGCGGCGGGATCGCGGTGATCGCGCCCACGATCAGCCCGATCTTCGCCTGGAGGAGGATCACCTCGAACGGCGTCGTCGCGATGATGTCCGCCTCCTCCGCGACCGCCGCGCTCATGTTGGACTCGGTCACCTCCCGGAGCCGGTCCCAGATGTACGTCCGGAGCGCCCAGAACGTCGCGAGGAAGCCGATGAGGAAGACGACGAACACCTTCTGGAGGTCCTTCTGGACCGACCGAAGGAACGCCTTCGCCGTCTCGCGGCCCTCCGCGATCGACTGCTGAGTGTCTTCGTCGAGGGCGCTCGCCATACGGAGGGCGAGGGCCGTCGCCGTTATCAACCTTTTCGACCGCGGGCGCTCACGCGCGCCCCGCCCGCCGGCCGATTCGGCGAGCGGGGTCGAACGGAGCCGCGCGGCGGCGCTATCCGAAAAGGTTGATAACCGCCCGGTCGCGAAGGGAAACTGAATGGACGACTCGGACCGGTCGCGCGACGACGACTCCGCCGCCGCTGACGGGTCGACCGACGAGGGCGAACCCGAGAGCGACGGCGCCGTCGAAGGCGGGTCCGAGACCGACGCGTCCGCCGACGGAGCCCCCGAGCCGGCCGATACGGACTCGGACGCCGACGAGCCGGACGCGGCTGCGGACCCGGATCCGGACCCCGACGAGGGGCTCGAACCGGACGAGGTCGTGGCCGCCGAGGACGCCGCGCGCGCCGAGGCGGTCGGCGACGACGCGGACGGTGAGGATGCGGACGACGACGCGGCCGCCGCCGCCGCAGACGACGCCACGGCCGCGTCGCTGAGATACGACACCGAGACCGCCGGCGACGGCGGCACGCCGGCGACGGCCGCGGAGACGCCGCCCGCGGACGCCGCGACGGCGGTCGACGACGAGCCCTTCGAGGGCGTCGAGGGGCCGGAGACGGACGAGGAAATGCCGCTGGCCGCGCACATCGAGGAGATGATGCGCCGGCTCGCGGTCGTCTTCCTCATCGGCGGGCTCGCTACCCTCGTCGTCGTCACCGAGTCGACGGAGCTGATCAACTACTTCTGGAGCTACCACATCCCCGCGCCGCTGGAGAACCGACCGCGGCTGTACGGCCCCCTCGAACTCCCGCTCACCCAGCTGAAGGTGGCCGGGCTCGCGGGCGTCGTGGTCGGGCTCCCGGCGTTCGTCTACGAGACGTACCGGTTCATGCGCCCGGGGCTCTACCAGACCGAGCGGCGCTACTACCTCGCGGCGGTCCCGACCAGCCTGATCCTCGGCGGGATCGGCATCGCGTTCGCGCACTTCCTCGTGCTGCCCGCGATCTTCTCGTATTTCACCACCTACACCTCCGACGCCGCGACGATCGCCTTCGGGCTCGCGGAGACGTTCAACCTGATCGTCATCATGCTGGCGTTCATGGCGATCGTCTTCCAGATCCCGCTTTTCATCATGCTCGCGATCATGATGAACCTCGTCACGCGGCAGTGGCTGGAGGCGAAGCGGCTGATCTTCTGGGGGTCGTTCCTCGGGATCGCCTTCCTGTTCAGCCCCGACCCGACCGGGATGGCGCCGATCATCGTGACGCTCACCATGATCGCCCTCTTCGAGGGGACGCTGGCGATACTGCGCTGGACCGGAAACTAGGCTCTCCTCCGCGATCGAACGTTCCGTCGATTGCCATGTTCCATGTTGTGTGGCGTCACATGTCGTCAATATTTTATATTCTTGCGAACGCTCACCCAAAGTATGGCGATCAGAAGGAGAGCAAAATTGTGTCCGTTTGATTGGGAATTTGGACCTTCACGCGAGAAAATACGCAGTCACGGCGAGAACGCATTCCGGACGTGATATTCGAGCTCGTTTCGCTGGTGGGACTGAGCCTCGCGGTACTCGCCGCCGTCCTCTTGGCCGTCCAAAACCTCCTGATTCGGGTGGCCACCGACGGCGGTGATGTCGGTGACGCCGTCGTCGTCATGATGGGTGTCAACCTCCTGCTCGTCGTTCCGGTGGCCGTCGTCCGCCACCATCCGGCGTACGGCCTGTCGCCGGTCGCCGTTGGAGCGTTCGCCGCGGCGGGGATCACCGGCCTCGTCCTCGGGCGCCTCTGCCTGTTCGCCGGGATCGAGACGATCGGCGCGAGCCGAACGACGCCGATACTCTCGGCCTCGACGCTGGTCGCCGCGGTCTTGGCCGTGCTGCTGTTCAGCGAATCGCTCACGCCGCCTCACGTCGTCGGGATCGCGCTCATCGTCGCGGGGATCGCCGTTATCTCGTGGGTGACCGCTGCCGACTCCCGGTCGACCGCCTCGCCGCGGAGCGTCGGCGTGTCGCTGCTGTTCCCGATCGCCGCCGCGGCGTTCACCGGTATCGAACCGATCCTCGTCCGGATCGGGCTCGACGCCGGAACGCCGATCCTCGCCGGCCTCGCGGTGATGATGACCACGGCGTTCGCCGGTTACACGGGATACCGTCGGCTTCGCAGAATCCCTTTTCCCACGCTCGTCAGGAACCCGCACGCGCGGTGGTACGTCGGTGCGGGGGTAGCGAGCACGGTCGGACTGCTCGCGTACTTCGGCGCCCTCGCGTCCGCCCCGGTGGTGATCGTGGTCCCGATCACGCACACCGCACCGCTGATCGTTATCGCCCTGTCGGCCCTATTCCTACCTAACCACCTCGAGCGAGTCACCTGGCCGCTGGTTGCCGCCGCGTTCGTCGTGGTCGTGGGTGCGTCGCTCGTCACGCTCTCCGGGTGAGCGTCCGTGCCGAGTTTCGGGCGTCCGCGATCGCGCCGCGACCGATCTCTCGGTCGCGATCGGGGCCCAGCCGACCGCCGTTTTCGTCTCACTCCCCGCCGAGCAGTTCGACCAGCAGCGCGTTCTGCGCGTGCATCCGGTTCTCCGCCTGGTCCCAGACGAGGGCCCGGTCGGATTCGAGCACGTCGTCCGTGATCTCCTCGCCGCGGTGCGCGGGCAGGCAGTGCATCACCTTCGCGCCGGTGTCCGCGAGCAGGTCGGCGTTCACCTGGAACCCGTCGAAGGCGGCGAGCTTCTCGTCGCGCTCGTCCTCCTGCCCCATCGAGATCCACACGTCGGTGTAGACGACGTCGGCGCCCTCGATAGCGGTCGCCGGGTCCGTCGTCGGCGCCACGTCCGCGCCGAACTCGGCGGCGCGCTCGAACACGTCGGGGTCCATCCCGTAGCCGGCGGGCGTGGCCACCTCCACGTCGACGCCGGCCATCGCCGCGCCGACGACGAACGACTGCCCGACGTTGTTGCCGTCGCCGACCCACGCGACCGCGGCGTCCTCGCCGACCGTCTCGCGGATGGTGAGGAGGTCGGCGAGCGTCTGGCACGGGTGCGCCTCGTCGGTGAGCCCGTTGATCACGGGGCAGTCGGCGTACTCGGCGAGCACCTCGACGTCCGCGTGGTCGAACAGGCGCGCCATCACGCCGTCGACGTACCGGCCGAGGACGCGCGCGGTGTCCTTCAGGGGCTCGCCGTGGCCCAACTGGATGTCGTCGGGACCGAGGAACATCGCGTGGCCGCCCAGCCGCGTCATGCCCGTCTCGAACGAGACCCGGGTGCGCGTCGAGGGCTTCTCGAAGATCATCCCCAGCGTCGCGTCCCCGAGTCGGGGGTCGGTCTCGCCCGCCTTCATCGCGGCGGCGCGGTCGAGCAGGGCGTCCAGTTCGGCGGGCGTCACGTCGTCGATGTCGAGGAAGTCGTCGGTGGCGAGTGGCATCGTTGGAGTGGTGTGGTGTCGTTCGAGAACGGGTCGCGTCGGGGTCGCGGGCGGTTACAGTCGCTCGCGGCAGACGTCGGTCAGGACGCGCACGGCGCGGTCGAGGTCCGGGAGCGGGAGCCGCTCGTCGGGGGCGTGGTCGAGGTCGGAGTTCCCGGGCCCGTATGTGACCATCGGGCAGTCCCACGCGGCCGCGAAGAGGTTCATGTCGCTCGTCCCGGTCTTCCGGAGCAGGCGCACGTCGCCGTCCGCGGACCGAATCGCGACCCGGAACGCCCGCGCGAGGTCGGTCCGGGGGCTCTCCATCACGGGCGGCATCGGCTCGCCCCAGTGGACGGTGCCGGTCGACAGCTCCGCCTCCGCGAGCTCGTGGATCTCGTCGACCGGCCGCGACGGCGGGATCCGGAGCTGGACGTCCATCGTCGTCTCCACGGCGAGGCCGTCGTCGCTCAGGCCGCCGTCGACCGAGATGGGCTTGGTCGTCACCTGATCGAACACGGCGGTCTCCGCGTCGTCCGGCGTGAACGCCGCCTCGACGCCGTGCCACCAGTCGATCGCGTGCTGGATCGCGTTCGGCTCCGGCCGCGAGGAGTGGCCCGACTCGCTGGTGTTCACGTACGTCCCCTCCAGCAGGCCGCGGTAACCGAGGGTGATCCCCTGCCAGCCCGACGGCTCGCCGTTGATCACCGCGTCGGGCGCGTCGCGGTCATCGATGAGAGCGCGCGCGCCGCCGGAGTCGACCTCCTCGCGGACGACGCCCGCGAAGGAGACGCCGGTCTTCACCGCCGCGACCGCCATCGAGACGAGCGGCCCGGTCGCGTCGACCGCCCCGCGGCCCCACAGCACGGGGTCGCCGGGCTCGCCGACGCGGACGTCCGAGGGCTCCGGGAGCTCGCCCTCGGGCGGCGCGGGCCGCACCTCGACCGGGATGTCGCCGGGGACCGTGTCGACGTGCGAGGTGAGGAGCACGGCGTCGTTCGCCGGCGCGCGGACGTTCCCGACCTCGTCGATCCACGCCTCCCGGCCGTTCGCCTCGAAGAAGTCGACGAGGCGCTCGGCCGCCCGCTCCTCGTCGCGCGACGGCGACGGGATCGAGACCATGTCGTACAGCAGCTTCCGGGCGGGCGTGTCGCACGCCGCGGGGTAGCCGCCGCCGGCGACGACGTCGGTGCCGCCGGGCGCGGACTCGGCTCCAGCCTCGCTCTCCTCCGGATCCCGCTCCTTGCCGGCCGCCATCAGCCGACCACCTCGGCTATCGCGTCGACGACGGCGTCGGCGTGCTCGCGCTCGATCGTCAGCGGCGGCAGCAGGCGCAGCACGGTCCGCCCCGCCGGCAGCGCGAGGATCTGGTGGTCGATGGCGAGGTCGCGCAGCAGCCGGTTCGACCCGCGGCGCACCTCGATCCCGACCATCAGCCCGTCGCCGCGCACGTCGCGCACGTCGTCGCCGAGGCGGTCGCGGAGCTCGCCGCGGAGGTAGTTCCCGACCGCCTCGGCGTGGGCCGGGAGGTCCTCGCGCTCGATCACGTCGAGCGTGGCGCCCGCCGCCGCCGACACCACGGGCCCGCCGGAGAACGTCGAGCCGTGGTCGCCGCCGTCCTCGGCGATCCAGTCGCGACACAGCGTCGCGCCGATCGGGAGCCCGCTGCCGAGCCCCTTCGCGGTCGTGAGGATGTCGGGAACCACGTGGTGCCGGTCGGCGGCCCACATGTCTCCGGTGCGGCCGAGCCCGGTCTGGATCTCGTCGAGGATCATCGCCGCGCCGGAGGTGGCGGTCGCGACGCGGACCGCCTGGAGGTACTCGGTCGGGACGGGGTTGATCCCGCCCTCGCCCTGGAGCGGCTCCAAGATGACCGCGGCGGTGTCCTCGTCGACCGCCTCGCGCATCGCCTCGGCGTCGCCGTACTCGACGAACTCGACGCCGCCCGCGAGCGGGCCGAACCCGTCCTTGTACTTGTCCTTCCACGTCGTCGCGAGCGTCCCCATCGTCCGGCCGTGGAACCCCTGCGTGGTCGCGATTATCTTCTCGCGGCCCGTCGCGTGCCGGGCGAACTTCAGCGCGGCCTCGTTCGCCTCGGTCCCGGAGTTACAGAGCCAGACGTTGTCGACGTCAACCGGCGCGACGTCGGCGAGCCGCTCGTACAGCGCCGTCCGCGCCGCGTGCGGGTACGACGCCTGGACGTACATGAGCTCCTCCAGCTGGCTCGTCGCGGCGTCGACGACCTCCGGGTGGCAGTGGCCGACCGGCGTACAGGCGTAGCTCGCGCCGAAGTCGAGGTACTCCGTGCCGTCCGTATCGGTGACGTACACCCCGTCGCCCGAGGCGATCTCGATCGGCTTCTCGGAGAAGACGAAGCCGCTCACGCGGTCTCACCCCCTTCGGTCTCAGCGGCGTCGCCGTTCGCGGCCTCGTCGAGCGCCGACCGCTCGACCGTCGTGCCCTCGCCGCCGAGCGCGGCGACGACCGGATCGCGGACGTTGGCGTCCGCGATCACGACGCGGCCCGAACCGCCTTCGAGCGCCTCTCTCGCGGCCATCACCTTCTTGCCCATGAACCCCTCTGCGGCGTCCTCGACGGTCGCCAGCTCGGCGGGCGTCGCGGCCGCGTCGATGCGCGTCTCGGGGTCGTCCGGGTCGGCGTACACGCCGGAGACGTCGGTCAGCAGGACGAGATCGGCGCCGAGCGCGCCCGCGACCGCCGCGGCCGCGCGGTCGGCGTCCGCGTTGACCGGCGTCACCTCGCCGTCGCCCTCGTCGCCCGCCATCGGCGGCGAGACGACCGGGGTGTAACCGTCGTCGAGGAGGCCGGCGAGCAGGTCGGCGTTCACCGACTCGATCTTCCCGGAGTGGTCGCCGCGCCGGATCTTCCGCTTCCCGTCCTCGACGACGCGGACCGCCGACTTGCGCGGGCCCGAGAGGAGCCCGCCGTCGACCCCGGAGAGGCCGACCGCGTCGACCCCGGCCGAGCGGAACTCCGCCGTCAGCTCGGTGTTGAGCTTGCCGGCCATCGCCATCGCGAACGCCTCCATCGTCTCCGCGTCGGTGAACCGCCCGGTGACGCCCGAGGCGGACTCGACGTACTCGGGCTCGATGCCGAGCCGCTCGAGCGTCTCGTCGACGACCGTCGAGCCGCCGTGGACGACGACGACGGAGCGCCCGTTGGCCGCGAGGTGCGCGACGTCGCCGACCGCGCCGGCCGGGTCGACCGCCTTCGCCCCGCCGACCTTGACGACGACCGTGGGCTCGCCCGCGGACTCGGATTCCGCTCCGCTCATGGCGTACCCACCGGGTGGAGCCCGTCGAACTCGAGGCCCGCCGTCTCGGGCAGTCCGAGGGCGACGTTCGCCGCGTGGACGGCCTGCCCCGCCGAGCCCTTGGTCATGTTGTCGATCGCCGAGAAGACGACGACGCGCCGGTTCCCGGGGTCGAGCTCGAAGCCGACCTCGCCGTGGTTCGTCCCGGCGACCGACTTCGGCTCGGGGTAGCGGTAGACGCCGCCCCCGCCGGAGACGATCCGCATGAACGGCTCGTCGGCGTAGGCGTCGCGGTACGCGCCCCACAGGTCCCCCTTCGAGACCGGCTCGTCGGGAAATACGTGGCAGGTCGCGCTCGCGCCGCGGACCATGTCGACCGCGTGGACGGTGAAGGAGATGTCGAGGCCGAGGTACGCCTCGATCTCCGCCTCGTGGCGGTGCCCGGTGGGCGCGTACGGGCGCACGACGCCCGAGCGCTCCGGATGCGACGAGGCCGCGCCGCCGCCCGCGCCGCCCTCCGAGGAGCCGACCTTCACGTCGACGACGACCTCGCCGGTCTCGGGACCGAGCGCGCCGGCGTCGACGAGGGGTTTCAGCCCGAGGATCGTCGCGGTCGCGTTACAGCCGCCGCCCGCGATCAGGTCGGCCCCGGCGAGGTTCTCGCGGTTGAGCTCCGGGAGCGCGTACTCCGCGCGCTCCAAGTACTCCGGCGACTCGTGGCCGTCGTACCACTCGTCGTACGCCGCGGCCTCGGGGAGGCGGAAGTCCGCCGAGAGGTCGACGACGGTGTCTGCCGCGTCGAAGAACTCGTCGATGCGCCCCATCGAGACGCCGTGCGGCGTCGCCGCGAACAGCACGTCGACCGACTCGAGGTCCTCGGGGTCCGAGAAGCGCAGGTCGAGCCCGCGCAGGTTCGGGTGCGAGCGCCCGACGGTCATGTTGTCGGCCGACCGCGAGGTCGCCTGGACGACCTCGAAGTTCGGGTGGCCGGCGAGGAGCCGCAGCAGCTCGCCGCCGGTGAACCCGGTGCCGCCGACGACGCCGGCGGTGTGGACGTCCGCGGTCCCCCCGTCGGCCTCGGCGTTCGCGGTCACGCGTCCACCTCTGCGACGGCTCCGTCGGCCAGATCGGCCGCCTTCGCCTCTAACCAGTCGACGACCCGCGCCGGGACGTCGACGTCGGTGGCCGCGTCGAGCGCCTTGAACTCGACGGTGTGGTTCACCTCGTGGACGGTGTACTCGCCGGAGCCGCCGGTCTCGGCGGGGTCGGCGTCCGCCTCGACGCCCACCTCCATCAGGTCGACGCCGAGCATGCCGCCGCCGACCGCCTCGGAGGCGCGCTCGACCAGTTCGGTCGCGCGGTCGTCGAGTTCGAACGGCGCCGTCTCGCCGCCCTTCGCGGCGTTCGTGAGCCAGTGTTCCGAGGAGCGCGTCATCGCCGCTATCGGCTCGCCGTCGACCGCCAGCACGCGGACGTCGCGGCCGGGCTTGTCGACGAACTCCTGGACGTAGAACACCTTGTGCTCGTAGTGGCCGAGCGTCTCCTTGTGTTCGAGAATCGCTTCGGCGGCGTTGCGGGAGTCGATCTTCGCCATCAGCCGTCCCCACGAGCCGGTGACCGGCTTGAGGACGCACGGGTAACCGAACGACTCGATCGCCTCCAGGGCGGCCTCCGTCGTGAACGCGACCTCCGTCGCCGGGGTCGGCACGTCGGCCTCGGCGAGCGCGAGCGAGTTCTTCGCCTTGTCGGCGCAGACGTCGCCCGTCTCCGGGCCGTTCACCACGGGGACGCCGTAGCTGTCGAGGAACCGCGTCGCGTACAGCGACCG